>JAEEGH010016039.1_pt1 | contig 16169 bp, 20 predicted proteins | sample 9134181 | NCBI WGS metagenome assembly JAEEGH01 (sample SAMN16246544, study PRJNA631951) | gut metagenome | biome: gut microbiome; feature: rumen; material: DP-attached | host: Bos | place: Iran: Karaj | collected 2018-10
AAGTGAATTTAGAGAACTACAGGAACGTATGTCTAGATCACTTGCAAGGGATAGCAGAATGGAAAGGAGATGACTTATATGTCAACAAAAAACTCTGGGAATAGCTCTTTAGGCGGTGGATTCATCGGTCTATGGACTCTAGCTTGTCTGATTTTGCACTTTTGCGGAATCGGAGCATTTGCTGATTGGCCGGTCACGGCTTGGCCTTGGCACTGGTCATGTCTGTTCTTCTTCTGGTGGTCATTGATTATCGCATTTGTATGCATCATCATATACATCATAATTTCTCTGCTACAGAATAAATAACTCATCATGAGGTATTTGTTCATTTTCATTACAATCATAGGTATGCTCATCGCGATGAGCTGTGTCAACGACAGTCCATCTAGCGAAGCAGAATATCAGTTCGAGAAGTCACTAACGAAAGAACAGCTAAAAGAAGAGATTAACCAGATAAAGATAGATGACTCTAGAATGTTCTGTCTAGTCGTATGCGGAACTCTCATCGTTCCTAATAATGACGAAGATCGTAACGAATGGTCAATGGTCTCTCTTTGTCGAATCGACATGTGTCACTTGACTGAAGCGTGCACAAAAGGAACTGACAAACTTAAGGAACGATTGAAGAACTGCACAGACTCATACGCTAAGAAGGACAGTCTATGATTATCTTGATACCTGTAGCAGTTTGCGTGACTTTCGTAGCGATCTTACTGATCGACAACAACTAACTGGAGAACTATATGGAACTCGATGAAACTAAACAAGAAGATCCAAAGACCAGACTTAAGAAGAAACTTCCACAGATCAGAATACAGATGCCTCTCCTTGGCTCTTTCGCTGGTCTATTCACTTCGATAGCTGTAGGAAATGGAGTAGGATGGAATATCTTGCACTTCTTTCTCGGCTGGTACTACGTAGCCTACAAGGCCGCATATTTGTTCTTTGGCCAAGGGAACTAAATTATACATAAATACGACTACAATGTCGTATTTTAGCTAAAATTGACAGTTTTTGGGTTTAGAAGTCTCCTTAAATTACGTATATTTGTAGTGTAAGGAGCTAAAATGAATAATAGACTGATCGTATTTCGTGGAATTCCTGGTTCTGGGAAGTCTACGATGGCTAAAACTCTTCAGAAATCATACATTTGCGCTGGATATACTACAGCCCTCTACGAGGCTGATATGTACTTCATGACTGAGTCTGGCGAGTACAAGTTTGATGGAAAATTGCTCGGAAAAGCTCATGAATGGTGCAGAAATCAAGTGTCTGAAGCTCTTGACCGCTGCCAAGTCGTCATAGTAGCTAACACTAATCTGACCGAGAAAGAGATGAAGATATGGGAAGAGATCGCCAAAGAGAAGAATTCTGATATGGACGTCTTCCATATCCTCACAAACTTCGGTACGATACACGGCGTTCCTCAAGAAACTATCGATAAGATGAAAGAGCGAGAGATTGATTGGCCTGGCGAGATCAAGATAACCGCAATGCAGAGGACTAAGAAATGAACAGATTGACATTAGATAAGTGCCTAGAGTACGAGAAGCTTGGCTGGCTGAACAAGCACGAGTCTGCTGACGGAAAGTTGATCGGGTTCAAGTACTCACTACAGACTGTATATGATCACGCTTGGGACGAGATCACGTTACAGTGCCGTGGAATCGTGTTCGAGAAGTCAACTGGAGCCATTGTTGCGCATCCATTCAACAAGTTCTTCAATGCCGAAGAGATCTGGGCAGAAGATAAGAAACTTGCAGAAGTCGGAAATATTCTGGATTCCATCGGCAACGGATTTGAGCCAAACTCGACACGAGAGTTTTACGCTATGGACAAGATTGACGGATCTCTCGGAATCTTGTTCTACTATGACGGCAAGTGGATCATCAAGACTGGCGGATCTTTCGACTCAGAGCAAGCTAAATGGGCTCAGAAGTGGTTCGACAAGAACATAGACAAGAAGAAATTAGTCAAAGGCTGGACATACTGCTTCGAGATCGTATGGGACGGAGACCCGCACGTCTGTCACTATGACTACGAAGGACTTGTTCTCTTATGTTTCTTCGATCAAGTGCATCGTGAGTCGTTACCTGGAGATATGATAAAAGTAGCTGAAGAACTCGGAGTTAGATATTCTAATCCTGTACCGTTCTACACATACGACGAGATGGTCTCTTACGCTAGAGGACTAGACGTCGATCACGAAGGCTTCGTGGTTACGTTCAGGTCTGGCTTCAAAGTCAAAGTGAAGGGACTTGCTTATCTATCTAGATTTCATCTTATCTCTGGAATCACTAAGAGAGATGTTCGTTCGCACTTCGATGTCGAGAAGCTGCGGGTCGATCCTGAATACAAGTCCGCTATTCCTGAAGAGTGCACAAAGATGAAGCAGTACGCTGAAGAGCTTGAGCAAGAGTGTCAGTCGCTGTATCGAGATGTTCAGAACGTATGCTCTAAGATCTCTGGTCTGACTGGACGAGTGCGTTATGAGACTGCTATCGAAGAGGGCGGAAGTCTCACTGGTTCTCTAGCCGTTCAAGTCGCTAACGGAAAGAAGGTAAACGATCGCATATTCAGACACGTAGTAGATCGTCTGAAGAAGCGCTACAAAGAAGACGATGATCTATTGTAAACTTTATTTTACTATTTACGAAATCCGAAAAAGTTAGTATATTTTCAATGTGCTAAATCGAGAGATGGTAACAGCAATTTTGATATGCAATGGTTCCGCATCAAATTCCATCTCGTCAAACTGTGAACCGAAGGAAGATAACTAATGAACTTCTATGCACAAATGGAAGACATTCTGAAGAAGAACAAGACTCTGACAGAGAATGGCGGAGTCGGTTACGAAACATCCGGAAACGCTCTAGTAGACATGAACTACAAGGTAGCGTCTTATCGTGGAGTTGCTGAGCAGGCGATTCTGTCTGACTTCTTGAAGGCGTTCGCTGAGACTCCCGAGCTCGCTCTTAAGTGGATGTTCTACGCTGGCGACATTCGTGGCGGTCTCGGAGAGCGTCGTCTCTTCAAGATCCTCGTGAAGAACGTTCTGCCGAAGTATCCGCATCTCATCAAGTGGATTCCTGAGTACTCTCGCTGGGACGTGATCACTGAGCTGCTAGGCACTCCGGTCGAGGGTGAAGCCGTCCAGCTGATCAAGGAACAGCTCAACGCTGACCGTGAAGCTATGAAGGCTGGAAAGCCGATCACTCTTCTCGCAAAGTGGCTGCCGTCTGTGAACACTTCTTCAAAGGAGACCGTGCGCAAGGCTAACATCCTTTGCAGCAAGCTCGGAATGAAGCCAGCTCAGTACCGCAAGACTCTGTCTGCTCTACGCAAGTACTCTAACGTGATCGAAGTCAAGCTGTGCAAGAACGAGTGGAGCGACGTGAACTACGAAGCTGTTCCTTCTCAGGCCAACCTGAAGTACAAGGACGCCTTCCTGAAGCACGACGAAGCCCGTCGTCGTGAGTTCCTCGGCAAGCTCACTGCTGGTGAAGCGAAGATCAACTCTGGCGCTGCTTTCCCGCACGACATCGTGCACAAGTATGGCCACTGGGGTCAGCTTGACGCAGCTCTCGAGGGTATGTGGAAGAACCTTCCGGCAGTAGAGATGACCAAGCCGTTGATCGTCGTTCGCGACGGCTCTGGCTCTATGGAGTCTCCGCTCGCTGGTCGTGGATCCTGCACTGCTCTTGAAGTCGCTACGGCTCTCGCGATCTACTGCTCTGAGCATGCTGCTCCTGGATTCGAAGATCAGTTCATCACGTTCTCTGGTTCTCCTAAGTACGTGAAGCTGTCTAAGAACATGACGCTGCGCGACAAGCTGACTCGTGCCTATCAGGAAGCTGACTGCTCTAACACGGACATTCAGAAGACGATGGAGCTCGTACTCGACACCGCAGTGAAGAACCACTTGAAGCAGGAAGACATTCCTGATGTGCTGATCATCTCCGACATGGAGTTCGATGGCGCTACGACTTGCTCTTCATACGGCTGGGCTCCTGTTCGCGACCATCGCTCTATGGACACTGTCTTCGAGACGATCCGCAAGGAGTTCAAGTCTGCGGGCTATGAGCTGCCTGGCTTGATCTTCTGGAACGTGAACTCACGCACTAACGCAGTTCCTCTCCAGACGAACAAGTATGGTCTCAAGCTTCTGTCTGGATTCAGCCAGAACGTGATCAAGATGGCTATGTCCAACAAGCTCGATCCGTTTGAGGCGCTGAAGGAGACTCTGCTCTCTCCTCGCTATGAGGCAATCAAGTGAGTAAGAAGCGCTGGAAGTGCTCCGTTCTGATCCAAGGCGAAGAAGAAGTCTTCAAGCGCTACGGATCAGACGAAGCTAAAGTCAGGGAAGAGCTCTCGAAGTTTCTGTCGGAATCCTACGGACACGTATTTCAGATACAGTCTGTAGAGCCAGACAAGACAAAGACCCTCTAACAATATCCAGCAGAGAACCTGCTGGATATTGTTATATAAATAAAAAAAGAGGTTTATATGAACAAATATCAAGCTTTTAACATAATTCACGATGCTGGTCTGAAAATAGTAAAAGAATCAAAAGAGAGTTTTGAAGACTATTTTGATAAAATCGACGATGCTATGGACTATGCTGGCGGTCAGGATGACTTCCACGATTCAGGTATTGAACTGGATATGCTAGCACAGGTTTGCTACGACCGAGGTCTTAGTGTCGAAGATGCTATCAAAAAGATCAAGAAGGCTACTAGCCACGGAATTAAGGATCTATCAGATGCATTCCCTGATGTAGATGGTTCTGATCTAGACGAATATATCGATGATGATAAAGAAGCTTATGGGCGTCTACTTGATGCTATGCAAACTGCATCTGTGAGAGGGAAAGGACTTTCTAAGATCTATACTGCAATTACTGGAAAAGAAGCTCCTAAGGAAACTTCTTTCGAAAGAGAAAAACGTGAGTTCGGAGTATTGAGACAGAAGATACTAGAGGTATTCAAAGAAGCTGGGTATTCTGAATCGGATTTAGCTAGTGTTGGATTTGAATTTGAAAATTATGACAATAGACCAAACACGGAAATGGAATGGGGATTTGGCAGGCCTTCAGATGGATATAGGTATAACGACGAATGGAAAGCTGTAAAAGAATGGCTAAATGCTGCCAAGATCGTAGCTAATAATTTTGATGAGATCAGAGAACGTAAGAAATTCATAGATCAATATTCCGAAACACTCGAGAGCTTAAATTCGGAATGGCTTAGCGATGTTGATAACATATCTGTTCTAATTTGTGGTTTCGAAGGAACTAACTATGTACCTGGCGGAAAACATCTCTCACATCTGAGCAATAATGACTTCTTCCGATACATGCTAGACTATCGTCTGAGAAAGAAAGGCTATTCGGAAGAGAGTTATGCTGATTGGAGAAAGGCAAGAAGACTCTTTACAAAAGCCAGTTAATGACTTCAATTTTTAACACTGAAATCCAGCAGAGAACCTGCTGGATTTTCTTATATTTGAAACATGGACATCAAGCCTAAGACTTATGTATTCACTGTCAGATTCAAAGAAGGACTTTTCTCAACAGACTGGGAATTCAAGAACGTCGTCATTGAAGACTGCGTTGACGTGAAGAGCGCATTGAACAAGCTGAGAGGAAGGTTCAAGATCGACAGCAAGCTGATAATAGACAACATCTATAGTGAGGAAACATGAAGATCCATTCTAAGTTCAAAGATTACTATGACTCCGCTCTTGGGTCTTTCTTAGACTCAGAAGTTGTATTCAAGAGAATGCCGAGCATAGAGCCTCACAGCATATTAGACTTTCCTTCTCTCGGTGAAGACTTTCACGGGCTTATGCACAGCCCACGAAGCTACCTATCCGAGCACAGAGGATTAGTGATAGATCCATTCCTGAAAGAGCGATGCGAACTATACTCGTTCTGGGTTGGATTCTGCGGAAAGTACTATCCGTTCGTGACTCCAGGCGGAACTGTAGGAGAGATGGTCTGGTCTAGATTGTCTAAGGACGCAGTCAAAGATCCCATGAGCACTGAGCTGTCTAAATTCTTCAAAGAGACTGTCAGGTTCAATGTAGAGCCGTCTGACTTCGCTACAGTGTCAAAATTCAGTCGATTCGATATAGACTTCAAGATGTCTATCGGAATGAAGATTCCAGATAATCTGATGTCTGACAACTTCAAGAATCCTGAAGAGACTATATTCTGGAAAGACGAAGCATTTGAGAGATTCGGTCCTATCTTCATGGCAGTCTTTCCTGTTCAGAGCAAGTACGTATCCGATCGAGACAAAGCGAAGATCTGGATATTCAAGAACCCATGCTTGAAGACGATCGGATTCCAGCGAGTAAAAGATCCATACACGGCGCTATGGGAGATCGAGCACTGGATCGACAGTCATGCTCGTCCGGATGACGCAGTCGTTCCCGTTGGAGATGATCTGACTAGACTACAAGCTTACGGATTTGACAAGAAGACGAGCTTCAGAAAAGCTAAGGAGACAAAATGAACACAACATTTATCGTTATATTCGCAACAATAGTTATATTTTTTGTGATAATCTGCGTAACCATTCTAATCAGCGACTGGTTGTCAACGCTGTGCAAGCACGAATGGGAGATGATAGAGAAAGTTAGCGTAGATACACATGGTGCTAACGACTATGACCGCATCTATCTTCGATGCAAGAAGTGCGGTGAAGTAAAGTGCAAAGAAATGCGATAAAACTATTTAGATTTCACCACAATTTTCTTATATTTGTAGTGTAGAGGAGGTAAACGTGGTAGACAATTTTGATAAAATCGCTGAATGGATCGACAACCAGATGGCTGTCAATGGACAAGATGGAGATTGCTACTATCTCCAGCTGCTTAGGCGTCAAGCGGACGATCCGAAGATCGACGGAAAGCCAGATACCAAGTACCACGGCAACATGCACTCACGTTCCATCAAGGACTACTTGATCAAGTCGTCTAATCATCTGCTGGACGTTAAAGACGACATCATATCTCTTTGCAAGATGTTCAATGTCAGAGCTTACATTCGACTCAACAAGCGAAACTACAAGAACATCGCATTGGAGATGTTGAAGCACATCGCTGAACAGTGCGCCTCTGGCGAAACTTATTCTTCTCCTTTCCATCTGGTAGCTTCGGCCTGCGGTCAATGCTGCCAGGCAGGAAAAGCCAAGACTTGGCTCGTCGACCTTGACAAAGAGTATCTGCCATACGAGAAAGAGATTGTTGATATGATATGTGAATGTCAGCCCATCTCTAACGTGATACAGACTTACTCTCTTGAAGGGGCCATCAGCTTAGACGAGGCTAAGGGCTGGTATCTATCTGACCATTTCTTGACGCTACCGACTAAGAACGGTAAGCACATCGTCTGTCCGCCTTTCAACAAGATGGCTTTCCAGCAGATGTGGGATAAGTCAGAAAATTTGAAGTCGATGAAGATGATCGATATTCACAAGGACAACCCTACTATTCTCTATGTTCCATAAGGAGTCACTATGAAGAGACTAAGCATCTATGAAGAGATAAGCTGCGACATGTGTGGACAAGCAATGTCCACTGACTCTAGCAAGATGTTCATTGAAGGACAATATCTCGGCGATAGGTATGTAACAGAGATCGTCGACTTATCGGTCATCTATTCCGGAACTGAGTTCAAGTGTCTATGCCATGACTGCAAAAAGAAGATTCTAGAGAGTGCTATCAGCAGGTTGTAGTGATGACGTTTCAAGAATATGATCAGATGAATGAGCGATGCATAATGTACAGGGCTAAAGCTCTCGAAGCGATAGTCGACATCGCAGGTCTTGACATTGACATATACTATGCTCACTCGTATCTGTCTCAGTGCAGTGAAGACACTCTGAGCTACAATATAGAGTCAGATGACGGTTTCGAGTATGATGGAGAGATGAAGATATCCATATTAGAGCTTTATCTGAAAGGATATATCGAACTAGCTAAGCAGAAATACAAAGGAAACTAAAGATATTGGACACACGTTCTATCTTGATGGCTGGATAATTTCTATATTTCAAAACAACAAGGAGACAAAAATGGAAGCACTTCTATACCTATTCATATTCTTCGCTGCACTAACAGCAGTACCTCTCATAAGTTGCATAATTCAGTGGATCAAGTTCGGACATGAGATTCCGATGACGATCTTTCTGGCTATTGCTGAAATTGCATTCCTTGCAATTGTAATAGCTTCATGCATCAATTGGTCAAGACCGATCGAGACTACCGTAATCGACGCTGACGGTAAAGTGATCACCATAAGATCAGAGAGACATCAGCTTGATAAGAACGGAGATGAAGTCACGTTCCATATCGACGGGAGATTCACTACGTTCTGCAATGTCAAGAAAGTGACTTATCGTTATCTTGACGAGGACTAACATGAAAGAGCCAAAGTTTCCAGTTTCTGATACGGAGATGCTCGATCTGATCAAGAAGTACCCATTCTTGAAGTACAAGAGAATCATGTCAGACCTTAGCGACTTGTACTCTTCTGACGAAGACAACGTGAAGCACAACTGGTACAAGGTCTGGGACTGCAGTGGCTGGGAAGAGCTGTGGAAGAAGCGCTATCTGCCTCGTTTGTTCGAATGGTATGACAAACAAGACGAAGAGACCAAGAAAGCATTCGTGATACGCGACGTGAAAGAGAAGTATGGAACTCTTCGAATATACAACTCTCACGAGGGTGAGCTCGAGTTCATAGTAGAGTCGCTATCTAGATTTATCTGCTCCAAGTGTGGCGCTGAACCGAGAGACGAGAGCGGAACACGACTCATCTGGCAGTCAAATGGATGGATAACACATCTATGCAAAGCATGTGCTAAAGCGGAGATGCCTGGAGTTCATCTTGACGATGTGGAAATCCGACCTGGCGGATTCGGATATAGTAGATGGTCCAGAGAGGGCACCACTGAAGTTGAATATGAAGAGACTCCGGATGGCTGGCTAAAGAAGAAATCCGAAAAATACACACCGAACACTGTCAAGATCGTAGGAGAAAGTTCAGTATGACATATATCGAGATAAAAGACGGCGAGCCGATAGACTTCTTTGATGGCTTCTACTGCGGGAATTGTGCAAATCACTTCTTAAAAGACCAGAGAGGATTAAAAGAGCATCTTGAAATTCTCTGGGACGATGATCACGACCGGAAGTCTAAGAAGTCTAAGTACTGCCAGAAGCAATGGAAGAAGCTTTTTGACGAGTATCACTCAAAGAAGAAGATGAAGGATGGAATCCGAATAGGATTCTTCGAACAAGACGCCAAAGAAGTTGTCAATATCATGAAGCAGTTCGAAAAGAATCTTGCAGAGATCGGGTACAAGATCGATGGAAACTTGGCAAACATAGTAGAGAGGAAGAAATGATAGATGTAAGTTCAGCAAGATGGCTAGTCGATGAGATAGATGACCTACTTGAAGAGGTGACTGATGAGGTAGGAGATATTTCACAGATCGATCGAGCTAAGTACAAGATTGAGGAGCTGAGGAATGAGCTAGATTCGCTTGAAGAAGATGAAGATGATGTTCCAGATTTGACGACATACGATCTGTCGGGTTTCAAGAGCAACGTCATCGACTCTATTCCTGCTAAAGCTTCACTGAAGTTCAGAATGGACGTAGAAGAAATGCTAAGGAGGTTCGAACATGTCTACTGATGAAGAACAGTTCAAAGAGATTCAGACCAAGTGCATCATCGAGAGAGGACACTTGTTCGAGTTAGGTCTTGAGTGCTTCTCGAAGATCGACTTTGAGGACGTGACTGATATGCTCAACTACCGAAAGACAACATTCACAAATGTTGGAGGTGACAACTCGATCGAGCAGTGGCGCATATCCAACAGTCCAGGCGAATACGAGGTGAACGAGATCCGTCAGTACATCTACTCGATCATGTTCGAAGCTATCGAGAGATTCATGTTGGAGTTCGAGGCGGATCTCCAAGCTACGGAGCCAAACGAAATCGAACTTCTAGGCGAGTACTTCAATCACGATAGCGGGCTATATGTCAAAGTCACGGTAGATGCTGTCGAGTTCGAGTACATTCCAGTTCACACTTCAGCTTCAGTAGAAGTGCTACCACCCATATAGATACCTCACAAAAATGTTACGGATCAACGACTGCCTTTCCTAGGGCAGTCGTTTTTGTGTATAAATATAGCATATAGAATGTGACTGATTTTGGAGCTTCTGAGACAACATGATCGTAAGTGGTGGACACATACTCGCAATAGATGGAATTAACACTGGAGTCAGCGTACTTGGAGATGGACTCAGGACCCCTCTTGAAGTAAATCCTGAGATATTAGAATACTACTCTGCTGGTCCAGGCATAGCGCTTCATCAAGGTGATGAAGCGACAGAGATCGAGAACACTGATCACATATTCTACGAGGTTTGCTCTGGAGCTATCGAAGGAACGACTATGACAGTGTCTGCGGGACACGACAGATACTGCAAGCTAGATATTCCTTCTAGCATCACAGATTTACGAATAGTCGTTGCTGACACAGACGATCCTACGACCGTGTCAAAGACCATGTTCGAGTTCACTCTACCGACTGACACTAAATTGTCTGATGTGTATGTCGAAAATACATCAGGTGGTGAATGCCCACTGATGGGTCCGATGTACTGGTCTGGTGATGTGACCTATCAGGGTATAGTGACGAACAAGATCGCTACTATCTTTGGTTATTCTACAAACGAAGAACTTGGTCCTGTAATAAGTGTTGACGACGGTGTACCTCTAGATGCTGGAAACGGCGAGCACATCGTATACAATAAGAGTGGAATTATCGGTGACGGAAAGAGAATCTATGAACTAGACGAACTCGACAATCTCTCTACAGACACCTATGTCGCAGTTGACGAAGATGACTCCGATTCTGCTCAGAAGTTCGATATCGGGAAGATGAAGAGCGACATAGATGCTGCTCTGCAAGAAAATGAACAGGCTATCTTTGATCTGAACGATTATTTGATTGACGTTAGCGGAGAGCTGTCAGACCGGATCGATTCAGAGAGCGATGCTATAGATGCTCTTGGTCTAGAAGTCGATAATCTGGAAAGTACTGTAAGTGGACATACAACTTCCATTTCTGAGCTTCAAGAAGATGTAGAAGGTATTCAGAGCGACATTTCAGATCTTCAAGAAAAAGACACTCAGATTGAGCAGGATATCGGAAATCTGTCTGACTCTATTGAAGATCTTGACGGAAGGCTCACGAATGATGAAGACGATATTGCTGCCATAAAAGAAGTGATCCCACAAGAGGCTACTTCAGCAAACAAGCTTGTAAGCGAGACGAGACTTGCTCAGGCTATAGCAGACTTCGGTGGTTTTGAAGTAGTATCTCTCGATCCTAATACTGGAGAGCCTGCTGTTCAGTCTCCTAGCGAAAAGATAATCTATCTTACGAAAGATAGCCAGTCAACTGCTACTGATCCCTATACGGAATGGATTTATAGAGAATCTGAATGGCAGATCATCGGCGAGACTACTGTAGACCTTAGCAATTACTACACGAAGACTGAGACAGATGATCTTCTTGATGACAAAGTTGACAAAGAGTCTGGAAAGGGATTGTCCACCAACGACTTCACTGACGCTTATCAGACAAAGCTTGAAGAGATAGAGACTAGCGCTCAGCGCAATGTCCAGTCTGACTGGGAAGAGTCGGATACGACATCTGACGCATTCATAAAGAACAAGCCTCAAAATCTGTCGATAGTCGGTGGTGAAGGCATATCTATCGAGGAGACTCAAGGACAGCTAGAAATCTCTGTCTCTGCTGACTATGCTACTGAGACATACGTTGATCAGGGACTCGAAACCAAGCTCGACAAGGCTACTTCAGCAGAGTTCTACCCATATCACTCAAACCCCTCTGGTTATCTAACCACGTCTGCTCTTGAAGGATACGCTACAGAAGACTATGTCGACAATGCTCTAGATAATAAGATGGACGTCGTTCCAGTTCCAGGAACTGGTACTTTCTCGCTATCTGTTGAGGGTCCATCAGGAACGCCATATTGGTCAGAATGGGAAGAATATGTTCCGCCATCTGATCCAATTCAACAAGTCATTATAACACAGGCTGTAAATGGTGATACATTAACTATATCGCCATCGACCGAGCCTGCTACGCTTGATCACTATGAAGTAAATGTTTATGAGGAATAGGAAATGAGACTAGTTAAGACATACGACATTGGAAAGACAAAGACCTTCGATCTATCTACTCTCAAGAGAGACCTTCCTCTTGGAAACTATGTTGTAAAGTCTGTAGCAGTAGCAAAGAATGGCGCAGAGTCAAACGAGAGTGCAGGTTATAGCTATAGCACATATCCAACAATCTGGGTCAAGTTCAAATTTCTTGATACCAATTATGATCCTCAGGCACATCAGCTTGCAGTAGGAACTGCATCGACGAGACAAGACGAGTATGGAACCAATGATCGAAAGAAACACTATGCTGCTGAGTGGATCCAGATAGATGCTTCACAGAATATATGGCTGTGGGGAGTTACATCAGGAACTAATCTGACACAAGCTTTTGGATATGGCGACTATTCTGGACTTGGCTCTTCTTTGATCATAGATGAGAACTTCTGGGCTACAATGCCTGAAGAATTGAAGATTGAAGAGGGTGAGAACATTTACACAGAAGCAGAGAGCTGGAAAGATGCTGGATATGGAATTCCTACTTTCGCTAATATCGAATACACCGGAAAAGTTGAGATTCTGGATTGGGATCTTACAGAAGCAACACAGCTAAATGGCTTTATTGGATGCAATCTGTGGTATGACATTCCTCTGTATGGAACTCTACCCGCTCTTAGAACGAAGGCTACCGAAATCACATACGGGTTCGATAGATTGTTCCACATAACTGAATTCCCCGAGATTGAGCTATATGCTAGTAACACTGAAATTAAGATGACTAATTTCCTATATACTATGACTGGCTTGACTGAATTTCCGAATATAATTGCCGCTACCACTATGGATCTAAATAATGCATTCAGAGGCTGTGTAAATGTATCTAAGTCTTCTATCGAAGATACTTATTCACTAATGGAAGATTATATAACGACTTATGGAAGCATGAGACATGATAATGCATTTAAGCACTGCGGTCTCAATGCTGATCCAACTGCACTAGACAACATTCCATCATCTTGGGGCGGAAACGCATAATTTGAAGAGGCTTTCACATGGGACTATGGAAAAAGTACAACGGTAAAGGATTCTTCGCTGAGATAGCAGAGAAAGACAAGTTTGGAAATGACATATCAGAGTCACTTTCCAATAAAGTAGACAAAGTTGAAGGATATGGGCTATCTCAAGAGAACTTCACTTCCGCTTACAAAGATAAGTTAGACACGATCACTTCTGGTGCTGAACCTAACGTACAGGCTGACTGGGAAGAAGATGATTCAGCATCTGATAGCTACATCAAGAACAAGCCAGATCCTCTCAGTATTCAGGCTGGAGAGAATATCTCTATCACTGAGTCCGGATCATCTCTCATTATCTCCTCACAGTCAGCACCTCAAGTAAACGCTGACTGGAATTCCACTTCTGGAGTTTCTGAGATTCTGAACAAGCCAGACTTGAGCGTATACGCAGAGATTGATGATCTAGCTTCTGTCGCCTTCACTGGTGACTATGAAGATCTGACAAACACTCCAACCGAGAAGGTCTTCTCGGCGGGTCCTAACATAACGATTACCTCAGATGACGATACGATCACTATCGGAGCTACTGTTCCGGAGCAAGTTCAGTCAGACTGGGAAGAGACTGACGCTTCTGCTCTGTCATACATCAAGAACAAGCCAGCTCCGCTGTCTCTAATTCCGGGAAATGGAATATCAGTCACAGAGACACAAGAAGGATTAGAGATAGCCGTATCCGCATCTTATGCTCAGACATCCGCTGTGAACGCTGCTCTTGACGATATAGAAGACGAGATCGACTATGTCTCCGGAGCAGTTGACCAGATCAACACTGATTTAGAAGACTACGTAACAGAGACGGAGATGGAAGCTGCCATCGCTGACTTTGGAGGATTCAAGAAAGTTCCAGTTGATCAGCAAGGAAATCCTGATGTAAACGATCCTAGCACAAGGATAGTATATCTGACTCACATTGATTCAGCTACCGGACCTGACCTATATCGTGAGTGGATATGGGATTCTGCTGGACCTTCTTGGGAGATGCTAGGTGACACGTCAATCAGTCTCCAAGGATACGCTACAGAGGAATATGTCGATTCTCATACTTCTGGAAAGATGGACAACTCAATGTCTGCCGAATTCTATCCGATGAACGCGAATCCGTCAGGCTACTTAGTTGAAAACGATCTCAATGGATACGCTACTGAGGAATACGTCCAACAGGAGACTTCTGGAAAAGTCGATGCAGTAGAAGGCTATGGTCTGTCTCAGAATGACTTTACAGACGAGCTTCTAGATAAGCTTAACGCCATAGCTCCTAGCGCTGAGGTGAATGTTCAGTCAGACTGGAACGAGACCAACTCAGCATCTGATTCCTTCATCAAGAATAAGCCGACTATCCCAGAAGCTCAGGTTCAGTCAGACTGGGAAGAGTCTGACTCAGCCGAACCGTCATACATCAAGAACAAGCCGCAGAATCTGTCTATAGTAGGTGGCGAAGGAATATCTGTTACAGAAAGTCAAGGAAATCTGGAAATAGCTGTCTCGGCAGACTATGCTACAGAAGACTACGTTGACCAAGGTCTAGACGATAAGCTAGACAAGAGCTATTCTGCTGAGTTCTATCCCATGAACGATAACCCAGCTGGATATTTGACAGAGCATCAGAGTCTGTCTGCTTACGCTACAAGCGCATGGGTAGAAGAGCAGGGGTACTTGACCTCTGATGATCTGACGGACTATGCGACTAGAGAATATGTCCAAGAAGAGACCTCTGGCAAGGTTGACAAAGTAGTTGGAAAAGGACTATCAACTAACGACTTCACAAATGAGCTGCTCGATAAGCTTAATGACATAGAGGCTTCTGCACAGAAGAACGTGCAATCCGACTGGGAAGAGTCTGACACTACTTCGGATTCTTATATCAAGAACAAGCCAACTCCTATCAGCATGAAGGGAGGAGAAGGAATATCAGTAACTGAGAGTCAAGGCGATCTCGTAATCGCTGTGTCTGCCGATTACGCTACTGAAGACTATGTAGATACGCAAGTCTCTGCCAAGATGGACAAGACGATGTCTGCCGAGTTCTATCCATATCACTCTAACCCGAGCGGATATCTAGTAAATGCGGATCTTGGTGGATATGCTACACAGACTTGGGTTGGAGAACAGGGATATCTGACAGAAGTTCCTGAAGGCTATGCTACTGAAGACTATGTACAGACCCAGACTTCTGGAAAGGCTGACAAAGTCACAGGATCTACTGCTGGAGATTTAGCAGGTCTTGACGGAAATGGAAATCTAACGGATTCGACATACAAGCCTTCTGACTTCGCGACTTCTGCTCAAGGCGCTAAGGCTGACACAGCAGTACAAGATGCTAACTATGTTCACACTGACAACAACTACACTACTACAGAAAAGAATCTCCTAGCTTCTCTAGATAGCTCAGTTTCTGCTATCGAAGAGAAGATTCCGTCGAATGCTACATCTCAGAATAAGCTAGTAACGAAAAGTGATCTTGATGCAGCTGCTACTGGTGCATTCGATGTTGTTCCTCTTGGACCTAACGATCAACCAGATGTAGCATATCCGAACGGCAAGACAATCTATCTGACTAAGGACTCTTCGCTACAGGTAACCGATCCATATACTGAATGGATTTGGCTATCTGGCACATCAGCATTCGAAGTGATAGGAGAGACGACTATCGACTTGACCGATTATGCTACACAGAACTATGTTCTTGCTCAAACGTCTGGAAAAGTCGACAAAGTGACTGGCATGGGACTGTCTCATGTCGACTTCACTTCGGCTTATCAGAACAAGCTAGATTCGATCTCTCCGAGCGCAGAAGTGAACGTTCAATCTGACTGGAGCGTCACAAACAGTGCACTAGACAGCTACATCGCTAATAAGCCAGATATCATTATACCGCAA
>JAEEGH010016040.1_pt1 | contig 16169 bp, 30 predicted proteins | sample 9134181 | NCBI WGS metagenome assembly JAEEGH01 (sample SAMN16246544, study PRJNA631951) | gut metagenome | biome: gut microbiome; feature: rumen; material: DP-attached | host: Bos | place: Iran: Karaj | collected 2018-10
TCTGGTAGTAAGAATAAGCCTTTATCATAACTTTGTTTAAACAGACCCGACAACGAAAATTCAAATAATACTTTTCTTTATCAGTATCCTTACATTTTGTCCATGCATAAAAATCTCTTTCTTGTGTTGTAAATCCCACAATATTTCTAAGATAATCATCTACAGTAACCTTAACATGTATTTTACATTGAATAAGTGTATCACCTTTTTCTCTAAATTCAGGTTCTCCAATAAAACTTATTTTAACACCCAATCCTCCGATAACATCTGCACCTATAACCGATGGCTTTTCTTTTGAAATTCTTTCTTGTAACACTTTTATTTTTTCTGGTGATGAACCGAGTTCTTCTTTGGTCGCTTGAATGGTAACGACTTCACTAATACCTGTTGCAATATACATAATTTTTAAAAATTTTAAATTAATAATCTTACTATTATAAATATATGTTTTTTATTTTAAATTAAAAAATTAATTAAAGTATTTTTTCTAATCCGATTGCTTGTAATTGATCGGAATTAATAAGTCCGAGTTCATATAACATACAAGAAACCTTACTCCAATCAACAAAAGGTCTGTCTGAAAATTCAGGGCGATAACAAAGGGGTACACCCAACGCTGCATCATCAATATACAAATCAGCATAAACCTTACGTGAATTTGACCATATTTGGTCGGGGTTTTCGTTTATTCCATAAAGTGGAATATTATGGTTGGCAAACCAACTTGTTGCTTCTTGTATAGGGTTATGCTCTTCAATTGATGAGGAATCGTTTGGATTATTGTTATAATCTCTCATGGTAAGCAAAATTATTTTATGCCCATTATTTGTTAAAGCCCTTAAAGGTTTTGCCGCTCCTATTTCTCTACCTATTTTTGGAAAAGCATTAGATACGCACGTGCCATCAAAATCTACTGCTATAGTAAAAGTTTTTTCTAACATATTATTTTATTTTTATATTATTTCTACTATTTAAAACTGTTTCTTCAAAATGATTATGTTCTGATATTATATCATTATTTTTATATATGGATATCTGTCCGTTTTTTAAAAATATCTCACAACCTTGATATGTTATTTCAAAGCCGCGTGAACGATTACAAATATATATTGTATCTTGTTCGTCAGACTCTGTTGTAAGAATCAATCCTCCTGATGTTACATATTTACGTAAAGGTTCACAAAGCGATAAAGATGGCATAGTGGTTACAATAAAAATTTCAAAGCATAACCATCGCAAACCTTTGCGATAAGTAAATTCATTTAAAAAATCATTAATCAATTTCGGTGAATTTTGCCATTTACAAAATTTAAATTTAATTTTATTTCTATTCATTATTAGATTAGATTTATTTGTTAGATTTATCATTATCAGGAATGTAAAGAATTGTACCGTTATCTTTGTGAATACATATATTTTTTAAAATATCAATTCTATAAAGTTTGTTTTCGATAATAGACGAATCAGATACTTTTTGAGAATTTAAATACGACTCTTCAGTTTCTATCAAATGGTTAAAATTTTGAAGATTAAAAGCATTTGTAATTATATGAAATCCATTTTTAGTAGGAACATGTGCATAAATCTTACCACCCGCTTTAATTATATTGTTATCAACGTGACATATTATATCAATGTACTTTACATCAACATCAAAAATCCAACGCTTAGATTCATTATTGATACTGGTTTTACCACATGCGTGATTATATGCGTGCTTTGCTGCCTTGTAATCATGTGTAACAATATAATCTGTCAAGTGTTTTAATGTTGCAAATGCTGTTTTTTCAAACGAACGTCTATTAAGATAAAAATAAGCACGTGCATTAAGTATGTTGCATATAGGCTTAATTTCATTTTCGAATAGCATATCTAATTTTTCTATGCTATTAATACAATATGTTTTTATTAGCTTGGAATTGGATGATATATCCGAATTATCCTTACGTCTGATAATAATATCTACTTTATAAAAAGTATCTTCATCAGGAAAATCAATAAGACTTTTTATGAGTTCTAAATTATTAATCATAATGCATATTTTAATAAATCAATTAATGATTGAAGATGATTACTGTTTTAAATATATGAAAAATTTTTAAAATAAAAAAGCGGATTAAATCCGCTTTTAAAAATAACAATTTTTATTTTTATATAACTACTGCTCTAATTTTATCAAGTGCCGCCTCGGGATTAAATTCTCTTGTGGCAATATCATCAAACATTGCATAGCCATATCCATAATAATAATTGACTTTGCCATTGTTTTTAAATGGTGTTGTACCATAGGCACAAAAGTCAATACAATAAACATAGGGTGAGCATACGTTATGTATATAATTCTTGTATGCAGTTCTTGTCCAATTACCAGTATTGCATTCATTATCTGACAAGATAATAATTCTGTCATATTTTTTATTCTCTTGAGTCATTAATTCAAAAACAGATGCAATATTGGTAGATCCGTAATTCTTTTCTGTTAATTTTTCGGCAAGTGTAAAAGGGGATGTGTTTTTGGCAATCTTTTTTGTATAATAATTGGCACCCGAACCAAATAATATTATATCGGCATCTGTGGCAATAGCCAGGGTGGATGCGATAAGAGATGCCTTATCAAGTGCCGTTGCCTTTATAGTATCTTTAGCATCTGTTTTACCGTTTCGGTTTTGTCTACATTTTGCCCAAAACATAGAACCTGAACAATCCAAAACCACACAGGTTTTACCAGGTAACATCTCTTTGAGATTGGGCAATGATTTTTCATACCCTTTTATCAACGCATCACTTACCATGTGATACATTTTATGATAACAGCATTCTTGCTCTAATATTACACGTGCAATATCTATTTGGTATGGCATAATTTTACCGTTAATAATTTTTTTACCATCAGAAATAAGTTTGCACAATAAGTCAATGGTTTCTAAATCACCATCTTTCATAATATTACGAATGTTACGAAGAGCAGCAAGAATACCGAGAGATCCTTCTTTAAGCATTTCTTTCCAGTTTGTATTTTTAGCCTCAGAAAGAATTTTTTCGGCTTCTTGAGTGGTGATTTTGCCATCTTTTATGGCTTGTGCAACTTCTTGACCTGCTTCGGATTGCGCAACCTCCCATGTATCGGCAGAAACGGTAATGCCCCGCATGATAGCGTCTAAGGTTTTCATGTCGGATTCTTCGTTATTAAGAATAACTTTAACCGTTGCTTCTGAATTGGATGGATTTGGGTGTACTAAATTGGCAATATCCATAGTAACCTTGCGATATTTAGCAAGAGTATAGCTATCAACACTTTCCAATACAGACCTAAAACCCTTTTTCATCGCATTAGTTAATGTGCTTTCACCAAGTGCATCAAATACATCTTTTATTGCCGCCATATCATCAAGACGATATATGCAACCACCTTGTTTTTTCTTTTTGTCAAACAAACCATAAAAACGTTTTGCATAATCTGTTCCTGATATAAAAGGAGCAACAATAGCTGCAGCAATATTATTCATATCGCGCATACCCTCACCCAAACACCTTGACCAAACAATAGCTTGACATACAAAATAAGAATTACCATTAATACACAAGCGTTCAATGATATTACGCAATTCACACAATAACTCATCATCAGAACGATACATCTGAGATTCTAATTTACATGTATTAAGTATGGAAACAAGCCGAATTTCATCAGCAAGGGAATAAGCACGAAACCCTTCACGATTTACTGTGTCTTCTTGAGGAATGTTCATTGATTCGATAATACGTTCTTTTGGTGCTATACTACCAAGAACACGTTTAAGTTGATTGTTTCTTTCTTTTAATTTTGCCATATTATAAAAATTTTAAATTGTTAATAAAATTCAAATAAAAAGAAAGTCTTCTTTGGGAAGACTTTCTAATTATTCGGTAAGTAATCAAAACCGAATTAACAAAAACACAATCAACAGGAAAAATTTTATCATTAATTTAAATGTAGAGAAATTTTACTGTCAGAGAATTGTCAGTTTTTATTTATTAATTTATCAAAAAGTATGATCTAAAATAATAACGATGTAACTCTGTCAGTGACTACTACATTTTATATTATAACATGAAGAAAGGTACAAGAGAACAATCTATAAATTTAATTATATAGGAATCGAACCTACTACCTTAAGTTCCCATAACTTATGCTCTATCCAAATGAGCTAATAACTACGAAGAAACTCTCTTGTTGACTGTCATGTATATCAGTATCTGAAAGAACTTTTGTTAATGAATTGTTTGTTCGTTAACAATTTAAATATATGAAATGTTTTTCAATATAAAAATATATTCTTTATATTTTTTGTTAAAAAAAGTTAATTTGTTTTTAACTTGTTCAATTTATTAAGAAAAATAACACTAATAACTTGTTTACATTACATATAAGAACATTATCGATAATTTAAATATCTTATCAACAATTTAAATATATGAAATGTTTTTGATATAAAAAATAAAAACTTATATTTTTTATAAAATAATTTCTTTTTTAATATTTTCTGGTAAACGTGATGATTTTTGGGTTTTGTTTAACCACCATTTTGTTTTGACTTTAACTTGTGGTCTGCGTTGACCTTTCAATATTTCGGAACATTTAAATATCACACCTTCTTTGACAGAAGGAAATTCAGAATTTTCCATAGTCCAATCATTGTTTCTAATTTTTTCTATAATATCCGATGTAAGCACTCCTGTGTAGATAAGTTCAGGTAACTCTATACCGCTATCTTTAAATAGTCGGTAATAATCTTCAGGTTTCATATATCCCTTTCTTTTTAGAAATACATCAATAAGCGCAAGGTGCATTTCATCACCTCTCCTGTGTCTACCGGCAAAACTGTTTTCCCCGTACCATTCAAAAAAGAAAGTGATTTCCTTGATTCCATGAAACACATCCCCCTTATTCCTGTGCTCTTTTACTATACGATTTAATATATCCGTATATTGTGAATTTTTGAAGAATCTAATAACATTTCTAAATCCTTTTGTCCTTTCATCGACCATTGCGTTTTGCGACCCATACGGACCAAATTCACATGTTTCTGGGTTATATACCACACAGAAATTCTGTCCATCAAGCTTATTAAAACCCCAAACCAATTTACCTTTAAGTGTTTCATCATCTTGCATTCTTGGTATATTGTCATAATGTTTCATATAATACAAATATTAATTAGAAAAGTTTCGTAGTCTTTTCTTTTTTAATATTTATATCATTATTTGAAGTATTTATATTTTTTAGATTATTGTTTTTATATTTTTCAATTCTTTCAACTGCTATATTATAATACTCTTCGACCTTTTCGATACCTATAAAATTTCTGTTATTTATAATTGCCATTTTACCGGTTGTACCACTTCCAAGAAAGGGATCGAAAACCATATCATCTTCATTCGACCAACTTAATATATGGTCTTCAACTAATTTTTCGGGAAATATTGCAGGATGTTTAAATGCTATTTTATCGTTTGAAGAGCCACCCAAGCCAACAGAGTAAAACCAAATATTACGTCTTGGAACTTCTTTATCTAAGTCGATAGAGAAATCTTTAATCTCTCTAAAAGAACCGTCTTTGTTTCTGTTAAATGATTTTCTTTTTCGAAAACTTCTTTTATCGTTCCATTTGTTGTGTCTTTTTTCTGTTAATATATTTGTGGTTTTTGGTTTTCCTTTAGAAAATACAAACATATATTCAAACATTTGTTGATATCTGTTTTTGCTATTTGGTGTCGGATTGTTTTTGGCATAAATCATGGTGTCGTGTAATTTAAAACCAACTTCAATAAAAAATAAAGCCTGCCTAAACGAATTACCACTCTCAGAACCGTTTAATGTTTGGTCATTAACAACCCAAACAACTATACCACCTTCTGAAGTTATATCATATAGTAGTTTTGCTACAATTTGAAAGGTTTTAAAATTCCATATTAATGTTTTGTTATAATTTCTGATTTCATCATATGGCGGACTTGTAATTGTTAAATCAACCTTGATTCCTTCTTTTATTAATTTTTGCATTTCATCAATACAATCACCATTAATTATTTTATAATTAGCCATTAATAATACATTATTTATATAGTTTAAAATTATATCTATAATTTATATTGAAGATTTATAAAACAAAAAATCCTCGCATGTTTACGCAAACAAACGAGGATTTAGTTCGAAACTATTTAGTCGAAGCAGGGCTTGTTTAACCTTATTAAGGATAACCGCTATCAGACAGTATGTTAAAACTTACACAAAGTTGAACTTCATGCTTTATTAACTTCTTGCTTCAACCTATCACTACTTTTTAGGTGGTAAACCACGTTCATCCATAGTTGGATAGTCCACAAGCGTAAATTCGGTAGTACTGCTACCTATTATATATTATTATCTTAATTATTTTACTAAAATATTAAGTTTTGTTTAAATATTTATTTAACTGTTAATAGCCCTACAACTCCTCACTGAATCGACTGCTCTTCATCGAAAGGAAATATATCCAGTTGACATTTTTCAACAGTATGTTAAAACTTGAACAAACTTGTCTGTTCATTATTAACTTCTTGCTTCAACCTACTACTACTTTTTAGTGCCTTGTTTCCAAGTCTGTCATCCATAGTTGGATAGTCCACAAGCGTAAATTCGGTAGTACTGCTACCTATTATTCTTAAACCTTCATCAAGTATGTTTAACGCTGCATTGTTGTCACGACTGATAGTCTGCCCGCATTGCGGGCAGACCCACTCTCTATCATTCAATGTCAATTGTTTATTAACATATCTACAATTATGACATGTCTTACTTGATGGGTAAAACCTATCAACGAATACTATCTTTCTGTTGTACCATCTTGCCTTGTATTCAAGCATTCTACGAAATTCACCGAAGTTCATTTCAAGTATGCTTTCAGCAAGTTTATGATTCTTAATCATTCCTTTCACATTTAAGTCCTCCATACATATGACTTGGTTTTCATCAATGAGTGAATTACTTACTTCGTGAAGATAGTATTGTTTCTTATCATCTATTTTCTTATATAGTTTAGCAAGTTTGATTCTTGCCTTATTTCTGTTATTACTTCCTTTCTGTTTTCTTGAAAGTTGCTTTTGTAACTTCTTTATTTTATTGAATTCTGATTTCTTGAAATGCAAATTGTCGAATACTTCACCGTCACTTGTTATTACAAAGTCCTTTATTCCAAGGTCGATTCCTACAACAGCATTAGTTTCTTTCACTTTGTGCGTTAAATCACCGTCAACCAATATTGACAAGTAGTATTCTCCACAAGGTAATCTTGTCAGCGTTGCTTGCTTTATATTATCATGATGCTTTTGTAGGTACTGAGCATATTTCTCGTTACATCTGAATCTGACATTTCTTATATTAGCAAGAGATAAATGATATGTTGTATAATCATTACGTTTGGAAATCGCACCAAGCTCAAACCTACAAGATTGCTTGTTATCACGTTTTGATTTGAACTTTGGAAAACCAGTATGCTGTTCAAAGAAATTTTTGTATGCTGACAACATATCTTTCACAGCCTGTTTGAGAACCTTTGTATTCTGTTCTCTGAGCCATATGAAATTATCATCCTTTAATAATTCGTGGTGAACAAACTTTCCAAGTGTGGAAAGATTTTCAGAAACTTTGTTTTCTTCATATGAATTTATTTTTCGAGCGAGACACTGATTATATACAACACGGTAACACCCAAGCAACTTATTATATTGAATTGCTTGTTCCGTATTTGGATATAATCGTATCTTAATCGCCCTTAACATTTTAGTTCGTAATCAGTTTTATATCTATTCCTTTATCTATAAATTCTTTCAATTGTTGAGGTGTTATGTCCATTTCCACAAAGTCATTAGCATAATCAAACCTTCTATTATTTTCATGATACCCACCTTCGTAAGCATCTTCATATCCTATTAAATCTACAAGTATTCTCATTTCTTTTTTCTCCTTTCAATACTTCACCTCCCGTAATACTTTCCAGAGAATGATGCTAACAGTGCCATAAGGTCTCTTGTTAATTCCTCTGCATCAGAAACATCTTCCTTATCATCTAAAACTATAATCTCGCAGCCAAATACAGCATACATCTTCTGAATGAAATTGAACTGAAACCTCGTAAGCCTGTCTTTATGCTCAATCACAACTTTATTGACTTTTCCTTTGACAATCAAATCAGTCAGTTGTGTGAAACCTTGTCTCTTATCATTCAATCCGCTTCCACAGTCTTTTATGATATGCCCAACATACAGATTATGCTTTGCACAATATTCAGATAGTCTCTGTGATTGTCTGTCAAGGTCTCCGCTTACTTTCTGCTTTTGTGATGATACTCTTGCATATGTTGCACAGATATCTTGCTTAGATTCTTCTACTTGCTCGGTTCCTATTATCCTATTGATGTCGGACTCACGATAGCGTCTGTGACCACCAGATGTAAGAATCGGTTTAAGTTTATTTTCCTTATCCCAAATCCTTAATGTTTTAGGTGTTACATCAAGTATTTTTGCTGTCTTTGATATGTTATATAGTTTGTCCATTATTTAAATTAATATTTCTTTTATTGCTCTCTCGCTTTTATCAACCAATTCTTGAAATTCTTCAAGTGTGATGGTTTCATCAACATCGAACATCAAAGGGAATGTTTCACCATTATCAGTTTCAAATGTCTTGTTTTCAAAATCAATATTTACTACTTTCATCATATATAAATATCTCCTACTTTTTATTTATCTCAATTATTTTACTACAAATGTTAAGTTTTGTTTATATATTTATTTAACTGTTAATAACACTCCCAATCTCGTATCATAAAGAAGTCTCTAAATTGTTTTTGTGTTATAGACTTCATCCATTTAGTTATATTATTCATTTCTCACATCCTTTCAATGTTGGAATTGGCATCCAGTGAGTAACATATTTGTCATACATAGTCCACCTTTTGTTTGCATAATCATAGCAAGCAGTTCTATGGATAATATTACCTTCAAAAGCAATCCTTACAAGAACGTGTTCTGAAAATGCAGCATAAGTAATATTCTCGTTTCTTAGCGGCAACTCCTCATCAACACTTATCCATTGGTTCTGCAAGGCGAAAGTTGCACCTTGATTAAAACCTTCAAATCTACCAGTTGTTTCAAAGACATTCAATAGATTTGAAGTAGTGGAATTGGCATACTCTTCTGCCGCTTCCTCAATCCGTTTTTGTAATATTGTGTTCATATTGTTTTATATATTCTCTGTAATCATTAATATTTTTCCATGCTTCTTCAAGCGTCATTTCCATATACTTGCTTTTGCAGTTCGAACGATTTGCACTGCACTCTTCACATGGGTCATCATAATCTGAATAACCCCAATCATCACCTCTATCACAGTTATTTGAGTTTTCATATCTGAGGCAGCTTGGTAATGTGTTAAATTCTTCTTGTGTCATATTTTCTTTATTGTTAGTTCAACTTCGATTGGTTCGTCTTCCCATGTAAGTTCTGGAAAATCATTCTGGGATAATTCTATCGACATATAGTCTCTATCCCACCAAATTCCTTTATCAATTAATTTTCGTGGCTCGACTTGAAAAATATGTAATATTCCGTTTTTGTTTCTTGCCGCAAACCAATAAAATTTTATTTTGTGTTCTTGTTCGTTCATGGTTATTCTCCTTTCTTAATAAAGTCTTTCTTGATAAAACCTTTTTCTAAAATACACTTTACAATAGCAACCCACATTTCTATCGGATCACTTCATCCTCTCCATTTAGCCAAAATATAACCAGAAGTGTTGATTATATCTGCGTTTGAATTGTGTTCACTGCTACATTTTTTAATTTACATTGCAAAGTAAATACATTTTTTTCAATTGTAAGATTGTTTGGAAAAAATATTTTAAGTATCATATATAATATTTTTCATATATCAAAATTTATAGAAGGTACATCAGTGCTGTATCCATAGCAACCTTCCAAACCTTCGTTTAACATTCTCTGTTCAGTCATTCCTGTTACGAATGCCGTTTCAAGCATTTCCCATGTTGGATGTTCAAATTGATTTGTTTCTCTTACCGCTTTGACGTAATTCATTGCTCTTACGTCATTGTTAATGTAGTTATTCATCTTATTCATTTTAAATTATATTTTTCAAAACGTACAACAATGCTGCTTCAACAACTTCTTCATAAGAATTATGTACAAAGTCACCAGTCATTCCGTAATAATCTTCCGGATTACCTTTGGTTTGTATGTTATAACTATATCCAATTATGGTTTTGTCTTCATCTTCATCACTTATAACAGGATATCTGTCATAATCTATTGTTATGATAAGATTCTTCTCCTCTCTCAACCAAGCCATTGCTGTCTGATGGGATGGGGCAGTAACCGTCCCTTCAATTAATTCACTATTTTTAAAGTAACCATTGTTCACTATAACCTTTTCTAAATAATTAAGTGAAGATTCGTAGAAATGTGAACAATTTTCATCGAATCCTTTTTCCCTCAATAGTTTGCTCACCTCAAACGAGCAGTATGCTTCTTTTATCATTTTTTTCTAATTTAATTATTGTTAAATTTATATATGTCTAATCTATATTATATCGCTTAGCATACTCATCACTTCTATCTATAGTATGCAGGATTTGTTTTTGTGCAAGTTTCAAGTCTTCCCAAAGTTGTTCAATAACAACTGTTAAATCTATGTCATCATCTTCGATATTAGCAAGTACCTTTTCAATTTGTTTATTTCTTTGGTAAAGATATTTGCTAATAAGATGATGTCTCTTTGTGATGCTATCCTCGCCTTTTATTTGATTAAGCAACTTCTCCGTCCAAAATTGCTCATATTTTCCATCTATTTTCGACATATTATCCTCCTTATACTTTATACATGTCCTCTGAAGCTTCCAAAACTATTCCCTTTTCAATCAAATCTTTGTAAATTGTTTTATCTATATTTTTCATTGTAACAATTGTATATAGGATATGCTTCCAATGCTGTCTTTTTTGCAATCTTGCTCATGGTTTTATCTTTTGATAAATTAAATTTAATAGTTCCATAGGTTTATATTTCTTTGGTTTTAGATAAATCACACATTCTTCGTTTCTCTCATTTCTTACTTTTATGTATTTTACATTTTGACTTCTATTTGAGAATACAGGTAGAATATAATATCCAAATCCAATACAATAGTTAATTGCAGAAACATATCTATTCCATTGTTGTTGTTCAGATATCTTGCTCATTATTGTTCCTCCTCATCATCTTCAAATGCTCCCAATACCCAAGCAAAACCAAATCCTAAACCTATTGCTCCTATTAGGACTAAAATAACTATTATAACTATTAACCATTTCATTGTTGTTCCTCCTTTACAATGTTTGCTTTATAAATTTGTTCCTTCAGTTGAAATTGTATCACTGCATATTCAGTTGTTGTTAATTGAACATTAAGTGTTAATAACACTGCAAAGTAAATACATTTTTTTCAATTGTAAGATTGCTTGGAAAAAATATTTTTAAGTATTTTTCTATATCAAAATTTTCAAAACATACAATAACGCTGCTTCAATAGCTTCTTCATAAGAATCAGCCATTTCTTCATTAAATTCTGCCGTATTTGGGTCATCCATTGGATATTCCAATCCTTTCTCTGTAACTTTTACAGGATACCAATAATATTTAAACACTTGTTTTCCATCTATAAATGGAAATCCGTAGGATATACTTATTTCGATTTTATGCACTTCCCTAAGCCATTTGAGAGCCATTTGGAGAGTTGGTGCTGAATAATGCTCATGTCTAAGGTTCTTATAATCTTCTCCATTAAAATCACGTAGATGACGTCGATAAAATGGGGTAGAAGTATAATAATGATACACATGATTGACTTTTTCATTAAACCCTTTCTCTTTCAAGAGTTTGGCAATTTCAAACGATACATAGGATTCAGTCAACATAAACATACTCCTTTCCTTCTTTTAATTTACGACTCATTATAGCAATAGTTATATTTTCTTTTTCTCTTGCTTCTTTAACAGAATTATAAGTAACTCCAGCAATTAAATTTTTAACCTTCCTTGTTTTTCTTGGAATGTTTTTAAAGTATTCAGACCAATATTCTTTACTTTTTGTAGCAGAATAGTTTTTGTGTTTCTGACTAACTGAATCATCATATTTCCTCCCAAGCATTGCTTTCCTTCGTTTTTCTTTATCTTTTTCACTTCTGTGTTTTCCTCTCCAACCTTTTCCAAGATTATATCTTAATTCTTGTGTATATTCAAGAAGATGTCCGTGTGCTAAACCTGTATCATACGCATGTTGCACATTTTCTGAACCAGTACACCATTCTAAATTTTCTAACGAATTGTTATGCTTATTGCCATCTATATGATTAATATATGGCTTATTTTCTGGATTAGGGATGAAAGTTAAAGCAATCAACCTATGGATAGAGAAGTCATATCTTTTGTTATTTTTACAAAGTGTTATTGCCAAATATCCATTTCTATCTCGTGGAGTAAGGAACTTTTTACTTTTTGTTGAATAAATTTTCCCATCCCTATTAATTAGATATTCTTCAAAGTTTTTAATAGGAACAAAATCTTCAAACGACACATAATCCTCGATAATTTGCTTCATAATTTTATAGTTTTTTCAATTCTACAGAGTTTCAATGTATGTTGTAGTTCATAATTGTACATTTTTAGCATAGTCTTAATAAATCATTTGCAAGTCCTTTCAAGACTCTTGCCTCTTCTTTTTGTGCGTCTTTCAACTCTTTCTTTGTGAAGGAAGGTTTACTCCACACTTGTCTGATAACATGGCATTGAAGACCAGTCAAAGACTCTACTCTTTGCACCCAGTTTTCAATCCATTGAACATCTGAGTCAAAAATATCTTCTCTTTTCATATCTTCTTAATTGTAAGTTCAACTTCGATTGGATTGTTGCTCCATGTTATTTCAGGAAAATCACTTCTTAACAAATGATAAAATTCTAAACAAGATTCCCAATTTCCATCCCTTCTAATAGGTTTATCCTTAAATAAACAAACCTTGCCATGATAATCTCTTGCGACCCATCCTTTGATTTTGTATTCTTGTGCGTTCATAATGATACTTCAATTTTGGTTATGTATCTTGCTCATTTCCTCTTCTATTCTTTTAAGTGTTGCAAGTTTTGCCGCAATTTCATTATTATTATATAATCCCTTGCCACTGTTTCTTATGTATTCTTTTTCAAGATTTTCGAGGCATTTGGATAATTGCTCGTCTTTCCATTGAGCCATTTCAAGAAGGTTATTTACTTCTTTGTTTTTTGGACATGATTTAACTGTTTGTGGTCCGTCACAAGATTGTTGATTGCAATGAAAGCAAACAATACTTTGTGCTTTTTCTTCGTTTGTCATATCAAATCAAGTTTTTCAAAACATACAATAATGCTGCTTCAACGGCTTGTTCATAAGTATCTTCATATGTATATTCCGAAAGAAATTCTACACAAGAATTATTACATCTAACAATACTCCAAACAGCACATTTTTCATTATTAACAAAGCCGAAATCTAAATTTATATATAATCCATACACTTCCCTCAGCCATTTGAGAGCCACTTGGTGAGTTGGTGCAGAAACACTTCCATACCAATTCCGTAATCCGATGTAACCATAATCCTTATCAGACATATCATTCCAATTTGCTGGTTTTACCCCTCCGTAAGTATCATTAATAATGTCAAGGAGTTCTCCGTCAACAGAAAAACATTTAATTGTTTTTTCATCAAACCCTTTCTCTTTCAATAGTTGGGCAATTTCATAGCCAACATAGTCCTCGGTAATTTGTTTCATTTTTTCTCCTTTTCTTTGAGTTTTTGATAAGTTCATCTGCTATATCTATTGAATTACTAATAGCGTTAGTTAATGATTTACGAAAATCTCCATCAATAATTTGAATACTTGGCAGAACAGCACATAAAATATCCTTCGCTGCTTGATTGCGGAAGGATTGCCAATCAAATTCTTTTGCTGTCCATTGTTGAAAAATACACTCTGCATCATCGGTATATGCTCTTTGTAAACAACCTTCTTTATAACAATCTTTACATTTCATCTTGCATGTAGTTTTTGAAATAGTTTACAAAATCTTTCATTGTCTTAAATTCATTCATAGAGCAAATCTGGTCTGATACAGACACGTATAGTTCATTTTTGAAGAACTTCTCAGCCTTCTCCAAGAAGTCTTGGAAGGCTTGGTCATAACCTTGTCGATAACCTATACGTCTATCCACATTAGCATAAAGCAAATTATCATATTCTTGTGGATATGCTTCCAATGCTTTTTGTTCGCTAATTTTGCTCATTGTTAATCTTCAAAAGTTGATTTAATGTAACCTTTTTCTTTATTCTTATTCATTGCATTGCCATACGCAATAAGGCAGTTCAAAGTGTATTCTGCCAAAAGATAGTCTGGTGTACTCATTTCATCATCTATACCCAAACTATTGTATAATCGTTCCAACTCTTTTACAATCACTTCACGCTTGCTATAATTAATAGCTCCATATAGCATTGGTGAGCAATTTGGATTTTTGCTTTCAACTTCACTGTCTGTTGAGATGGTTGTGCCATTATCAGAAAATCGTCTTGGACAGTTTATGCAATCATGGTATGGATTTGTACACGGTCCACCATGAAAGCACAATCCACAATCATCCCTGCCGAATGAAGGAAACTCAAATGGTTTAAGAGTATTTTCCTTCTTGCTCCATTCTTCAAAGAGAAGCTCACAAAGCCTCTCCTTGCTTAATTTCATTAATTCGTCTTTTGTAAGCATATTTCGTCCTCCTTGATGAATATTATTTTTACTTTATCACCTATTTCTATGTTAGGGAAATCATTAACAAATGCCGAAGTTGCTTTACTTCCAAATACACAATCAACAGCATTTTTCATCATTGCTTGCTGCATGTCAAACAGACCTTTCTCATATTCTGTTTGTAAATGTAAATTCATTTTCTCTTTCTGCCATTTGCACCAACCTTTAAAAGCATTTTCAATATCTTTATGATATTGCATTTCTACTTTTAAATCGGCTTGATCTTTGGTTGTGAAATTGACTTCACAACCAGATTCTTCATTATACTTATCCAGCCATCCCATTTGCCAACATCTAAATAAGAATCTATCAAGAACTTTAATTTCATCTTCATTTGAAGATATATTAGTGCTTTCAAGTAAGTCTTGTTTCGCTTTTTCGATTATTTCAAAACGGTTGTCTCCACATATATCCATTGTTAATCCTCCTTTACAATTTGTATTTTCATTCATTGTGTCAATGTTTTAATTCATTGTATCTGTTGTGACATCTGTTTTTTGAACATACGGCATGTAGTGGATAAGCTTTGACCATTTTCTTTCCACAAATGGCGCATCTTATTTTTGTGCCGACTTCCGCTTGCTCATTTTTTAGAATCTGTTTCTTTCGTTTCCTTTGCAACTGTTGCTCTTTGTAAGATATTCCAGTCGCCATTTGCCAAAACATAAAGTTTAGGCTTTCTTCTGCATTACTCATTGTAATTTGTTTTAGTTAGTCAATCTATTTAATGATTATTTTATTATCTTCTGCTGTCATAATCAGTTCTTCATATTCAACAACTCTTCTTTTATTTCCAATAAAAAATCACAATCAGGCAATTTTTCATCAACTATTTCAAGTATATTGTCGACATCATAGAGAATAGAATCTATAATTGTGTCGTTAGGTGTGTCTATATCTTCAAATTTTTCTTGGATTTCTTCAAGCAAATCCCATGTGATTTGGTGGCAATTGGCTGCAGATTTTGGAGCCCAGCAATACTTTTTTATAAAATTTTCTCTTGTCATTTTTCTAAGTTTTTTATATATTAAATATATTAAAATTTATAAAATATTAAAAATTAAATTTCTATAAAAATTCATAAAATATTTTGTAATTATTTTTATAAAATTTTATATAGAATTAAAGGTAATTATATATTTTTTATCCGACCCATTTTGCCTGTGGACAACTATCACAATTATTCATTGGGGATGTCTCGCAACCCCAATATTTCTCCCAATGTGGACATTCATTCATCCTATCCTTGCTTGCAGACTCATATAAATCT
>JAEEGH010016041.1_pt1 | contig 16168 bp, 16 predicted proteins | sample 9134181 | NCBI WGS metagenome assembly JAEEGH01 (sample SAMN16246544, study PRJNA631951) | gut metagenome | biome: gut microbiome; feature: rumen; material: DP-attached | host: Bos | place: Iran: Karaj | collected 2018-10
CGCCTTCTTTGAAGACTAAAAAAGGCTTATGTCTTTCCAGAACTCCAGAAAGCCATAAGCCTAAACTATTAGCCATCAGCCATTAGCACAGCCTTTCAGGCTGTTATGGCGTGAGGCGTTTCGGGCTACGGAAGAGGAACATCGCTTCGTTGATGTGCAGGCCACAGAGCAACATCGTCAAGCGGTCCACGCCAAGGCCGAAGCCGCCGTGCGGCGGGCAGCCGTATTTGAAGAATTCAAGATAAAACTTGACGTCTTCGTCCAAGCCTTTCTCTTGGGCCTGTTTCTTCAACACATCGTAGCGATGTTCACGCTGGGCGCCCGTCGTGATTTCGACGCCGCGCCAAATCAAATCGTAGCCTTGTGGGATGCCATTTTCGTCGCGCATGTGGTAGAACGCGCGCTTTTCGGCGCTGTAGTCCGTGATGAAGAGGAATTCATGGTTGTAGTGCTTCTTCACCCATTCGTAGCTCAGCTGTTCGGCTTCCGTCGTCAGATCGCCTTTTTCGGATTCGGGCACTTTATAACCAAATTCGCTTTCCAAAGCGGCATAGAGGTCGGCCAGCTTGACCGTCGGGAACGGAAGTGTCGGCACAACGACTTCCAGCCCAAAGGCTTCCGCGATCTGTTCGCCGTATTTTTCCTTCACGGCGGCCAACGCATACGTCAACAGCTGCGCTTCCATGTCCATGACATCATGGAAGGAATCGATGTAGCTGAATTCCAGATCGAAACCTGTGAATTCCGTCGTATGTTTGTTCGTGAACGACTTCTCCGCGCGGAACACAGGACCGCATTCGAAAATGCGTTCGAAACCAGCCGCCATCGCCATCTGCTTGTAGAACTGCGGGCTCTGAGCAAGATACGCAAAACGGTCGAAATACTCAACTTTGAACACGTCCGCGCCGCTTTCGCTGGCCGCGCCGATGAGCTTCGGCGTATGGATTTCGATGAAATCCTTCTTCAGCAGGAAGTCGCGCAGGGCAGCGACGAACACCGTCTGAGCTTTGAACATCAGCTGATTCTTTGACGTACGCAAATCAACCCAACGATAATCCAGACGCGTATCGATGTCCGAACGATCCAGGCCGGGCTTCTTCTTTGTCGCGGGAATCGCCTCGCGGACGATCGGCAGCGGATCCGCAACGGAATCCACTTTCAACGCCGTCGGCAAAACTTCAACGCCATTCAGTTTCACGTATTCACTCGCCACCGCGACGCCTTCCACCGTGATCACAGAATCCAGCGTGACTTTCGCAAGTTCTTCCAGCAGTTCAGGATGCTTCTCCTTTTCAACCGTCACCTGCACCTTGCCCGTGATGTCCTTCAAGACGATGAACGCCATCGCTTTGCTGTCGCGGAAATTCTCCACGAAACCACGTAGCAACACAGGTTTGTCCAAATTCTCCTTGATAGTTCCGATGCTCGTGCGCGGCAGGGATTTGTTCGTTTCGTTGCTCATGCTTTACCTCTCTTCTATGATCATTCCGTTGTTTCAGGACAATTTACTCACAATGAAATCATGCAGTTCGTCCATCTTGATGGTCACCTGCTCGGACGTCTCCATCAGCTTGCAGCCGATCGTTCCGTCCGCCAATTCGTTTTCGCCGCGAATCAAAACCAGCCGCGCGTTCGCCTTGTTCGCACCGCGCATCTGCGCCTTCATGCTTCGCGCCGTAAAATCCGCCTTGATGCGCAAATCGCCAAACGACTGCCGCAACATTTCAGCCAATTGCAGGCCCGGCAGAACCGCCTGTTCGCCAAGGCTCAAGATCATGATATCCGCATCACGAATCTCCTTCACGCCCATGCCAAGGCTCTCGCGAGCCAACAGTAGACGTTCCATGCCCGCCGCGAAACCGATGCCTTCGATCGGATTCTTCATGCCGGGGAACGCAATCTGATAGCGGCCACCGCCAGCGACCGCATCCTGCGCGCCAAGCCCCGTATGCGTCACTTCAAACACAGTGTGGACATAGTAATCAAGACCACGAACAAGACGCGGCGCGAATTCGTAATCGACACCGACCTGCTTCAGTCCTTCACAGACTTTGTTGAAGTAGTCGCGGCTCGTATCACTCAGCAAATCAATGATTTTCGGAGCATCCTGAGCGAACGTCTTGCATGGTTCGCACTTGCAGTCCAGAATGCGCCATACATTCGTTTCCAGACGGCGGCGGCAGTCTTCGCACATCTCATTGACCTTCGGCGCGAAATATTCCTTCAAGGCGGTGGTCACCCGCTGACGGTCTTCCGGAAGGCCCTTTGTGTTGATGTTCACATGGCAGTCCTTCAGACCGATTTTGTCCAGAAAACGGCACAACATCGAAATCACTTCGACATCCATCCATGGATTGTTCGTGCCGACGGATTCCACGCCAATCTGATGGAACTGACGGCGGCGCCCCGCCGCCGGACGCTCCCCACGGAACATCGGGCCGAAATAAAACACACGGCGTTCATCGCCTTGATCCAAACCACGGTTCGCAATCGCGCGAATGACGCCCGCCGTCCCTTCTGGACGCAACGTCAGGCTACGGCCGCCGCGATCTTGAAACGTATACATCTCTTTCTGAACGACATCCGACTCTTCGCCCAAATTTTTTTCAAACACTTCCGTGCGTTCGAAAATCGGCGTGCGGATCTCGCCATATCCATAACGGTGGAACACATCGCGGGCCGCCTGCTCCAATTCAATCCATTCCAACGTCTCCGGTTCCCAAATATCTGACGTCCCCGGCAGGGGTTCTATGTTCGCTCCCATGATCGTCCACCTTCTGTCAACACTATACCTTAATTAAACAACAAACGGGAAGCCAGCCACTCTGATGATCGCCGACTTCCCGCCATTGACTTCAAAACCGAAGCTGACTTCGATTTATCTCTGTCTTACTTTTCGCTCTTCAGATCTTTCGGGTTGATTTTCACAACAAGCTTGCGCATTTCTTTGCCGGGCTTGAACTTGACAACGGCGCGTTCCGGAATCTTCACCGTCTGCTTCGGGGAGTTCGGGTTGCGGCCGACGCGAGCCTTGCGGGTCAGGACTTCGAAGACACCGAAGTTGCGGAATTCGATGTTGTTGCCTTCGGCCAGTTCTTCCGTGATGGTATCCAACGTCAGCTGGATGATGTCCATCACGTCACTCTGCTTCATGTTCGCCTGGCGTGCCACGCGCACCACCAAATCTCTTTTCGTCATGGTCATTGCTGTTCTTCCTTAAGTTTGTGATTGATGGCATTCGTCATGCCACTCCATTAACGATACTTCTACGGACTTCCGTTTTGTCCGAACGATACTTATAACATACAACGCATTTATTGTTAAACAAGCATCTTTATAAAAAAATCGAACTTTTTTTCCGCTTTTCCTGCTTTTCTCTCAAAAAACGTTCCGCGCCCACCGAAAGCAGGGCTTCCCATGGGCGCGGTAACAAATCGCCAACCTTCTCTTAGATTGGATGTTAGGCGGTTTTCTTACTGCATGTTGATGGCCGTGCCATTCGCGTTCACAACGTACTTGAAGCCGTAGTCCTTCGCCTGTCCAGCCTTGATGGACGACGCATGGCCGTCGAACCATGAGACATTCGCCATGTCGTTGTGCAATGTGCAGATGGAACCCGTTTCAACCAGATCATCTGGAGCGCAAGCCCATTCGCCGATATTCGAGCCGTTCGACCGCATCGTGTCCATGTGGAGCATCGTCTCGGATGGCTTCGTCACACCGTCAAGATTGTAATAAACGCCGCCATTGTTGACCATGAACGAGCCGATACGGGTTCTGTTGGCGTTGTACCATGCGCTGCCGTTCCAAACACCGTAGAAGACACCGATCGTGTACCACTGGTACGTCGAATTCGGCTGGTTGTAGGACTGGATACTCGGGCAGTGGCATTCTTTGTAGGTACAATACTGATGGCTTTCCGCCAATACATACGAATACGCCTTGTCCGGATAGTTCGACACCATCATGTTGTTGTAATCGGTCGAATACATCTGCTGCGCCAGCATAATCTGTTTGTGCTGGTTTGTGCAGGTAACGGCGCGAGCCTTATTACGTGCCTTCGCCAATGCGGGCAACAGCATGGCGGCCAAAATGGCGATGATGGCGATGACGACCAACAGCTCAATCAACGTAAAATGCTTCTTCATGTTTTGTTCCTTTTTGTGCGCTTTAACTCAAAATAACAAAGATATGAACTTATGAATTACTTTTTTGTTTTAATATGACGGTGAAGAAGCCATTGTCAATCAATTTTTTAATCTTTTTTTAATTTTTTTGTCTTACAATGATTTTTTCTCTGTCCACTTCCATGCTCCCTTTGATTTTTATATCATTTACATAAAAAAGCCGTCAATCTATTCGACTGACGGCTTTTTTGATTTTTCGTCATCAGTTTTCACGCCTGTGAAAGACGTGAACAACTACGACGACAATGACGATTACTTCAGGCTATAAGCCGTACCATTTGCGTTCACATAGTGGCTGTAGCCGTAGTCCTTCGCCTGGCCGGACTTGATGGACGCCGCATGTCCGTCCATATAGGAGACATTCGCCATATCATTGTGCATCGTCGCAATGGATCCCGTCTCGACGAGAGAGTCAGGATTGCAGGCCCATTCGCCGACCATTGAGCCGTTCGAACGCAACGTGTCCATGTGAAGCTGCGTTTCTGATGGCGTCGTCACGCTGTCAAGCAGGTAATAGCAGTTGCCGACCAGAAACGCTCCAATGCGGTTTCGATTGGCGTTGTACCAGGCACTGCCATTCCAGACACCGTAGAAGACACCAATCGTGTTCCAGCGGTTGGCGTTCGTCGGTGCGCTGTTGTTCGTAATGGACGGGCAGTGGAACTCCTTGTAGGTGCAGTACTGGAGATCTTCCGCCAACACAAAGGACGCGGGCTGGTTCGAGTAGTTCGACACCATCATGTTGTTGTAGTCGGAAGAATACAGCTGCTGGGCAATCATGAGCTGCTTGTGCTGGTTTGTGCAGGTAACAGCGCGGGCCTTGTTACGGGCCTTCGCCAACGCGGGCAGCAACATGGCGGCCAGAATCGCGATGATGGCGATGACAACCAACAACTCAATCAACGTAAAATGCTTTTTCATTCTGTGTTCCTTTGGGTTTGATTTTGCTCTAATTCACTGAGGAGATTTTCAATTTTTTTTATATTTTTTCTTAATATGCATCCCAAAGAAACACTGTCAACCCATTTTTTTAATATTTTTTTAAGTTTTTATCATTTTTTTCACCACAGGGCCAAACACCACGCCATGACGAACAGTCCAATCGCCAAAAGTCCAAGCCCTGTCTGAGCCGTCCAATTTGACAAACGCCTGTCTTCCATCGGCAAAGCCGCCCCGATAAGCACTCCAACGCCGAAGCCCAACGCATGCCCCATCAGATCCGTTCCTGGCCCTGTGCCATATAAATTCAACATCGCGACCATCGACAGTAATGGCGTCCATGGAATCAGTTTAATAATTGGACCGCCCGGAAACTGACGATGCCGCCGCCATGCACGCCGCGTATGCAACGCCCCCAAGATTCCCAAAAGACCGAAAACCATCGTGGAAGCCCCCAACGCACGATGCCCTTCCATGCCGATCACCGCCATCAGTCCGTTCCCTAAAAATCCCGCCAACGTCATCGACAACAAGCCGACACCCGCCCCCGTCTCCGTTCCGACTAAACATCCTAAGGCAAAGCCCCAGAAGACGTTGGACAAGACATGCGTCGCATCCGAATGGAGCGTCAGCGCCGTTAGGCTCCGCCACCATTCGCCGCCGCGAACCAACGCGTTGTCCCAAATTCCTACCTCATGCCAGCGGTTCATGCCTTCCAAACTTCCGCCAACCCACAGGTAGAAACGAAACAGCAACGCGAAAAACAGCAGGAAGACGCAGAATGCCTCATCAGTGACCAATGGCCGCGCTGCGGCCGCTTCTTTCTCCTGCGGCGTTTCTTCCGGTGGCGGCCAATCCACATGCCGCGCCTCGTAAATGGAAAACTCCCGCTCCGCCCGTTCCGCCCAATCCCACGGCACGAGAATCAATGGCTCTGAGCCTTCAAATTCAACACGATACGGTATTCTCTGGCTCGACAGCAACGCCAGCCACGGCATGAAATGCTCTCGCCGCGGCGGTCTGAACGGCACAAAATCCGGATGCTCCGCGACAACGCCATCTGTTTGCTGTATCAATGACGGAAGCGGTGGCGGCGGCGGCAACGGCAGGATTTCAGGCCGTTCTTTCGACTGTTCTGCATTGTCCTGCCCATCATCCATCGGTTTTTCTGGTGAATCATTCATTGTTTTCTAGGATTCTAGAATTCTAGGATTCTAGAGAATAGCCCAAGAAGGCTAAAAGCGAACATCTTCAGTTTTCTGCTGCCATTCTAGATTACCATCTTCCTTCCGCACGAGTTTTTCAATCTTCTGCTCCGCTTCGCGCAACTTCGCCTGGCAAAGTTTGTTCAGACGCATGCCCTCTTCAAATTGCGCCATGCTCTCTTCCAACGACAGGCCGCCATTTTCCAGTTGCGCTACAATCGCCTCCAATCGCGCCAACGCCTCTTCGAATTTGATTTCCTGTTGTTCTTCTTTCGGTTTCTTATTCTCTTCCATTGTCGTTCCCCTGTATTTGTATTTACCTTAATTATATATACATGTCAATTCTTCACCTTCTCGACGGCCATGTCCAGCTCGCCTTCCCCAAGCAAGGCATGAAGCTTCGCCCCTTCGAACGTCTCGTCCGCCCGCCGCACCGCATGGCCGCCGCCATCCAACAGGATACTGTAGCCACGTGTCAAAACAGATTTTGGATTCAACGCGTTCATACCGACCGCGATCCGTTCCAACCGATGTGTCCGTTCCGCCATCTGCCGTTCCATGGCCTGCGGCAACCGTTCCGCTGCCGCGTCCAACCGTTGGCGACGAACGGTCACCAAACTTGGAAGTACTTGCAACAGACGCGATTCCGTATAATCGAGTCGTTGGCGACGTGCCATCGCCAAGCCTGGAAGTGCCTGCAACAGACGCGATTCCAGATAATCTAGCCGTTGGCGGCGAGCCGTCGCAAGCCCTGGCAGCGCCGACAGCAACCGCGCCCCTAGATAATCCACCTGCTGGCTCAGGCGATTCACATAATCCTCTGGATGTGAAAGCATTGGGCAAGACGACGCCCTCTCATACCGCCGATGCAGATTCGCCACCCGCAACTGCATGACGCCGACCATTCGCTGTTCGATATTCTTCAGCCGTTCGCCAAGCTCCGCCTTGCCGCGCACGAGAAACTCCGCCGCCGCCGTCGGCGTTGCCGCCGCATAGTCCGCCACGAAATCCGAAATCGAATGATCCCGTTCATGTCCAACTGCGCTGACGACAGGGATTTCCGACGCTACAATCGCCCGCGCCAACTGCTCGTCGTTGAACGCCCACAAATCCTCCACGGAACCGCCGCCGCGTGTCAATACGATAACGTCGCAACTATGCGTCTTGTTGAAATATTCAATCGCCTTGATCAACTTCGGCGGAGCTTCCGCGCCTTGCACAAGTGACGGAATGACACGCACATGCATGCCGCTGAAGCGTCGATTCAACACCCGCAGAAAATCCTGTATGGCGGCGCCGCTCCACGACGTAATCAGACCGATGATGCGCGGCATCGTCGGAATCGGCCGTTTCCGTTGCGGATCGAACAGTCCTTCCGCGCCAAGCTTCAGCTTCAGCTCTTCAAACAAACGGTTCAGTTCGCCCGCTCCCACTGGAGTGATGGAACTCGCCTGCAACTGATATTCGCCACGCGGCTCATAAACCGTGATTCGGCCACAGACATCCACCTCCATGCCACGCTCCAGACGCATCTGCTGGGCCTGCTGCGCATAACGAAATGCCGCGCCGCGAAGCTGACTCGTCGCATCCTTCAGGCTGAAATACACATGGCCAGACGCATGCACCGTCAAATCGCTCAGTTCACCGCGAACCCATATCTGCGGAAACGACCGTTCCACGCAGGTCTTCACCGCGCGGTTCACTTCACTGACAGTTAATGGACGTTGCGCCTCTTCCATCGTTTTTCAGTTCTCTCCTAACTATTTTCGTTGTAAATAGATACAAAAAAGGCGCATCCCTTTCAAGGGACACGCCCTTTTAAAATTCGAAAAAAGACTATTTACCGCAGGTGATCGAAAGACGGCCTTCTTCCACCTTCACGCTCTTCAGATTCTTGCGGACTTCGCCCATTTCACCGCATTTGCCGGACATCGCCGCGAACTGCTGCTTCACGAAATCAGCCGCCTGCTTCACAGGCATCGGCAGAAGACCGACCTTCGGATTCACATCCTCCAGCGTCAACGCGCCTCTGCCCGTCAGATTCGGCTTCCATTCAATGACATAGTTCACTGGGGCGAACTTGTAGGCCGTGCAGCTCAAGATGATTTTCACATTGCCGCTGGCGAGGAAATTCACGCTGACGTTGTTCGCCACCATGTTGCCTTCGCCGCTCGGGCCGTTGAGCAGGCCCATCGTCTTGTTTGCGATATTCGTCGCTTCTTCATTCGTGAACGTCAGATCAACATCCGGAATGACTTCCTTCTTCTTCTTGGCAGCCTTTTTGTCCTTCTTGTCTTTCTTGCCGCCTTCTTCCGCAGGCTCCGCTTTCGGCTTGCACTTTCCGGCCTCGAATTTCGCCATCGCGTCTGCCGACGGCTCCGCACCTTTCAGTTTGCCGCCCGGAGGAATCAGAATGCCGCCGAGAACCACCGCCAGAATCACGGCGATAATACCGCCACCAATCTGGTTCATCAGCTTCTGCTGCGCAAGACGCTTCTTATCCTCTTCGGACGGACCGACTTCCGTCGGTTTCAGCTCATCAAGGTTCAGCTTTTCGCCGCAAGTACGGCAGAAAATCGCATTCAACAGATTGTCAGCACCGCATTTCGGACAATTGATCATGGTTTGCTCCCTGAAATTTGTTTATCTCAATGTCTCTCGCCAATTCTGTTTCAAGACGCCTTGGCCGTCGAATCACCGCTCTTCGGAGCGGGCGGTGTGGACGCAGGCTTCGTTTCGCTTTCCTTTTTCTTTGGTGCATGCTCTGGCGGCGGATTCTGCTTGCCGTTGTAGTCCGTGCAATAGAACCCCTTGCCTTTAAAGATGATACCAGCACCAGAACCAATCAGGCGGCGCAACTCGCCGCCGCATTTCTCACACTTCGTCAGCTTCGGCGCCGTCATGCTTTGAAAGATTTCAAAGCGGTCGCCGCATTTTTCACATTTATACTCGTACGTAGGCATCTCAAACCAATCCGTCTTTTTCCAAACCTCTCGTCTCCTGATGAATGTCAAAACTATAAATTTATCCCATTTCCCGAAAACTTCAACTTTTCTTAATCCGCAACTGCCACCTCTCTTGCATCCGTCTGCATTGTTTTTTTCCATTTTATTATTATGGTATGACAATGTCATTTTCCATTTAGTTCCATAAAAAGCACAATCATGGCCAATCTATCTGTCAATCTCGCCGGCGTCGCCCTCCGCAATCCTATCCTCACCGCATCTGGAACATTCGGCTACGGAAAGGAATACAAAGATTTAGTTCCCTTCGAAAAAATCGGCGGCATCACCGTCAAAGGCGTCTCGCCCTTCCCGTCCCACGGCAATCCCATGCCGCGTACGGCAGAAGTCTATGGCGGCATGCTCAACGCCATTGGCCTGCAAAATCCAGGCATTGACAAATTCATCGCCCATGAAGATTACCTTCCCTTCCTGCGCACCATCGACTGCGCCGTTTTCGTTAACATATGGGGCAAGTCCATCGAGCAGTACGCGGAAGTCGCCGCCCGTCTTGAAGCGGAAAAACGCGGCATTGCAGCGTTGGAAATCAACATCTCCTGCCCGAACGTCAAGGAAGGCGGCATCGCCTTCGGAACCGATCCCGTGCAGGCCGCCGCCGTCGTCCGCGCCGTCCGCCAGGCCACGACATTGCCGCTTGTCACGAAGCTCTCCCCCAACGTCACGCGCATCGGCGATTTTGCAAAAGCCGTTGTGGACGCAGGTTCGGACATGATTTCTCTCATCAACACAATCCCCGGCATGGCCATCGACATCGAACGGCGCGCCTTCAAAATCGCCAACAAGACAGGCGGTTTCAGCGGCCCCGCCCTCAAGCCGATCGCCGTCCGCATGGTCTATGAGGCGCGGCAGGCCGTCACCGTTCCCATCATCGGAATCGGCGGAATATCGACGGCGGAAGACGTCGTCGAATTCATGATGGCGGGCGCCAACGCCGTCGCCGTCGGCACGGCCATTTTCAGCGATCCTTCCTGCCTCGTCCGCATCGTCGATGGGCTGGACGCCTGGCTGGACCGCCATAACATCGCGGATATCAACGACATCGTTGGTGTCATGCAGGCATAGCAGATTGTCCTCTAATCATGGTGTCATTCAATACCACCACAGGATATACCATGGCATCTTTAATTCTTTCAGCACATCCCAAAGCTGCTGGAACTGCCTTTCGTCCAGACGTTCAAGATTAAACGAAAGATAAAGAATCATTGCAGACCGTGCCATATTGGACGTACTTTCCGCACGGATGGCGGTCATCGCCTCCTCAAAGAACACTTTTGAATAGGATGACAATGAAGGGCCGAAGAAATCATTCGGATTTTCATAATACTTTTTATTTGGATCTGTTTCAAGATACGAAACCAGATAGTTCCATGCCTCTTTTTCTGGTTTGAAGGCATACTTCAATTTATTATACTGACCATCTTCCCAATGGACATCCTTGAAAACGTCTGGTTTCTGTCCGCTCTTCCGCGCCTCACAAAGCAACAGATAAACCAACACATTGCGATAGCAGTCCACTGGCTTTCCTATCAAGTCATCGCGTGGCACTTTTTCATGCTTCAGCGTCTCACGCAAGCTCTTCACGGTAACAACACCACGTTTCTTCTTGATATATTCCGCCATCTGCCGAGTGACCGGCTTATCCTCTAACCTGCTTTCCAAAATTACATCCGCAATCCGACGCAACCCACGTCGTTCGCCTGCACAACGCGCCATGAGGACGGACAACGCAAATGCAGACGTCCCCGCCGATGGACTATGAATCATGTTCAAAAGCTCACGCAAATCATCCACCGTCGGTTCCACTTCGTTCCACAGAATATCCTGCGCCCTCCCAATTGGCCTCTTCAACTGGCGTTTCATGTCCACAAGGCGCTTCTCTTGCTCTTCATCTAAAAGCCACATCGCCCTAACTATATAATTACAAAGAAACTCCCACGTCATATCAGAAACGTCACCAGACTGCAAGACAGCGGCGACCTCATCGAAAAACACCTTTGAATAGGCGGTCATGGCTTCTTCTACCGCATATCTGACGAGAATCAGCTTTCTCCTCTGCTCCCCGTCAACAACCATGAGCGACTTGTCCAATGCCTTAATTTTTCCGAACAGATATTCCCAAGCATCCCTTTCAGGCTTGACACCATATTCCAACAACGTCTTTTGTGACTTGCTTAACGAAACACCGGCAGGAATTTCCACAGGTTTTCCTGTTCGACGCGCCTCACGAAGCAGTAGATAGACCAGCATATCCTGATAAAAATCCGCCGCCGTTTTTTGGCTGAAAACCTTTTCATTATCATTTCCTTTGCCATCATGATTATCTGCTTCTCTTAGCCTTTTTATCTCCTGCGCAAGCACTTCCGTAGTCAGCGGATTTGTGCGTTGCAAAAAGAATCCGGCCATCGTCAATAACGGTTCCAACGCCTGAAGTCTCTGGATTTCCGTGCTCACAGCATGCAGTTTGTCCACATGATCCGCATTCCGCGTAGCGGCAACGACAAAGGCATATTTCACCACATCTGGATGCGGATTGTGCAGAAGCTCCATAAGCAACTGCATCTCGGCCTCCGTCAATTCTGTTTCATGCCACAGAATGCATTTGGCCTGTTCCCTCCGCCTCAAATCCGCAGGCGGAATCGGCTTCGAGTCGTCTGCATACACCGTACAGACGGTCAATAACAGCGCCAATAACAGCATTCTTTTCATCGTGCTTCTCCGCGTCTCGTTTGCCTAACCTCTTGCCATCACGACATTGTGAAACATGCCATACTAAAACATATCTTCTAATTAGACGTTTGCAAATCCATTTTCTTATGCCATCAACACAAGAAAAAACACTTTTTGGAAAAACTTCTTATTCCCATTCGTCCAACTCCCAAGCCTTGCCAATGTCAATTTCTAGTTTTTTCATGCCGTGGCATTATATTAAGTAATTTGTCTTTTGCCTTCAATGGCAACGTCTGTAATCATGAGCTATTCTTGGGAGCCACCGAATGAACCCATTGGCACAGGAACTTAACCGGCAAATCGCCGCCGTCAACCCACACGTGCTCGACATGCTATCCGAGCGCGGCAAGCGCTTCTATTTTCCAAAAGGCATCTTAAGCCAGTCCGCGGAAGCGAAAAGCCTGGCCACTAAATTCAACGCCACGATCGGAACAGCTCTCGAAGACGGCCACGCCATGGCTCTCCCGTCCCTTATGGAAGAACTGCCGGGCATCGACGCCAATTCGGCCCTCCTTTACGCGCCGTCCCCCGGAAATCCAAAGCTCCGTGAAGCGTGGCGAATCAAAACGTTGCATGACAATCCGTCGCTGTCCGGCCATCCCGTCTCCCTGCCCATCGTGACAAACGGCCTTTCCCATGGCCTCTCCCTTTTGGCGGACATGTTCGTCAATCCAGGGGACCCGCTCATCTATCCGGACATGAACTGGGGCAACTACGCCCTCAACTTCGCCGTCCGTGCGGAAGCTATTCCATGCTACTACACCTTCTTTAAAAACGGCGGTTTCAATATCGATGCATTCCGCGAGGCCCTCGCAAAATACTCAGAAGGCCATGACAAAATCATCGTCCTTCTGAACTTCCCCAATAATCCCAGCGGATATACGCCCACAGAAGCCGAAGGTGACGCCATCGCGAACGCGCTCATCGAACTCGCCGAAAAAGGCGTCAACATCGTCGCTATCATCGACGACGCCTATTTCGGACTGTTTTTTGACAAACGCTGTATGCAGGAATCCCTCTTCACGAAACTGGCAGGTCGCCATGAACGCCTCCTCGCCGCCAAGGCGGATGCCGCGACGAAGGAAGTCTATGTCTGGGGTCTCCGTGTCGGTTTCGTCAGCGTCGCCGTCAAATCCGCCGTCGATCCATGGCCGCTCTATGAAGCGCTCAATGCCAAATTCGGCGGTGCTATCCGCAGCGTCATCAGCAACTGTTCAGCCCTTTCACAACGGCTTGTCCTCCATGCACTTAACAGTCCAAGTTTCTATCGTGAACGCGCCCAGAAGGTCGCCAAGATGAAAGATCGCGCCACGAAGGTGAAGGAAGTACTTTCCAATCCGAAATACAATGACGCATGGGAAGTCTATCCATTCAACAGTGGTTATTTCATGTGTCTCCGCATCAAGAATGTGGATTCGGAAAAGCTTCGGCTGCATTTGCTTGAAAACTACGGCGTCGGCACCATCTCCGTTACGCCGACAGATCTGCGTATCGCCTTCAGCTGTTTGGAAGTCGATCAGATTCAAGAGCTTTTCGATATCATCTATCAAGGTTGCAAAGACTTGACCGCCAAATAACAACGATGCTGGATATCCCTGCAGACTGGCTGACCGCCATGCGGCCGTTTCTGAAACTCCAAGGCGTCAATCTGGATGCCTTGGAGGCCTTTCTGGATCGCGAATATGCGTTAGGACAGGTATTTCCGCCGCGCCATCAGATTTTCCGTGCTTTCGCCGCGACGCCGTTCGACGATGTCCGACTGTTGCTGCTCGGACAGGATCCATACCATGAACAAGGCCAGGCCTGCGGTCTCGCCTTTTCCGTACCGCCGAACACGAAAGCTCCTGCGTCATTACGTAATATATTAAAGGAATACGCCGACGATCTGCAACGGCCGATTCCGCAAACAGTCGATTTGTCACCATGGACACGGCAGGGCGTCATGCTGCTGAACACCGTCCTAACCGTTCGCGAAGGACAGGCCGCCTCCCATCAGAACAAAGGATGGGAGCCGTTCACGGATGCCGCCATCAAAGCCCTTTCCGCACGTCCTAAGCCATTGGTATTCTTGCTTTGGGGTGGTCATGCGCAAAAGAAGAAACCGTTGATCGACGACAAACGCCACAAGGTCATCATGACCGCCCATCCGTCGCCGTTATCCGCTTTCCGCGGCTTTTTCGGTTCGCGTCCGTTCACACGCGTCAATGAAGCGCTCGCAAATTTAGGGCAGCCTCCTATCGATTGGACGCTGTGATTATTTCTCAAAAAGCAGCACCAACGCCAACATGAAGCCGTTATAGCATGAATGCAGCAGAATGGACTGCCGCAGCCCGCCGCGCCGTTTCGCCTCCTGAAACAACATCCCCAATGCGAACAACGCGGGAACCATTGGCCACACGCCATGAGCCGCCGCGAAACATAGCGATGTCAATACAACCGCCGCCCAACGGCTGTGTAATGCCCCTTCCAATGCCTTGAACATGATCTGGCGATAGAGACATTCCTCCACACAAGGCGCGAGAATCATCACAGAAAAAAACGCAATTGCCCAAAACAATACACTGTCATTGCCATGCGCCATCTGAATCAATGACTGCTCTTCAAACGGAATGCCAAATTTCTCGCAGACCATTTGCGAGATGCAATTGATTGAAATTGAACAAAACAGACATAAAACAAACAAAACGGCGTGCGTCCTGTACGCCAACCGGAACGGAAGATTCGGCACATCCCATTCCACCGTCTGCCGCCATCCCTTTCGTACCGCCATCTCACGCAAAGCAAAAAACGCCCCGAGCGGTGCCATCACCTGAAACGGCAACAGCCCCAAAAGCAATTGCACGATTGGACAGCTTGGCTTGCACACCGCCGTCACTGTCTTAGCAACCATCAGGCCAAAGCCGAAGCCAACCAGAGCCCCTGCGAAAGCGACCGCATACTGCCGTACATCGTCATCGCGTTCCGTTTCAATGGTTTCCGTTGTTCTCTCCGGCTCGTCTTCCATCAACATTTCCACTTAGCCATCAGCCATCGGCCATTAGCCATTAGCACCGCCGCAAGCAGCGGTCACGCCATAAGCCATAAGCCATAAGCAAAAATAAGCAAAGCTTATTTTTCTTTAGCCCATTTATCCACATTCCATGTAATCTGTTCGTCTTTGTAAGCGACCGTGATCTTGACGTCTTCCTCCCAACCGTCACCCTTCACGGAAACCGTTCCGACATATTTGTCCTCTCCGTCTGGCTGCAGATTGACGGCCGTCACCGTAACGCCCTTTCCAGCCCAGCTGGCTTCCAAGCCTTTTTTCGTCTCTTCCGCCACGCGCTCCATGTTCGGTGATTTCACGCAACCGAACAGCAACGCCGTCAAGGCGACCGATACCATTGTTTTCTTTAATTCCATGTTCGTCTCCATTAAGGTGTTAGAACAAAAAATCACGCACGCGGATGGAACTGTTGGTGCGCATTCGCGAACCGCGAACTGTCCATATGCGTATAGATTTGAGTCGTCGAAATATCCGCATGACCGAGCATTTCCTGAATGACGCGTAGATCCGCGCCATGGCTCAAGAGATGCGTCGCAAACGAATGACGAAGCATGTGCGGATAAATCTCCTTCTCAATGCCCGCGATCCGCGCCGCCTCCGTCACAATCATCCATATCCGCTCCCGCGTCAAAGCCTTTCCCGTACGCGACAGGAAGAACTCTAACGCTTTACCGCTTTTGTCCAATTTCGGCCGCGCCTCACGAAGATACGCCGCCATGCAACCACTCGCCTCACGGCCAAATGGAACGACGCGCTCCTTGTCCCGCTTGCCGATCACACGCAGATAGCTTTCATTGAATTCCACTTTGTCTAGCCGCAACCGCGTGATTTCGGATGCACGCAACCCGCTGGCATACAGGACTTCGATAATGGCGCGATTTCGAATCGTCAGGATGTCGTCTCCCGTGTATGCCGCGATCAGCCTGTCCACTTCCTCTTCCGTCAGGAAGCCTGGCAGTTGCAACCGCTTGCGCGGCCCTTCCAAGATATCTGTGATATCATTCTTAACGATTTGCTCTTCAACGAGATAGCGGAAGAAAA
>JAEEGH010016050.1_pt1 | contig 16162 bp, 13 predicted proteins | sample 9134181 | NCBI WGS metagenome assembly JAEEGH01 (sample SAMN16246544, study PRJNA631951) | gut metagenome | biome: gut microbiome; feature: rumen; material: DP-attached | host: Bos | place: Iran: Karaj | collected 2018-10
GAAACCCCAATTACCCTGGTGGCAACCCCGATCCATTCTCTTACTAATCCACACAGTGTTTAACCAATTAAAAAGAAAACGACAATGAAGACAATGAAGTTTTTATCTTTGGCTGCACTGGCTCTGACATTTGCCGCTTGCAGCAACGAGGACAACGAACTGACCCAGCAGCAGGCCGGTCAGTCCGCTAACGGCGAGATTACCATCACCGCAACTATCACCAAGGACGGCACCATGACCCGCGCCCTGAGCCTCGACGGAATCAACATCGCCTCAACATGGACGGTCGGCGAGAAGGTTGCAATCCTCTTTGATTATAAATCAGCACAGACGCAGCGCGACGCTGTGGTGAAGAGCGTGTCAGCCGGAACTGCCACCGTAGAGTTCACCGTCCCAGCCGACCTGCCAGGCACACCTACAGCCACGCTGGTCTATCCCTCTACAGCAGTCAATGCTGCCAAGACCGGTGCTGACGTTGCCACAGCCCTGGCCACGCAGGACGGTATAATCGGAAATTGCCCTGAGGTACGCACGGGAACCGGAACGCTCAACGCATCTGCAGGGACGCTGACCGTCAGCACACCCCTCGCTGCACAGAACACCATTTTCATGTTCACGATTGAGGACCTCAATTCATCTCCCTTTGCCGTATCAGAGTTCAAGGTCAGCGACGCCTCGGGCAACGTGATTACCACCGTCTCTCCCTCCACCGCCCCATTCTGGGTCGCCCTGCCTGTGATGGCTGCCGGAACATACTGGTTTAACTGCAACGGCGGCGGCAACCCCTACATCGCCAAGGCAACGTTAAGCAGCGCCACCACAGCCGGAAAGTACTACCAACAGACCTTGAAGATGGCTACCATCGGTGACGTGATTCTTTCTGACGGAAAATTCTATGCCGCTGGTACAGCTGGCGCCGTGGCCAAGATAACCTATGTGGGCAATGATGCAGAAACCAGCACCACTTTCAATCACGGCCTGGCCCTGGCGATTTATGATGCCCACTACGACCCTGGAGAATACTGGTGTAATCAGGTAGTCGGTAACTGTATGACCACACGGTATGCGAACTATACTCTCGCGAAGACAGACATGGCTGGCATTGCCAATACCGATGAGCTTATAAATCATCCTTCTCATAGCCACACTGCAGCCATAAGAGCCAGAAACAACAAGGGTACTGCCCACCCCACGGGTACCAGCGACTGGTTCCTGCCGAGTGCAGGTCAGTGGGATAAGATGATCACCACTGCGGGCAGCTATTCTAACTTGAAGACTAACGCAGGCTTGAAGGAGGACAAAAGTTATTATTCATCTACGGAGGAGAGTATCGGCTTTTCGTATGTCTTCGACTTCAAAAATTCCATCGTTTTTACCGCCCATCCTGAGTTCAACCGCTATATTCGTTCAGCCGTCGCATTCTAAACTGTCAAACGTAACACAAAAGGGATAATATCACAAAAGGGACGGTCCCCTTTGTGAGAAAGAAGAAAACAGAAAACGGAAGTCAAATCGGCTTCCGTTTTTTCGTTCACCTATCGCTGGGGCCTGGCCCCGGTGATAGGTGCTGCATATTTTTTTCGAAAACGATACGACTTTCCGATTTATTTTGTATCTTTGTGGCCGTAAATGATGGAAACGAGATATTATAAGGTGGCAGGGCATATGATCGGCGTCAGCGGAGAGGCAGAGGTCTTTAAGCTGATGACGAACTATGAGCCGTTTGCAATACAGGGGGACGGTTTTTTTGTTACATTGACATCGCTCGATATAACAAAAGCGCTCGGGCTTTGCCCGCTTGCTACCGAAGGGACGCAAGAACCGTCCCCCTGTTACACCGAGGAGCTGCGGCAGGAGGAAGAGGGACAGACCATCATCTGTGGCAGGACCGCTGATGGTGAGCCCGTTTTCGAATACCGCTGGTGGGAGGAAACCGCCGGTTGGCTGGTCTGCGCTGCCGACTACAGCAAGGGACGGCTCATCACCACCGGCAAGCACACGAAGATGGCTATCGACAATGCCCTGATGGTGCTCTTCGCCCTGGCTACGGCCGACCAGCAGACGGCGCTCTTCCATGCCGCCGTGGTGAGCCATCAGGGGCGGGCATATCTCTTTCTCGGGCCCAGCGGCACGGGCAAAAGCACGCACGCGAGATTGTGGCTTAAGTATATCGAAGGGTCGGAACTGGTGAATGACGACAATCCCGTGGTGAGGATAGAGCGGAAAACCGCCGTGGTGTATGGCTCGCCGTGGAGCGGTAAGACGCCCTGCTATCGCAATGTGAGCTATCCCCTGGGAGGTATCGTGGTGCTGAGTCAGGCACCTTATAACAAGATAGAACGTCTCGGTGGACTGCAAGCTTATACCGCCCTCATGGCGAGCATCAGCGGCAAGCGCTGGGACGAACGGATTGCCGACGGTCTGCACCAGACGGAGAACGCATTAGCATCGAATGTGGCGGTGTGGCATCTGGAATGTCTGCCGGATGAAGAGGCGGCAAGATTGTGCTGCGCACAAGTGAAAAGTGACTATATTATAGAGGAGGCGATAAGGCTGGTGAGAGAAGGGGTGAGTGTGACGCTGCCGGTCGACGGGCAGAGCATGCTGCCGTTCATCATCGGTGGAAAGGAGAGCGTCATCCTGCAACGACCGGGATTAATAGATGTCGGCGATGTGGTGCTGGCGTGGGTGGAGAATCGCCGCTACGTGGTGCATCGCATCATTCAAATCGATGACGACTGTGTGACGCTGATGGGCGACGGTAATCTCATGGGTACGGAGCATTGCCTGCTAAGTGACATCAAGGCCCGGGTGACGCATGTGGTAGATGCAAAGGAACGAACACATGATATAAATAACAGGTTGCGGAAGCTGGCTGCAAAGATGTGGTTCTGGCTGCGTCCCATGAGAAGATATTTATTAGCAATATATAAGAAGGTAAAATGGTAAAAAGGTAATATGAGAATCAAGAAAGGATTTGTGCTGCGCGAGGTGTGCGGCGAACGTGTGATAATCGGTGAGGGCCTCGGTGCCATCAACTTCGGAAAGATGTTGGCACTGAACGAGACGGCTGCATGGCTCTGGAAACAGGCTCAGGAGATGGGCGACTTCACCATTGAGGCTCTGGCTGAAAGACTTTGCGAGGAATATGATGTCACGCCCGACGAGGCCAAAGCCGACGTGGCCGATATCATCAATGAGTGGCAGCAAGTCGGTGTAACTGAATAAAGCACTATCATGAACGATGGAGCATAACTACCAATTATTCCTCGCGCTCTTGCGCACGGCGATGACGGGCGAGCCGTTTGAGCCCGTGCCGTCGGCTCAGGAATGGTCTAAGCTCTTTAAAATAGCAGGCCAGCAGTCGGTAATGGGGGTATGCTATACGGCATTCTCACATCTTTCTAAGGATCAAATGCCGCCTATGGAGTTGTTGGTTAAGTGGATGGCCGAGGCAGAGACGATCCGAGGCCTGAACGAACTGCTGAATCAGGAGGCTGCACGGCTGACACAGCTGTTCTCAGAACAAGGGCGAAAGACGGCCATCCTGAAAGGCCAGGCTAATGCGCGGCTCTATCCCGACAAACTGTCGAGACAAGTCGGCGATATCGACATCTGGGTAGAGGGCGGACGAGAGAGCGTGCAGGAATTGCTCAACAAGATGAAGTTGACAGACCGTAAGGCCAACTCAACGATATTGGCCAGGGTGACAGCATCGTACCACCATGTGGATTTGCCTGCAAATGAGAAAGGTGTGGTGGTAGAGGTGCACTTCCGCCCGGCATCAGGCAACCATAACCCGATAACGAACCGTCGGTTACAGCAGTGGTTAGAACAGGAGATACCATCTACAGAGCAGGTAGAAGAAGGTTTCAATGTACCGTCGATACGATTCGCGCTAATGATGCAATTGTCTCATATACAGCAGCATATATTGGGCGGCGGTATCGGGCTCCGACAGGTGTGCGACTACTACTGGTTGCTCAAGAACTCAACATTGGAAGATCTGCGGACGGTGGAGGCCGAGCTAAAGCGACTTGGACTTCACCATACGGCAGGGGCTCTGATGTGGGTGCTCGCCGAGATGTTGCATATAGACAAGGTCCTGCTGCTCTGTAAGCCAGACCGCTCTCGAGGCGAGTGGATGTTACGGAAAATCATGGCAGGCGGCAATTTTGGACATTATGCCGAGCGACAACAGCAAGGGCTATTGAGGGGAATGTTAGAAGGTCGGCTGCGCCATCTGCGGCTGATGCGCTTCGATTTCAGGGAAGCGTTGTGGATGGAGTTGAACTTCTGGAAGTCACAGATCAAGTTGATACCCCTGCGGATCAGGTACAGGACACTATTGTTAAGAGACGTTCCGAGATGAGTAAGAAATTATTGTCCGTTGTAAAAATGAAATACGTATCGTGGTTGTGGCATAACTCCATGGGTATCCGCTGGAATACGGCGGTGCGCATAGTGACGGGTATCGGGCAGGTGGTGCTCGGTCTGATGATGGTGTGGCTCAGTCGACGGTTCATCGACGAGACGATACACACGGGGTCGGCCGACGATGTGCTGAAGATGGTCTGCTGGCTCGTGCTGACGGTCGTAGGAGGCGTGCTTTTGAGGCAGGTGGGTTATTGGCTGACCACCTCGGCGAGCATCCGTCAGACGAATGCCCTGCGCCTGCGTATCTTCAGCAGTCTGTTCCGTAGGCAACTCTATACTGAACAGGAACTGCACTCCGGCGACATCACCTCACGACTGGCGAAGGATATCGAACAGGTCAGTAATGTCTGTACCGACACGCTGCCCCAGATGGTGATCACGATGATACAACTCTGTGGGGCATTCCTGTTGATGCGGTGGTTTGATGCGCGGCTGGCATGGGCATTATTGTTGCTCACGCCGTTGGCTATCGTCTTCGGCAAACTGATTGCCCGTCGGTTGCGGCAGATGACGCTCGACATCCGACAGGACGAAAGCCGCATCCAGATGCAGGTGCAGGAGGGTATGGAGCATAATGCCGTGCTGCGGTCGCTGGGTTCGGAGCAATGGGTGACAGAGAGACTCGACTCGATGCAGCAACGGCTTCGCGGGAATGTGATGCGCCGCATGCGGTTTACCGTTGTCACACGACTCATTATGGGCTGCACTTTCGGATTGGGCTATCTGATGGCGTTCGCATGGGGCGGCATCGGCCTGCGCAATGGCACCATCACTTTTGGCGTGATGACATCGTTCCTGCAATTGGTAGGCATGATTCAAGGGCCCATTCTGCAACTGCTGAATATGGTGCCAGGGGTGATCCATGCAACGGCGAGCATCGACCGACTGGAGGAACTGTCTTCTGAGAACTCCGAAAACTCAGAAAAATCTGGAATCTCCAAGAACTCCGGTGAGTCCGATTGCTCCATCCGATTCTCGGATGTCAGCTTCCGCTATGCGAAGGGCGACCGCGAGATACTGAATCATTTCACACATGAGTTCAAGGCTGGTTCAAAGACCGCCATCATGGGCGAAACGGGCATCGGAAAGACTACGCTCTTCCGACTCATCCTCGGCTTTATCACACCTCAGAATGGCAAGGTGGAGGTCAGCGGCAGTCTCTGTTTCGTGCCACAGGGCAACACCCTCATGAGCGGCACCATCCGCTATAACCTTCAGCTGGCGCGGCCCGAGGCCACCGACGACGAATTGCAAGAGGCGCTACATACCGCCTGCGCCGATTTTGTGCTTGATTTGCCCGAGGGTATTGATACCGAACTTGGCGAACGAGGCAGCGGACTCAGCGAGGGACAGGCCCAGCGCATCGCCATCGCCCGAGGATTGCTGCACAATGGCGACATTCTGTTGCTCGACGAGATCAGCAGCTCGCTCGATGAACCCACCGAGCGCGAACTCTACCGTAGACTCTTCGACGCCCATCCCTCGAAGACCATGCTCTTCATCACACATCGTCCCACCGTCACAGAGCAATGCGACGACGTGGTACAGTTGTCTTGAATTCGACCTCTGACACAACGGGACAGGAGCCTTGTGAAAACCTATCGCTGGGGCCTGGCCCCGGTGATACTTTCCCTTTTGTTATAGGAAAAAAAATTAATAGCCAAGCATAGCTGCTGGCGTTATTCCCAAGGTGGAACAAAGCAAACGGGCTATTTTCAGCGTAGGCTCAGCCCTGCCAGAAACATAGTCACTGATTCTAGAAGGACTGACTCCAATCTCTGTGGCCAACTGCTTCTGGCTCATATTCTTCTCGTCCAAGGAAAGCTGTATCAACTGGGCTACGGTAGGTTTACCTATGGGATAGTGTTCTTTCTCATAGTCAATGACAACATCCGACATCATTGTCAACTCCACGGCATTACGGTCGTTGGCAGGCGTGTTGTCATCCACCATCGGCAACAGTTCCTCTATTCGTGCCAATGCGAACTCGTATTGTTCCTTAGTAATCTTTGCCATATCTGTACCTCCTTATATTATATCGTTGAAACATCTATCTTATCATATTCACTATGAGTACCCACAAATCGGATGAAGATATGCCCGATTGTGAACTTTACGACCACAACAAGTCGATATTTGTTGCCTCTTATGTCAAAGACATAATGTTGATTCCCAACGTAGTCTGTTGTGGGGAAGTCTGCCTTTATATCCGATAGGTTCTTCCACTCTGCCTTTTCTGCGATGTTATACCATCGTTCAAGTGCAGCCTGAGCGTCTCCATGTCCTTCTGAACTATAGAACTCAACTAATCGCCTATGTGATACTATCCTCATATTGGGTGCAAATTTATGAAATAATTTTGAAATTCAAAAGAATATCTCTCATTTTTTTTGTTTTTTAGGATTTTTTCCTTCAATTTTCTTTGTTATCTTGTGATTATTGATTATCTTTGCGGCGCAATAGTGCAGAACAGATGATGATACTCTTCTGAGCGAAGAGCGAGTTTACAAAACAATGGAAACGAACATTGTGAGAAAGTATGATTATACGCTCGAGAATGGGGTTGTCACGAAGATGGTAGTGAATTCATCGTCCAAGATGACAATTGGAGACAACACGAAAGAAGTCCAAGCTCATGGGGACAGTCCCGTGACTCAAAGAAAAAGGAGCATCCCAAACGGGGTGCTCCTTTAATATGTGGGAATATCCAGAACCTTATTCGTGAACGTAAAGGTTCCAGCCGAGGTAGGTCTCGATGGCCTCATTGAGGATGTCGACGACATCGGTGCGGCACATGGCCACATGGTGCTCGAAGCCGTTCTTGCAGATGTACTTCATCAGCTGCTGCAGGTTGTCGACCTTCGTCACAGCGATGCAGCCGTCCATGCCGTAGGGATCGTTGGTGATCTCTCCCTTGCCGAGATAGGCCTTGATACAGCCCTTGGGATCGTCGGTGGAGATGCGGAAGAAGGTGAAGGGGCCTTCACTCACTTTCGCATAGACCGCACCGAAGGTGTTGATCTTACCGAGGGTACGTCCGAGTACGCCGAGAGGACCGAGCTTCAGGTCGTCGTTGCCTACAAACTGACGGGGGAAGTTGCCGCAGTGGGTGCAGACGCATTTATTGCGGTCTTCGGCGAAGTTATTATTCCAGTCGAGCAGGGCAGGAGCATTCTCTGAGGCGAGGGCGAGGGCATACATCGACACGGCTCCGGCGAGGTCGGTCTCGCAGGCAGCGGGGATGAGCTTGTCGCTGAGCATCGACATCGTGACACAGGCGGCACAACCGTAGTTCTGCTCGAGCGAGTCCCAACACTGGATGGCGACAGCCTGCACATCGTTGGCCTTAATCCAGTTCTCGACAGCCACGCCGAACTTCGCCTGGAGGTTGAGTTTCTCACGATAGGCCTCAGGTACCTTGGCATAGTTCTGGATGCGACCGCACATCTCCTGGAACTTCGGGTCGTCGTCGCTGATCTTTTCAGCAGCGAAGAGAATCTCGGAGAGGTCGGCAGGAACGACGGTGATACCAGAGCGCTGGAGCAACTTTTCGCTGGCGCGACAGGTGTTGAAGCCCAAAGGACGGGTGCCGATCTGCCCGATACGGCAGTGGCGCAGGCCATTGACTACACGACAAATGGCAGCGAACTTCTTCAGATCCTGAGCCAGCAGCGGACTGTAGATGCTGTAGGTGTGCAGGGTGGTGTCGGTAAACGGGATGCCGTACTGATAGAGGTTGTTGCAGACGGAGATCTTGCCACAGAAGGCATCACGACGGGAGTCGAGGTCGACCTTGTCGTTCTCGTCGTCGCAGGCCTGTACCATCACGGGCACGTTCAGGTCGGCATCGCTGATGGCATTGATGATGCCGATCTCGTAGCCGAAGTTGGGCAGGGATACCACGATACCGTCGATCTCGTCGCGGTGCTCGCGGAACTGCTTGCTGACCTTGAGGCCGTCCTCGCGGGTCTCGATGCTCGACGAACCGGTGGGGGTGGCGTCCTCAGGGAGGATGATGTATTCGTAACCTAACTCGTCCATTGTCTTGAGCAACTGCTTGCGGACATCCTTGGCGAGCTCTGAATTGAAATAGGCGCGGGTTCCGATGATCACGCCGAAACAGGTCTTTCCGTTCTTCATATCTTTAATTATTTATAAGTTGATGCATTGCATTCAGCCAACCCTCATACAGACGGGGATCGGCGGGGTGGGGACGATAGGTCTCCGTGACCTTGCGGAAGGCGACAACATCGTCGAAGCACTTCCAGAGACCGCGGGCGAAGCCGTTCATAATGACGGCACCCAGGGCTGAGGCATCGTCGACCTCGGTACAGACGACTGGCGTCTGCAGCATGTCGGCCTGGAACTGCATGAGGAAATGGTTCTTCGTGGGACCGCCGTCGGCGGCGATCTCCTTCAGGCTGCCACCAGTGGCTCTGGCCATCACATCGACCAGATCACGGATCTGATAGGCGATGGACTCGAGGGCGGCACGCAGGAAATGTGCTTTCGTGGTGGCGAAGGTGAGTCCGAAGACGGCTCCCTTGACACTGCTCTGCCACCAAGGGGCCCCGAGGCCCGAGAAGGCAGGGACGATATAGACGCCGCCATTGTCGGCCACACTCGTGGCGAGTGCTTCCATCTCCGAGGGATGACCCACCAACTGCAACTGATCGGCAATCCATTTCAGAGTGGCACCTGTGCTGTAGATGTTGCCCTCGAAGCCGTAGTAGGTCTTGCCGAAGGCCGAGAAGCCCACGGAGGTCACGAGCCCCTCGGGAGCAGCCTTAGGCTCCTCACCGATGTTCACCATCACACTCGAGCCTGTGCCGTAAGTGACCTTACCAGAGCCCTGCGTGAAGCACATCTGACCCACCAAGGCACCGTGGGAGTCGCCTAAGACGCCGGCGATGGGGATGGGCTCGGCGAAAAGACCCTCAACAGTGGTCTCACCATAGACGGCATCGCAGGGCTTCAAGTCAGGCATCATCGAACGCGGGATGTCGAAGAGCCGGAGCAGGTCGTCGTCCCAGTCGAGGGTGTGGATATTAAAGAGCATGGTACGCGAGGCGTTGGTATAATCGGTGGCGTGTACCTTACCACCGGTGAGTTTCCAGATGAGCCAGGTGTCGATGGTTCCCATCAGCAGATCGCCATTAATGGCTTGCTGACGTGCGTCCTCGACGTTATCCAGCAACCATTTTATACCCGATGCGGAGAAGTTGGGGTCGATGAGCAGACCGCTCTTCTGCATGACCATTTCTGCTTTGCCGTCAGCTCGTAGTTGACGACACAGTTCTGCACCACGAGTATCTTGCCATACGACAGCATTTGCAATAGGCTTGCCAGTGGTTTTGCTCCAAACGACAGCTGTTTCTCGCTGATTGGTTATGGCGAGGCTCCATTGACCATTGACCATTGACCATTGAACATTATTGGCTGTGCTGTCAGATGCGGAGCAATGGTCAATGGTCAATGGTGAATGGTCAATGAGTTGGCGGATGGCCTCTATCATGTTGTTGTAAATTTCCTCTGTGTCGTGCTCTACCCAACCCGTTTGTGGATAATACTGCTTGTGGTCTACGTTGGTACGCGCCAGCAAATGGCATTCCTCGTCGAACAGCAATGCTTTCGTCGAGGATGTACTTTGGTCGATAGCTATAATGCGTTGTACCATAGACTTATTGAATGAAATCAAGCGTACTCTTTACGATTCCTTCTGCATCCATACCATAGTGATGGAAGATTTCGGCGTTGGTGCCATGAACGACGTTCTCGTCAGGAATACCAATGATACGAACAGGAACGGGATTTTCGCTGATGGTCTCGCAAACCATAGCACCCAAACCACCAAACTGTGAGTGCTCCTCGACAGTAACGATACGTCCAGTTTCACGGGCAGCCTTGCGGATAGCCTCCTCGTCGAATGGTTTGAGCCATGAGCAGTCGAGCACGCGGGCAGAGATGCCTTGTTCCTTCAGCTGGAGACCGGCCTGCCAAGCGTGGTAAACGGTTTCGCCGGTAGCCACGATGGTGACATCGCTGCCATCGAGAATCTGAATGGCCTTGCCCACCTCAAAGGTGAAGTCGTCGTTCTCGTAAACATCAGGCACGGCAGCACGACCCACACGAACGTAGCACGGCTTATTGAAATCAACCAAGAACTTCACCAGTTTCTTGGTAAAACGCCAATCTGAGGGCAGACAAACGGTCATGCCTGGGAAGGTACGCAGGGCTGCGATGTCGTGCAGCGAATGATGGGTAGCGCCCAGAGCACCGTAGGCCACACCGCCAGAGACACCTAGGATGGTGACGGGATTCTCAGAGTAGGCGAGGTCAACCTTCACCTGTTCGAGGCTGCGGGCCACATAGAAACATGCGGGACCACAGCAAAAGACCTTCTTGCCGGAATGTGCCAATCCTGCTGAGATGCCCACAGCATCCTGTTCGGCAATGCCACACTCCACGAACTGCTCGGGCAGTGCAACGGCGTAGTCGCCTAAAGTCACAGAACCTCGGGCATCGGTGGTTACAGCAATGATATCTTTGTCCTCACGTGCCAGTTCCAGCAACGTGTCGGTAAATTGTTTTCTACATGCAATCATTTCTCTAAACTTTTGATCCTTTCTTCAATTTCTTTCACGGCAGCGATGCACTGTTCTTCGTTGAGCACACCGTGATGCCACTTCGCGATGCCTTCCATGAAACTTACGCCCTTGCCCTTGGTGGTCTCAGAGATGAGAAGGTGGGGCTTCTTGTTGGTGTAGTCGATAGCGTGGAAGGTGTTAAGGATGCTCTCCATATCGTCGCCGTTCATGGTGATGACGTCCCAGCCAAAGGCACTCCAACGCTCACGGATGCTGTCGATGGGCATCACATCCTCCGTATTGCCGGAGATCTGCAGGTGGTTGCGGTCGATGATGGCCACAAGGTTGTCGAGATGATACTTACCGGCTGCCATCGCTGCCTCGTAGATCGAACCCTCGCCTTGTTCACCGTCGCCCATGAGCACGTAGGTCTTCCAGTCCTTCTTGTCCATCTTGGCGGCGATGGCCATACCCGTACCGATGCTCAGGCCGTGACCTAAGGCACCGCTGTTCACCTCAATGCCGGAAACCTCGATGGTGGGGTGTCCGCTGAGGATGCTGCCAAACTGTCCGAGGGTGTCGAGTACCTCGGGCTTGAGGAATCCCTTGGCCTCGAGGGTGACGTAGAGCGCCTCCACACAGTGTCCCTTCGAGAGCACGAAACGGTCGCGGTCAGCAGCCTTTGGCTCCTGGGGGTTCAGGTTTTTCATGACGTCGAAATAGAGGGCCGTCATCACGTTCAGGCACGACAGGTCACCACCAATGTGGCCGGCCTTGGCCCTGTAGACGACCTCGACGAGTCGTTTGCGGTTCTTCTCCGCTAAAAGTGTCAGTTCTTTTGTTGTCATAATGCCTTGTTACATCAGTTTCCCCTGCGCGGCAAGGGTATCGTAGTTGTTGTTCAGATTACGCCAGTCGACCTTCGAACGGGTGGGAATGGCATTGATATATTTCTCGATGTTCGTATAGCCGTCGCCATTACAGTCCTTCACGGCATCGCTGGCGTCGTTGGGGTTCAAGCCGTTGGCTACCTCCCATGCATCGGGCATACCGTCGTTGTCGCTGTCCTTATAGGGCTCCCAGGCCTTGTACTCGGGATAGCCACCCATCTGACGGGGATCGGTAATGACACCCTGCTTGTAAGAGTCCTGAGGCAGACGACGGTACTTGAAGAAGCCCTGCTCGTTCTGTGACTTCTCGTGGAGACCCCACATGTCACCGTAAGGATTCTGCTTCACGCCCGTCTTCTTCTCGATCTTGGCGAGTTCCTTTTCGTAGTCCTTGACGTAGTAAGCCTGTCCCGTACGGACCTCTTCGCAGATGCGCTGGTCGACGATGTCGCGACAGGGTACCGTAGCGCCTGCATTCGAGAGTACCCAGTCGAAGGCCTTCTCCGCACCCATGATGGTGACAAACGGCATCTCAAAGGGTTCGTCTGAGCGCATCAATGTCAGTTCTGTCTCATCCATATCTCCATCTTTATCAGCGGTTTGTATACCTCCGTTCCAGTTATTCTTTGTAATCTCAGGGTAACCCTCCATGATATTGCCGTTGGCGTAGATACGGCCGAACTGCTTGAAGGGGAAGAGACCTTCCGAGCGACTCTCGCTCTTGGTGATACGATGACCGATAGGTGTGTCCTTCGGGGTCAGAGGACCGGGCTTGTAGTAGTTGTTGATGAAGTTGAACATCGACTTATACTCGCCGCCGTCGGCAGTGCGATGCACCCAGTTGTAGACCACGTTGTTGACGTAGTTGAAGACGCCGGCCCATCCCACGCTGGGGTTACGGCCGGTATTGTCCGCCCAGAGGTTACGCATAAAAGTGGTGTTCTCGCCACCGATGGTCGAACCGAAGGCGTGGTTCCAGGTGTCAAGGGCCTTCGCAGAAATGGTGTTCTGGATGGTCACGTTCACCGTCGGTTTCTTCTCCTTGGGCTTGCCATTGTTCATATCGAACATGTGACGGTAGAAGGAGATATTCTCGTCGAGTCCCCACTCACAGGAACAGTGGTCGATCATGATATTGCCTACGGGGTTGCCACCGAAGCTGTCCTCACGGTTCATCACGTTGGTATCACCACGACGGAAACGCATGTGGCGCACGATGACATCGTGGGTGTCCACCTGGAATGACTCGCCTGCGATACAGACACCCTCGCCGGGAGCCGTCTGACCTGCAATGGTGATATAGGGCGCACGCACGTAGATGGGGGATTTCAGACGGATGATGCCACTCACATTGAACACAATGATACGTGCACCGCCTTGTTCACAGGCCCAACGGAAGGAACCGGGACCGTCATCGTTGAGGTTGGTCACTGTGAGTACTTTTCCTCCACGACCGCCAAAGCTATACATGCCACCGCCCTCAGCACCCGGGAAGGCTGGGATCTTGGCTTGCTTCAGGTCGTAGGGCATACCCGCCCAGGGTACGTACGGACGACCCTCCTTGGCTTCCTTCACCACGATGGGGAAAGCCACTTGCCAGGCGGAATCGCTATGTGCAGCCCATTGGGCCTTTTGTGTCTCGATGAGTTTCTTCGCCTCGTCGGTGAGTTGGGGATACTGTGCATAAATGGTCGTTGCAGACAACAGCAACGTACTAATCATTACCGATAATCTCTTCATAAGTAATTTGTTTTTTAACGCGTACATTCTTTATTATATACTAAAGACCCTCATACCCCTTCTTTGTACTCATTTGTTAGAAAAATCAAATTAATTTGGTTATTCGCGGCTTTTGTACTAACTTTGCACCGCATTTTGGACAGGTAAAAAGATGATGACCATCAGGAAACATATTGTTACGCTCATATATTTGGTATTGCTGACGTTGCCTCTTAGCGCCCAACGGAAGCAGATCGGGGATGCCAGAACAATCCTGAAAAGCGGGAAGAATTTTGACAAGGCCGAGAAATTGATGACCGACTTGTTGAAGGACTCTGCTAATCAGGAGAACAAACGCATCTACGAGATCTGGCTTCAGAGTGTGGAGAAACAGTACGAACAGGCCAATGAGAAGTTCTATATGAAGAAACAACAGGATACGGCACAGTTTTTCGGACTGATCCGTAAAATGTTTACAATCGCCTTCACACTCGACTCCCTCGATGCCCGTCCCGACAAGAAGGGCAGGGTAGAGCCGGAACTGCGCAAGGACCTGGCCAGACAGATGCAGGTCTACAGACAGAACCTGTTCTTTGGTGGCTCTTTCTTCGTCAGGAAAGGTGACTACAAGAAAGCCTACGATTATTTCGAGACCTACATCGACTGTCCCCGTCAACCTCTGTTCACTGGTTACGACCTTGACAGCGACCCGCGTATGGCCGAGGCCGCTTACTGGGCCACCTACAGCGGGTTCCGCATGCAGGATGCCGTCCTGACGCTGCGTCATCGTGAACTGGCTTTGCGAGATTCCTCCAAACGCGACTGGACCTTACAGTATACAGCCGAGTCGTGGCGTCAGCTGAAAGACGACTCGATGTATGTGGCAACGCTGGAAACGGGTTTCAAAGCCTTCCCGACATTACCTTATTTCTTCCCCCGGCTGATGGATATCTATACCCGCAGAGGACAGACCGAAGAGGCGTTGCGCGTTGTCAATTATGCCCTTGAGGCCGATTCGCTCAACGAGTTGTTTCTCTTTGCCAAGTCGAACGTCTTATTACAACAGGAACAATATGCGCAGAGTCTGACCTATACCGACCGTCTGTTGACTGTCAACAACCAGATGGCCGATGCTTATTTCAATGGTGGTACGGCTTATCTAAATATTGCCCTGCGGATGGATCCGAAACGTCATAAGAAACAGATCAAGGCCATGTATCAGAAGGCGCTGCCCTATATGGAGAAATACCGTCAATTGGCTCCGCAGGACACCCAGAAATGGGCACCGGCACTCTATCGTATCTACTTCAACCTGAACATGGGAAAACAGTTCGACGAAATCGACAAAATCTTAAAGAAATAAAAAAGTTTGTGCTTTTTCATCCGTCTTTGCAGAATTCTTCGTAATTTTGTCAATCAGAATTTAGTTATAATCTAAAACAAAATAAAAAAACGAAGAACTATGGCAGATAATGCACAACTGATTGCCCAGTGTGAGGCAATTGCAAAAGAATGGCTTTCTCCGGCCTTTGATGAGGAGACACGTAAGGAAGTACAGGCTATGTTGGACAACCCCGACAAGTCGGATCTCATTGACGCTTTCTATCAGAACCTCGAGTTCGGTACGGGTGGTCTGCGCGGCATTATGGGTGCTGGTACGAACCGCATGAACAAGTACATCGTGGGTATGGCTACACAGGGTTTCGCCAACTACATCAACAAGGCATTCCCTGGTAAGCAGAGTGCCGTTGTTGTAGGTCACGACTGCCGTAACAACGGCCGTATGTTCGCTGAGACCGTTGCCGACATCTTCTCGGCTAACGGCATCAAGGTTTATCTCTTCGAAAGTCTGCGTCCTACGCCTGAGATTTCGTTCGCTATCCGTCAGCTCGGCTGTCAGGCTGGTGTCAATGTCACCGCTTCCCACAACCCACGCGAATACAACGGCTACAAGGCTTACTGGGACGACGGTGCACAGGTGCTGGCTCCGCACGACAAGGGTATCATCGACGAGGTGAACAAGGTGAAGATTGAGGATGTGAAGTTCGAGGGCAACAAAGACCTCATCATTCCTATCGGTGGTGAGATGGACTGGGACTACATCCAGGCTGTCAAGGAGGCCATGGTTGACCAGGATGTTATTCTGCGACAGAAGGACCTCAACATTGTTTATTCCCCCATGCACGGTACAGGTCGCGTCATCGTCCCGATGGCTCTGCGTTCTTGGGGCTTCCAGAATATCCACGTCGTACCCGAGCAGATGGTTATCGACGGCAACTTCCCAACGGTTGTCAGCCCGAACCCGGAGAATGCCGAGGCTATGACCTTGGGTATGAAGCTGGGTACAAAGCTCAATGCCGACCTCGTGATTGCTTCTGACCCTGACGCCGATCGCTTGGCTATCGTCTGCCGCAACTCGAAGGGAGAGTGGGAGATCCTGAATGGTAACCAGACCTGTATGATGTTCTCTTGGTACATCATCGCCAACAAGAAGAAGCTCGGCCAGCTGAAGGGCAACGAGTTCCTGGT
>JAEEGH010016051.1_pt1 | contig 16162 bp, 18 predicted proteins | sample 9134181 | NCBI WGS metagenome assembly JAEEGH01 (sample SAMN16246544, study PRJNA631951) | gut metagenome | biome: gut microbiome; feature: rumen; material: DP-attached | host: Bos | place: Iran: Karaj | collected 2018-10
TTGGTAAATTGGTATTTGGTGGCTTAGGTAGCAATATCTTTAATCCCGCTGCCGTTGGTATGCTTTTTGCTAAAGTATGCTTTGGTAGTCAATATAAGACCACCTTACCATGGTTTGCTAATGGCACAGTTGTGGCTGGCGCTACTCCATTAACTTCTATTAATGGTGGAGCTTTAACTAATCTTGGTGAATTCTCTTTATTTGATATGATTATTGGCGCTATTCCAGGTACCTTAGGTGAAGTTTGTAAGATTACTATTGTCATTGGTTTAATTTATTTATTAATTAGACAAAGCATTGATTGGCGTATTATCGTCTCCTTCTTTGGCACATTTGTCTTATTAATTTTAGTCGCTGGTTTAAGCGTTAACTTTACAGTAGGTAACTTTGATGTCATTAGATTCTTAGACTATAGCATCTTAAGTGGTGGTGTTCTTTTCGGTGGCGTATTCATGTTAACTGATCCGGTGACTAGTCCAATTAACGCACCAAGTAGATGGATGTATGGTATGATTGCCGCTATATCAACTGTCTTTATTAGATTATTTGCCGCTTTACCAGAAGGTATGGGCTTCTCAATCTTAATCGCTAATATGATTGCTTGTGTATTAGATCACTATGAATGGTCTAGTTCTAGATATACATGGAAGAAGTTCTTAGCAATGGGTTTACTTATTGTAGTCCCAGCTTTAACCATCTTCTTAGTAATTAAATTTGGAGGTGTATTAAATGGCTAGTAACATTAAAAAATACATCCTCACATCAATTACTTTAGGTTTAATTGCCGCGAGTGGTGCTCTTTTAATCGCGGGCACAAATATGATTACTAAGGATAGAATCGCTGAGAATGAACAAAAGAGCATTAATAATGGTATCGCCACTATTTATGGTGCGGGTTCTGTCGCTGAAGAATATAGTCTACCTGAAGGTAGCGAATACACATATATTACAAAATGCTATAAAGTCAGATCTGAAGAAGATGAAGATTATTTTGAAGGATATGCTTTCCGCACTGATGGTTCTAATAACTATGGCAAGATATCATTAATTATTGGCTTTGGTAATAATAAAAGCTATGTTGGTCTTTCTGTTATCGCTAACGAACAATCATTTGCCTCAACTTTAAAGAAGGGTTATATCGATTTAATTAAAGATGGTAGCCAAACCATTGATGACGTTTCTATTTCTTGTGGTGCGACTTATGGGGCAAAACTCGTTAGAGCGATGGTGGAAGAAGCACAAAAAGCCACTGATGAGTTATTAACAGAGGTTCATGAGGAGTAAAAAATGGCTAAGGAAAAGGGTAAGAACGTTAAGAATTTCCTGAAGGGCATTATCGCTGAGAATCCATTATTCGTGAGTATTCTTGGTACATGTCCCGCTTTAGCGACCACTAAATCTTTGGAAGCCGCTATTGGTATGGGCTTCCTATTTACTATTGTTTTAATCTGTTCTAGCGTTTTAGTTTCTTTACTTAGAAAACTTATTTCTGAAGAAATTAGAACACCAGCCTATATTGTGATCATCGCCACATTCGTGACGATCGTTAAAATGATGGCTAATGCTTTCTTACCTGAATTATATTCAACATTAGGTGTCTTTATTTCTCTTATTGTTGTTAACTGTATTGTTTTAGGTCGAGCGGAAGCTTACGCTAGTAAGAACACTGTTAAAGATTCTTTAATTGATGCTTTAGGTATGGGTGTTGGTTATACCTTAGCCATTATGTTAATGGCCATCTTTAGAGAATTCTTAGGAACTGGTGGTTTCACCTTTGGTGTGATCTTCACATTTATTCCTGAAGTATCTTGGTTACCACTTGAAAACTTCGCTATTAATATTTTCCAAATGCCAGCGGGTGCCTTTATCGTCTTCGGTTTAATCCTTGCTGTTTTAGCCTTTATTAAAAATAGAAAAGTGGAAAAGAAAGCCGCCCTTGAAAAAGCAGAGAAACTTAGAAAAGCGGAAGAAGCAAAGAAAGCCGCTGCCGCTGCTCAAGCACAAGTAGTGGAAGGAGGTAACAAATAATGAATATCTTTATTGCCTTTATTCTCGCTATTGTTTCTAGCATGCTCATTGATAACGTTGTGTTATCTAGATTCTATGGTATCTGCCCATTTTTAGGTGTTTCTAAGAAAGTAAAATCTTCTTTAGGCATGGGCATTGCCGTTGTCTTTGTTATCATTATGGCCGCTTTGATATGTTGGCCACTCTATAACTTTGTTTTAGTCCCAGCGGGTGTCCCATTCTTAGATACTGTTGCCTATATTTTAGTTATTGCTTCCTTAGTGCAACTCGTCGGTTTATTCATTAAAAAATTCTCTCCATCGTTATATAAATCTTTAGGCATTTATCTACCTTTAATTACCACTAACTGTGCGGTTTTAGGTGTTGTTCAATCTAATACTGATCAAGGTTTAGATTTCTTAATGTCTTTAGGAAACGCAATTGGTACATCAGTTGGTTTCTTAATTATCATCGTCGTCTTCTCTTGCGTTAGAGTAAGACTAGAAACCGCGAATACGCCTAAAGCGTTTAAAGGTTTACCAATTGCTTTAATTACTGCCGCCATTATGGCTATTGCTTTAATGGGCTTGCAAGGATTATTCGGAGGTATTCAATTATGAGCCAAGTTGGATATCTCATTCTTGCTATTTCTATATTAGTAGCTTTAGCTATTATCTTTGTGGTGTCATTTATTTTATATAAAAGAACTCCAGTCCCTAAGGGCTGTGAAGATATAAAAATTAACGAAGAAAATTGTGCCGCTTGTAACAATACAAGTTGCTCTCATTTTAAGGGGGACCGCTAGATATGGAAATATTATGGGCAGTATTAATCCTTTTGGGTTTAGGTCTTTTATTAGGTCTAGGTTTAGCGATTGCCGCGAAAATACTTTACGTTAAAGAAGATGAAAGAATTGGGGAAGTGGAAAAAAGACTTCCTGGTTATAACTGTGGCTCTTGTGGCTATGCTGGTTGCCGCTCAATGGCGGAAGCAATTGTCGCTGGTAAAGAAACAAATATTAAAAAATGTCGTCCTGGTAAGTTAGAACAAAACTTCAAACCTATTGCTGATTATTTAGATGCTCATCCAAACGATGATGGCTCTAAAATTAAGGTAACTTTATAATGAAAAAGTTATTTAAAACTTTGCCATTATTAATGGTGGCTTCTTTAAGCGCATGCGATATTGCTCATCAATATCCAATCGATACTTTATTTTGTTTCGATACAGTCGTAACTGTTAAAACAACTGAGTATAACGGCCTTATGTATAGTGTCCACGTTCAAGAAGGTACATGCAAATTATTAAAAGAAGTTGATGCCGTTGCAGATGCTTATAAAAAAAGAGATGTCGCGTGTATCTATGATTTAAATAATACTAACGAAGAAATTGAAATTAGTGAGCGGCTATATAACTTACTTAAAAGAGCCCTAGATGCTCAAACATTTGCTCCTTACTATAATCCTTTTATCGGCTCTTTATCTAATAAATGGAAAGAGGCTTTAAGTAAAGGTGAAATTCTTTCAGAATCCGTTATTCAAGAAGAATTAAATAAGATGAAAGATGCTGAACTCATTTTAGAATGGGACGGGGAAAATAAATATACCGCTCAAAGAGTGGGCGAGGCTTTAATTGATGTTGGAGCAATTGCTAAAGGATACGCTCTTGATGTATGCGAACAGTTTTTACATCGACGTGCTGAACCAGATTACGAATATATGATTGATGCCGGTAGTTCAAGCATTCTTTTAGGAAGAAATAAGGATAACACAAATTTTAAAGTTAAAATCAAAGACCTTTCTAATCCAACTTACTTATATTTAAAAGATTCTTTTGTGGCGGTTTCTGGAACTTCTGAACAAGGCGTAAAAATTGGTGATAATACTTATTCTCATATCATTAATCCAAATGATGGTAGTGCTATTAATAATTATGATGCAGTCATCGTTATTGCTCCAGCCCAAGGAAAAATGAACGGTTATAAAACCGATGCTTTATCAACATCATTAATGCTTAGTTCAATTGAAGAAATTGAGTATTTTGACTATGGCAGTGATTGTAGTGTCATTGTCATCAAAGATGATAATATAATTTATAGTAGCGAATCGCTCAATCTATAAAATGGATAAAAAGACATTAAGAAACGATATTATTCTTATCGCCTCCTTACTTTTAGTGGCGGTTATTTCTTTAATACTCGTTTTTTCAAGTAGACAAACTAGTAAAACCATCGCTAATGTGTACGTGCAAAATGAAGCAGTTTTATCTATAGATTTATCCAAAAAAGAAGAAAAGGATTATATCATTCAAGGTTCTAAAGGCGAATTAACAATACACACTAAAGATGGGGCAATCGCTGTAACTAAGGCCTCTTGCCCACATCAAGACTGCGTAAATATGGGTTATGTAAATACCTCAAATAAACCAATTATCTGTGCGTATAATCAGACATATATTGTCATCGAAGGCACCGCTAGTTATGACTTGGAGATCTAACTTATGAAAGTGCAAAAGATGGCGTTATTAGGAGTTCTTACAGCGGGAGCAATAGTTATCGCTATTTTAGAGTCCTTTATTCCTAGCATTGGTATCCCTGGAGTGAAGATGGGTTTAGCCAATATTGTCATTTTAATAATTCTTTACGAGTTAGGCATTTGGGAAGCGATAGTAGTTAACCTATTAAGAGTTCTCGTGGTCTCACTTGTGAGAGGTACTTTCTTATCGATGGGATTCTTGATGTCTTTAACAGGATGTGTGTTGTCTTTAGGCATAATGATTCTCTTTTATCTCCTCATTAAGAAGTTTTCTATTATTGGTGTTAGTGTCATTGGATCGATATTTCACGTCACAGGACAGATACTTATCGCCATGATTTTCCTCGGAAGTGCCTATATTTTCTTATATCTTCCTGTTATTGCTTTATCGGCGATTATCACCGGAGTGTTCGTTGGAATCGTGGCTAAACTCATCATTAGTACTGGTGTCATTAAAAAACAAAGGGAAAAATATAACTTTTAGGATTTATCCTATTTTTGAATGTTCAAGTGCTCAATGTTAGATATAACTAACATTTTTTATTTTATAAAATTATTGTTAATTTACGTGTGTATGCGTAAAATAAAGACGCTGAATTACTTTTAGTAACAACATTTTAGGAGGCTATTATGGCAAAATTACAACCACAAGCTGTAAAACTAATTACTGAAATAGTGGAACGCTATAAAGATGAGCCAACACCTACAATGATGATTCTTGAAGATATCCAAAAGGAATACGGATACATTCCTTTAGAAGTGCAAGAATTAGTGTCAGAACTCACTGGTGTACCTGTCAGTGATATTTATGGTGTTGTCACATTCTATTCGTTCTTCTCAATGGTTCCAAAGGGCAAATACGTCATTGGTGTTTGTTTAGGAACCGCGTGCTATGTTAAAGGCGCGCAACTCGTCTTAGACAAATTCTCTCAAGAACTTGGTATCAAACCAGGTGAAACAACCGAAGATGGTTTATTTACCATCGACGTCTTACGTTGTATCGGTGCTTGTGCTATTGCACCAGCAGTCAGTATCAACGGTAAGGTCTATCCACAATGCAAAGTAGATAATGTGCCAAACATTATTAAAGAATATCGTCAAAAGGAGGCTCAATAGTATGCCAAAAATTACTACTGAAAAAGAATTCCTTGAACGCGCCGAGCATTGTGCTCATTGTTTAGAAAAGAAATTCAAATGTGAAGAAGGCCATAGAGCGATTGTTCTCTGTGGTGAAACAGGCTGTTTAGCTAATGGTTCCCAAGAATTATTAGATAGATTCTTAGAACTCATTAAGAAAAATGGTTTAGAAGGCAAAGTGACCGCCAACATCGTTTCCTGTTTCGGTCTTTGCTCCCAAGGTCCATTCGTCAAAGTTTTCCCAGAAGAAACTTTATACGTTAAAGTCGGTCTCAAAGACGTTGATGAAATCTTTGAAAAAGACATCCTTGGTAATCAAGTCGTGGAACGCTTACTTTATGTCGATCCACAAACAAAACAAAAATGTAGAACCCAAGATGAAATGGGCTTCTATAAATTACAAACTTCCCACTTCGCTTTAAGAGGTAATGGCAAAATCAATCCATTAGACTTTGAAGAAGCATTAGGTAATGGTGCTTTCCAAGGTTTAAATAGAGCCTTACACATGACTAGAGAAGAAGTTATTGATGAAGTTCTCAAATCAGGTTTACGTGGTCGTGGTGGCGCAGGCTTCCCAACTGGTCGTAAATGGTCATTCGTTCCAAAAACTGATGAACCAAAATATATGATTTGTAATGGTGATGAAGGTGACCCAGGTGCCTTCATGGACCGTTCTGTTTTCGAAGGTAACCCATGGTCAGTTATCGAAGGTATGATGATTGCCGGTTACGCTATCGGCGCTAACGATGGTTATTTCTATGTCCGTGCGGAATATCCAGTCGCTGTCGATAGATTACAAAAAGCGATTAAGAAATGTGAAGAAGTTGGTTTATTAGGTGATCACATCTTAGGCACAGACTTCTCATTCCGCTGCCACATCCGTTTAGGCGCTGGCGCCTTCGTCTGTGGTGAAGAAACCGCTTTAATTAACTCAATCGAAGGTAAACGTGGTATGCCACGTCCTCGTCCTCCATTCCCAGCCGTTAAAGGTTTATGGAATCATCCATCCGTTGTTAACAACGTTGAAACCTTAGCGTGCGTTGGCTACATCCTCAAAGAGGGTTGGGAAAAATTCGCGGCTGTTGGTACAGCTGATACTAAAGGTACAAAGGTCTTTGCTCTCGGTGGCAAAGTTAACAATGTTGGCTTAGTGGAAGTCCCAATGGGCACAACCTTAAGACAATTAATTTATGATATCGGTGGTGGCATTCCAAATGGTAAGAAATTCAAAGCCATCCAAACAGGTGGTCCTTCCGGTGGTTGCCTAACTGAAAAAGACTTAGATACACCAATTGACTTCGGCGCATTAGTCGCTGCTGGCTCTATGATGGGTTCTGGTGGTGCGATTGTCATGGACGAAGACAACTGTATGGTCGACGTCGCTAAATTCTACATGACCTTCATTTGTGATGAATCATGTGGTAAATGTTCTCCATGCCGTATCGGTACAAGAAGATGTTTAGACATCTTAACAAAGATTTGTGACGGTAAGGGTACACAAAAAGACCTCGATGAACTCAATGAATTAATCGAAGTCGTGAAGAACAATTCTCTCTGTGCTTTAGGTCAAACAGCGACTAACCCAATCGTTAGTACAATGAAAGCCTTCCCAGAAGAATATGAAGCTCACGTTAGAGATCATAAGTGTCCAGCTCACGTTTGTAAGAACATGATGGAATACTATATCGTCCCAGAAAAATGTATGGGTTGTGGCTTATGCCAACGCGGTTGCCCAGCTGATTGCATCAGCGCAACTGAACAACCTGCCAAGATTCCTGGTAAATTCGTATTAAAGATTGATCCAAGCAAGTGCGTTAAGTGTGGTAGCTGTGAAGCTGCTTGCCGCTTCGGTTCAATCATCAAGAGATAGGAGGAACTTATCATGGCGTTAGTTAATATTAAAATTAATGGTCAACCTTACCAAGTCGAGGCTGGCTTAACCGTCTTAGAAGCCGCGAGAAAATGCGGTTATCAAATTCCTTCCTTATGTGCCTTCAATCATGGTAAATGCTCTTTAGCTTCTTGCCGTGTTTGCTTAGTCGAAGTCAAAGGCGCACGTGGTTTAGTCGCTTCTTGCGCTAACCCAATTAGTGAAGGTATGGAAATTACCACCAACTCACAAAAAGCTATTGAAGCTCGTAGAGCTAGTGTGGAATTAATCCTCTCCAATCACCAAAAGAATTGTTTACAATGCCCAAAACAAGGCAAATGTGAATTATTAGAAGTCGCTAACATCGTTGGTGCTCGTGATATGAAATTCATGGGTCAACAAACCCCAGCGACAGTCGATGAAATCGCTCCTGGCATCATTAGAAATACCGCCAAATGTATCTTATGTGGTCGTTGTATTGAAAGATGTAAAGAAGCGCATGGCATTGGTATCTTAGGTTTTGAAAACCGTGGTTTCAATGTTGTTGTCGGTCCAGCCGCTAATAGAAGTTTTGCTGAATCCCCATGTTTACAATGCGGTCAATGCGTGAACGTCTGTCCAACTGGTGCTCTTTATGAAAACGAAGAAATCGCCAAAGTTGACGCTGCCTTCAAAGCGGGTAAATACGTTATCGTGCAAACCGCTCCAGCCGTTAGAGCCGCTATCGCTGAAGAATTCGGTGAACCAATTGGTACAACCGGTACAGGTAAAATGACAGCCGCTTTACGTAGATTAGGTTTCTATCGTGTTTTCGATACCAACTTCTCCGCTGACTTAACAATTATGGAAGAAGCTCATGAATTATTAGTGAGAATCACTAAAAAGACTGCTCCTCTTCCACAAATCACATCCTGTTCCCCAGGTTGGATTAACTACTTAGAATACTTCTATCCAGAAGTCATTCCAAATGTCTCCACATGTAAGTCCCCACATATGATGATGGGTGCCATTATCAAATCATATTTTGCTAAGGCTCATGAAATTGATCCAAAAGACATCTTTGTCGTTTCTATCATGCCATGTACCGCGAAGAAATATGAAAGACAAAGAAAAGAAATGCCAAACGATGTCGACGCTGTTTTAACAACTCGTGAATTAGCGAAGATGATTAAACGTGCTGGTATTATCTGGAAAGACTTACCAGAAGAAGAATTCGACCAAGACTTATTAGGCGAATATAGTGGCGCTGGTGTCATCTTTGGTGTTACCGGTGGTGTTATGGAAGCCGCTTTAAGAACTGCTTACTTCTGGTTAACTGGCGAAGAATATGGTCCAATCAACTTCCACGAAGTCCGTGGTTTAGAAGCTGTTAAAGAAGCTGATATCAATGTTAAAGGCACAATCATTAAAGTCGCCGTTACATCTGGTATGAAGAACGCTAAACCATTATTAGACCAAATCAAAGCTGGAACATCTCCATATGCTTTCATTGAAATCATGTGTTGTCCAGGCGGATGTATTAACGGTGGTGGTCAACCATTTGTTAAACCAATGTTCTTACCTAATGAAGGTGATGACATTTTAGATACATACCGCGCTAAACGTGCCAGCGTGTTATATAGTGAAGATGAAAGATTAGTCTTACGTCAATCTCACAATAACAAAGACATCCAAAAACTCTACAAAGACTTCTTGGGTGAACCTGGCAGTGAACTCGCCGAAGAACTCCTCCACACCTCCTATGTGAGTGATAGAGTGAGATATCCAAACAAGAAATAACTTTTAATAGTTAAATAGCGGGGGCGGGTAATATTCTCGCCCCCTTACTATCTCTAAAGGAGATTACTTATGAACATCAAATTTTATAATTCTCTTTCTAATTTACAAGAAGACTTCATTACCCAAGAAAACAAAAAAGTCAGTATGTATGTCTGTGGACCAACCGTCTATAACTATCCACATATTGGCAATATGAGACCAGTCGTCGTCTTTGATACTTTAAGACGCTTTTTAACTTATGTCGGTTATGATGTCACTTATGTCAGTAACTACACTGATGTTGATGATAAAATCATCAAAGCCGCGAAGCAAGAAGGTAAGTCAGAAAAAGAATTAACAGATTTTTATATCGCTGAATTTGAGAAAACCATTAAAGGTATTGGTTCACAAGTTCCTAACATTACTCCAAGAGTAACCGAATATATGGATAAGATTATTGCTTATATTGATAATCTTGTGAAAATCGGCGCTGCTTATGAAAAAGATGGCGACGTCTACTTTAGAGTGGAAAAGATTAAAGACTATGGTGTTCTTTCTGGCATCAATGTCGAAGATTTAAAAGTCGGTGCGCGTGTGGAAGAAAACAGTCAAAAAGAATCACCATTAGATTTCGCTTTATGGAAGAAAACCACAGAAGGAATTCAGTGGGATTCACCATGGGGAAAAGGAAGACCAGGCTGGCACACTGAATGCTGCGTCATGATTGATACTATTTTCCCTAAACATTACATCGATATTCATGGTGGTGGTTATGATCTAAAATTCCCACATCATGAAAATGAAATTGCACAAAGTGAAGCCACACATGGTAATAAGATTGCTCATTTCTGGATGCATAATGCATTTATCAACTTTGGTAATGAAAAGATGTCTAAATCTTTAGGCAATGTTGTTTACGCGAAAGATATGATTAAAGAATATGGTGGTCCTGTTACTCGTTTAGTCATTTTAAACGCTCATTATCGTCAAGCTGTGAATTTCACTGAAGAAACAGTAAAAGAGGCTCAACAAGTCATTTTGCGTATGCAAATGGCGTATAAACAAGCGGCGCTTAAGCTACAAGCCGCTGGTATTTACTTAGAAAAAGGTAAACCAGTCTATATCAATAAGTTCTTGGAAGCTTTAGGCGATGATTTAAATACCGCGAACGCTTTGGCGGAACTTTATAACGTTTTGAAAGATATCAACCAAGCCATTAGAACAAAAGATGTTGATTTAAATAACCTTAATGATTTATTTAAGACATTAACTGATATGTTCTATGTTTTAGGTCTCGATATTACTTATACAAAGTTTGATGAAGAAATCTCTTCTTTATATAAAGAGTATTTATTAAGTAAAGAAAACAAGGATTTTGCTAAATCCGATGAAATCAGAAAAGCATTAATTGAAAAAGGAGTCATGTAATTGGAGGGAACAAGCTTATCATTAATTGAAAAATTACTTGATGCGCTTAATATTACAGGTGGAGTAAGAACCGCTAGTAGTATTATTATCGCCTTAGGTGTCATTTTAATTTGTGGTTTTTTGATGACTAGATTAACTAAATTATTAAAATTACCTAATGTTACTGCTTATATTGTGACAGGTATTTTAATTGGCCCGTGCGTTATTAATCTCATACCAAAAGACTTTATAAAAGGCACAGACTTTATAAGTGATATTGCTTTAGCCTTTATCGCTTTTACTGCTGGTCAATTCTTTAAAGTCAGCGAATTAAAAAAAGCTGGTTTAAAAGTTGTTGTCATCACTTTATTTGAAGCATTATCTGCTTTTATCATCATTTTTGTTTTATGCTTCTTTGCCTTTAGATTAAGCGTGTCGTTCTCTCTAGTTTTAGCGGCTTTAAGTAGCGCGACCGCACCTGCTAGTACGATGATGACTATTAAACAAACTAAGGCAAAGGGCGACTATGTGAATACTTTATTAGAAGTTGTAGCCTTAGATGATGTTGTGACTTTAATTTTATATTCAGTGGCTATATCAATATGTATGGCTTTAACTGGTGGAGGGAAAATCGGCTTTATGGAAGTCGGTTGGCCAATTATTCAAAACCTCATTTGCTTAGTTATTGGTTTTGCCTTTGGTTTCGCTTTAAGATTTTTAATTTCTTCAAGAAGAACTACAGACAATAGATTAATTATCGTGGTTGCTGTTTTACTTCTTTTCTGCGGGGTATGTTCTTTATTTGGTCAATCCCCATTATTAGGTTGCATGGCTATTGGTATGGTTTACACAAATGCCGCTAAAGACGAAGAAAAGTTGTTCGCACAAGTTAATTATTTCATCCCACCTATTATGCTCATCTTCTTTGTTAGAAGCGGAATGAATTTTGATTTTGGCGCTTTTACATCTACTAGTTCATTTGCTGCGGTTCCATTAGTTGTTATTGCTATTGTTTATTTCTTTGCAAGAATTGCTGGTAAATATGGTGGTGCTTATTTAGGCGGACTTATAACTAGAGCTCCTAAAAAAACAAGGAATTTCTTAGGCTTAGGTTTAATTCCACAAGCAGGTGTTGCTATCGGCTTAGCGGCAATGGGTTCAAGAATATTTGAAACTAATGGTTTTAATGCGGAAGCAACTGCTCTAACGACAATTATATTAGCCTCTTCTATTCTTTATGAACTAATTGGACCAGGCTCCGCAAAATTAGGTTTATATCTATCTCATTCTTATGGTCATGAAGATATTAATGAAGTTGCTCCAATTACTGAAACTAAGCAAGAAGATTCTACTTCATCAAAGCAAGTTGATATTCTCGTTGCTCAAATCAATAAGATTTCTAAAGAAATTAAGGAATTAGAACCTGAAGAAAAAGACGAAGAAGCATTTAATGAGGCTGCTGAAGAATATGAATCAGAAAATTATATTCATAACCGTCGAGGTTTTATAAATCGTAAATAGGAGGTTATATCATGGAAGGTTTTGTTGCTATTGATCCATTAAATCAATTAAGTCAAGGATGGCTTAATGAATTCAACATTTGGACAATTCTTATCAGAGTCATACTCGCTTTAATTATCGGTACTATTTTAGGTGTTGAAAGAAGTAGAAAAAGACATACTGCTGGCTTAAGAACATTTATTCTTGTTTCCTTGTTCTCTTCTTTAGCCGCATTATTAGATGTCTATTTTTCCGCCAATTTTGGCGAAATATTCCCCGCTATTACAGTCGCCGTTATATTAGGTGGAGCTATCATCGCAGGTAATACCCTTTTATATTCTTCTAAAAACCAAATTAAAGGTCTAACTACCGCTGTGGCATTATGGCTGACAAGTATCATTGGTGCTTGTTTTGGCGCTGGTTTATATACCATCGGATTAATCGCTGTTATCTTAGTTTATATTTCTTTAAATATGATGCCAAAATTAGAAGTATGGCTTAAAAATAGAAGCAATCATTTTGAAATCCATTTAGAACTTAAAAATAGAAATGACTTAGTTAATTTTACGGGTGTTGTGAGAAAACTTGGTATTAGAATTGATGATATTGAAGCTAATCCAGCTTATAACAATACTGGTTTAGGTGTTTATACTGTTTCTTTAACGATTGGTTCTAAAGAGCTTAAAAAATATAAATCTCATGCAGAAATTATTGAAGCTTTAAGCACTTTGGACTACATTAACTGTATTGAAGAGATTAAATAATGAATAAAGAAATTAATCTTATATACGGAAAAAATCCGGTCATTGAAGCCATAAAAGCTAAAAAAACTCTAAAAGTTTTTGTGGTCTCTAATTTTAATGACCAAAAGATTCTTAATCTTATTAAAGAAAATCATTTAAATATGATTTCTATTCCTCCTAATGAAATGGAAAGGATGTGTCATGGGGTCCATCAAGGCGTGGCCGCAGAACTAAAACCATATCAAACCGTTTCTTTAGAAGAAATTATTTATAGAGCCAAAAATAAAGACAAAAAGATTATTGTGATGCTAGACGGCATTGAAGATCCTCATAACTTAGGCGCTATTCTTAGAAGCGCTGATGTGTTTGAAGCGAGTGGTATTATTTTACCAAAGCATAATTCTGTGAGTTTAAATGCCACAGTTGCTAAAACTAGTGCTGGAGCAATCAATTATGTTCCAGTAGCGGTTGTTAATAATCTCAATCAAGCAATTAGTAAATTAAAAGAAGAAGGATACTGGGTTGTCGCTACTGATGGCAGCGCTAATATATCCTACTCTTCTTTAAAATATGATTTCCCAGTAGTAGTTGTTATCGGTAGTGAGGGCAAAGGTGTTTCTCCTTTAGTGCTTAAAAACTCTGATTACATTGTCAAAATTCCTCAATTTGGCCATGTCAATTCCTTAAATGCTTCCGTTGCAGCCGGTATCTTGTTAGCGGAGGTGCATAAATAGAATATCTAGAAAGGAGATATCTATGTTATGCCCAATAAGTCCGAAGAACGACTACTAGATGAACATTATCTATCACTCATAGCGCAAGGCAATCACGATGCATATAATCAATTTGCTAAACGCTACCGCAAACACTCTCACCATTTGGTGAAAGAATTATTAATTAAATATCCAGATACTGGAGTCACTAGAAAGGAATTAATACTCGTATGTGACCATCATTTTCGTTTTGTGGTCGCTAGATATAATCCTTTAATCGGTGCCTCATTTTTAACTTTTTGGAAAGAAAGCACAAAAAATGTAGTAATGGATTATTTATATGATAATTCATATCAAGGTGGGGCTTTTTCTTTTAGAGGAGTCATTTCTTTTGATGAAGAAAATGATCTATCAATGAGCTATAGCGAACTATTAGCGGAAAAGGATGACGCTAAAAGGAATAAGAAAAGAATATTTGAAGTTAAAACGGTTCTCTACAAATATAAAAATCTATTTGATAAACGAGAATTCATCCTTTTAAACCTTGCCCTTAACGGCTTTACTTATGTTGATTTTGAAAAGTCAGAAGTGATGTCTAGAACGACTATTCATTTAACCTTCAAAAACGCAGTAAAAAAGCTCAATAAATTGCTTAAAAAAGACGAGAAAAAATAGTGTGACATATATTAAAGTCACTAAGTGAAAAACGGATATCGTTATATATTTTTTCTATTGCGTGATATAATCACTTGCATGAGCAAATTAGAAATCAAAAATCTCAGTTTCTCTTATGGTGATGATCGACTCGTTATCGATGATATTTCTTTTGCCGTTGAAAAGGGTTCTTTCGTGGCCGTTCTTGGTCATAATGGTTCAGGCAAATCAACATTAGCTAAGTTAATCGTGGGCTTACTTGAAAAGAAAAGCGGACAAATCTTTCTAGACGGTGAAGAGATGGATAAAAAGACGATTAAGAAACTCCAAAGTAAAACCGCTTTAGTGTTTCAAAATCCTGATAATCAATTCATCGGTGTCACTGTTGAAGATGATATTGCCTTTGGTTTAGAAAATAGATGTTTCCCAAGCGATAAGATGCAAGAAGAAATCAATCTTTTTGCTGATAGCGTTAATATGCTTGATTATCTTAAGAAAGAACCTGTTAATCTTTCAGGTGGTCAAAAACAACGTGTCGCTCTAGCGGGGGCTCTTATTTTAAGACCAGAAATTCTTATCTTAGATGAAGCTACTTCCATGCTTGATCCTAAAGGTAAATCGACAGTGAGAAAAGTTATCGATAGGATTCATCAAGAGAACCCAGATCTTTCTATTATTTCTATTACTCACGATGTTGATGAGGCTCTTTTAGCCGATCAAGTATTTATACTGTCACATGGTAAATTAGTCGCTAATGGGGCTCCTCAAGAAATATTAAGAGATAGAGAAACTCTTCTTTCTTTAAAGCTTGAACAACCTTTCGTCTATCGCTTTGAAAAGAAATTAAGTGAGATGGGTATTAATTCTAAAGCTGAAAACATCGACGATTTAGCGGAGGATATATGGGCATCAAGATAAGTAACGTCTTTTATACCTATAACAAAAAAGCCTCTAATAGCACTTTAGCGCTTAACGATGTTTCTTTTGAAATTGCTGATAATGATTTCGTCGCTATCGTTGGTGAAACTGGTAGTGGTAAATCCACTTTAGCGCAGACTTTTAACGCTTTATTAATTCCTGATAAAGGTGAAGTTCAAGTTGATGACTATCTCATTAATTATAAAAATAGAAAGAGCAAAAAACTTAAGGGCTTAAGAAAACATATCGGTTTAGTTTTCCAATTCCCTGAGTATCAATTATTTGAAGAGACAGTTGAAAAAGATGTCGCCTTTGGACCAAAGAATTTTGGTATGAAGATGGAAGATGCTTTAAAGCAAGCTCATGAAGCTTTAGCTAAAGTCGGTTTAGATGAATCGTATTATAAAAGACCTCCATTTGAACTTAGTGGTGGCGAAAGAAGAAAAGTCGCTATTGCGGGTATTTTAGCAATTGACCCAGATATCTTAGTCTTTGATGAACCAACCGTGGGCTTTGACCCCGCTAGCGCTAAAGATCTCATGAACATGATTTGTGATTTCCATGCGCAAGGTAAAACTATCATCGTCATCACCCATGATATGGATTTAGTGAGACGTTATGTTAATAAAGTGTTCATGTTTGAAAAAGGCAAGCTCGTTTTTGAAGGCACACCGACCGAACTTTTCTTACATGTCCAAAATTATGATCGCTTAGCCATTCCTCAAGTGACAAAGCTTGCTTTGAAACTCAAAGAAAAAGGCATGGATATTGATGTTGATAATATTCGTCATAGTGATGACTTAATCGAAGAAATCAAAAAGTGGAGGGCTAAAAATGGCTAGTATGACATTTGGTCGTTACACTTTTAGAGAAACTTATGTCCATCATCTAGATGCTCGTAATAAGATTTTCCTCATGATT
>JAEEGH010016055.1_pt1 | contig 16155 bp, 10 predicted proteins | sample 9134181 | NCBI WGS metagenome assembly JAEEGH01 (sample SAMN16246544, study PRJNA631951) | gut metagenome | biome: gut microbiome; feature: rumen; material: DP-attached | host: Bos | place: Iran: Karaj | collected 2018-10
GGCGTTCAATCTTGAAGAACGGATCATCAATCCAAGCGGCGCCCTGGTGCGTAAATGTCACCGGCGTGTAGGTATGGAAGCTGTAGATGGCGTTGTCGTCATCGAGCGGTGTCAAGAATTCGAATTCCCTTGCGCTGTTCCACTTGTTGGCGCCTACGACGATAGTGTTCTTCGGAGCGTGCTTGCGGATTTCCCAGAAGATTTCGTCCTTGACTTTATCCCAAACCTTGGAATCGCTTGCGGCCGGTTCATTCAAAAGTTCCATCATCACTCGCGGCATGGAGCTGTAGCGTTCAGCCATGAATGCCCAAATCTTGCGCGTGTCCTTGCGGGCGTTCGCATCGGCAAAGAAAGCTTGTTCGTGATTGCTGGCGAGGTGGAAATCGTGACCCGGGCATTTGTGCAAGTCGAGAATCACGTCTAGGTCTGCATCTTGAATATCCTTGAGCGCCTTGTCCAGGAGCGCAAAGATTTCTTCGTCCGGCTTGAGGTCGTCGCCTTTAAATAAATTAAAGTAGTCAACCGGCAAGCGAACGTGGTTGAACCCCGCATCGTGGATGCGCTTGAAATCGCTTGTTCCAAGGAACGTCTTGATGTGACCTACGACCCCCGGAAAACCGACAGGGTCCTTTTCTTCGATACAGTCAACCTGACTGAACCATCCGCCCAAATTCACTCCGCGCAATCTTTCTTTCTTCATGCGTGCCGTCCCATACTTTGGCTGCCGAAGCAGCCGGTTTGAATGAATAGGTTATTCGTTTACGATGTTCAAATCTTCGTCGGCGATGTTTAAGTCCATGATGACTTCCATATCGTCGGGAAGGTTATAAAAATCTACAACCAGGCCCACCTTCTTGTCTTCGTCCTTTTGCTTGTCGAACTGGATAACGTCGTAAATTTTCATTTTGACGACGGCTTCCTGCGTTACAGGGATTTCAATGGTCATGCCCTTGCTGATGGGTCCTTCTACAATCTTGCCTTTGAAAACCAGACTGGTCTGGTCCTCGCCGGGCGAGGTTTTCTTCACGTGAAATACAGCCATTATTCTTTAGCCATTAACTTATTATTTAATCGGTTTGTTTTTGATGTGGCCTACAATTTTACCACGCGTAAAAATTTAACTTTTTTACATGACTCTCCGTGTTGGCCGAATCCCTTTTTTAGTCTGTGCGCCGTTTTTCTTTAATTCTGTTGGGCGTGAAAATGAATTTCCGGATATAGAATTTTTGGATGGCCCGCCGAGTGTGCATTGTGCAGGCCTCAAGGATGGCTCGGTTCATCTTTCACCGGCGTCGTCGATTACGTTCGCGCAAAAGCCCGGTGCTTTTGTGTTGTCGCCTTCGCTTTGTACGTCGTGTTCCTTCGAGGTGCGTTCGGTCAAGCTTTTTTCGCAGTTCCCGATAGAAGAGCTTTCGAGTAAACACATCCGCATGACATCGCAGAGCAAGACTTCTGTTACGTTGTTAAAAATTCTTCTGGAGAACCGCTATGGGCTTAAGCCCGAATATGTTCCGGGACTTGCTGCCGAATCATCCGATGATGCGTGCCTTTTGATTGGCGACCTGGCACTTGAAGAAAACGAACGCCACCGCTTTGCGTTCAGCTATGATTTAGGAACGCTTTGGCAAGAATGGCAAGGGCTTCCATTTGTATTTGGCGCATGGGTGATTTCAAAAGAGGCTCTCCGCCCGCAGTTGAAACCTGTGCTCGACAACTACATGGAACGTATCGAAAAGGGAATTTTGGAGTTCCGAAAAAATCCGTCGCAAGCTTTGGACGTGTGGCTTGCGAAATATCCGGTGAGCTTGCCACGCCCTCTTATCGAAGACTATTTTAGCGTTTTGGATTACCGTTTTACAGAAGAACGCAAACAGTCGCTTGCTCTTTTCTTTAAATTGGCTTGCCAAATGGGGCTTGTGGAGTCTGCCCCGCCGATAGAGTTCATAGATTAATTTATATTTGCCGATTGGATTGGGGAGCGTGGATGGCAAGGAGTACAATATATGGTAGAAGAAAAAATTCTAATCGTTGATGATGACGAGTCTGAGTCTAAAAAGAATTCGGACATCTTGACGGACGTTGGCTACGAAGTTATTGTCTGCAAGTCGGGCACGGAAGCTTTGGAGTATTTGAACCGTAACCCCGTGGAGCTTGTTTTGCTCGATGTCAACATGCCAGAAATGAACGGTTATGAAGTTTGTTTGAACATCCGCAAGCAATTCCCGCTAGACAATCTCCCTATCATATTCCTCACGAATCAAGAGAACGAAGCAAGCGTGACTCATGGTTTCCAGTCGGGGGCTTCTGATTTTGTCTGCAAATCTGCGGCTCCCGATATTTTGCTTGCAAGAATTGCGGTTCACTTGCGGTTGACGAGGTCTCTACGCAACTTACGCGATATATCGCTGACGGACGATTTGACGGGTGCCTATAACCGTAGGCATGCGATATTCTCTCTCCGCGAAATGTTTGCCCGCTGTAAACGTTACGGCACTCAGTTTTCGTTAATTTATTTTGACTTGAACGGGCTGAAACGCGTCAATGACGAACATGGACATTTGGCTGGCGACTTGCTGCTCCGTTCTGTTGTGAGCGTCTGCGAAAAGCTTCTCCGCGAATCGGATATGTTGTTTAGAATGGGCGGAGACGAGTTCATGGTGCTTTGCCCGGATACCGATTTAAAGGGAACCGTAGTTTGTGCAGAACGCATGCAGGCTGCGGTCAAGGCTCTTACGATTGTTGACCAGACTGTAGGCTTTGCGTATGGTATCGCTTGCTCCACCGAAGATTACAAGGATATGGACGAGATGCTCCAGAGTGCGGATGCCTCGATGTACGAATGCAAACGCAAAATGCGTGCGGAACGTGTTTAGACGACAAATGCGTAAGGCGAATGAAGCGTCGATGCTTGCATCGACATTTCTGAACCTAGCATTTGGTACTTGTACAAAGACGAAAGAATTTCGTCATCCTCGAACGAAGTGAGGGAATCCAGTGAAGTCTCGTATCGCATTCTTGTCATCCCGGATTTATTCCGGGATCAGCTTACACATTCCGTCATCCTCGAAGCTGTCATCCTGGAGCCTGTCATCCTCGAAGCGAAGCGGAGGGGAACCATTATTTCTTGGTTTGCATTTGGCGATAGGACCCATTATTTTCTCGAAAGTCACTTATCGAAGGATTAAAAAATGCCGTGGGATTCCGCGGCTTTTTCGCAATTGTCACCCCGGACTAGTTCCGGGGTCGCCATTTTACGCAATCGCGACTTTGACGGCGTCTAGCAACTTTTGCATCCTTGCTTCGATGGTCGTCCAGTCGCCTGCTTTCATGAGGTCCGCGTTGAAGATGCTTCCGCCGAACGAAAGCAAGTTTGCACTAGCCTTGAGGTAGCTCGCCGCGTTATCTGCATTCACTCCGCCGCATGCCATCAGCGGAATGTCGCGGAACGGCCCGCGCAGAGCCTTGATGTACTCGGGGCCGCCCACGCAGTTCACCGGGAAAATCTTGATGGCGGTTGCACCGAGGTCGTATGCTTTCTGCACTTCGGTCGGAGTGAGCGCTCCCGGAATAATCGGGATGCCTGCGGTATTCGAAAGTCGGATGACTTCGTGACGCGTGTTCGGCGTGACGATGAATTCTGCACCGGCAGAAATTGCTTTTTCCACGTCGCTCCCATGGCGGACAGTCCCTGCACCGACCTTGATGCCGAGAGGCTTTGCAAAAGACTTGATCTTCGTGATGATTTCTGCGGCAGCGAAAGTGTTCATCGTGACCTCAATCGCCTTGAGACCGCATTTGGCAGACGCGTTCACGCATGCTTCTTCTGCACCTTGAGGAATGTCGCGGAGAATGCCCACGACCGGCATCGGTTGTAAAAATTCGAGAAAATTCATGGTATTAAAATAGATTATAGACGAGAGACGAGAGACGAGAGAAAATAAAAAAGTGTTGTTTTTTTATTTTACAGAGAATGTAAAAAAACGGGCCTAAGCCCGCCGTTATTTGCAAATCCCTAATCCCTAATACCTAATACCTAAACGTCCGTGTCGTTAGCTGTTTGCCGTTTTGAGTGACTTTTGCAATCAGGGTACCACGGTGCGGAAGATTTGCAAGGCTTATTTCTGTACGAGTCTCGTTGAAGGTATGCTCCATCAGCTGGTTTCCGAGCAGGTCGAAGAGCTTGAGAGTCTTTGTCCCTTGTGCAGAGGCGAGCACGTAGAGTCTGTTGCCACTTATTTGCATACGGGCCTTCGCAATGTCGGCATGCTTGACAACGCTCACGCGGTCGTTAGTGGTCTTGGCCGGGCCGTACCCCCACAGGAGTTGATTTTTGTTGCGAACGACTATGTACGGATCCTTGGGAGCGTCTTGAATGTCTCCTTGTTCTTTTTCCCAGTCCGGGGTTCCTGCGTAGGAGGGGGCTTCCTTGGTTTCGGTGTGTGCGGTAAAGCTCCAAGCATCAGTGACCTTGATTTTGGCGGGCGTTCTAGTTGTTTCGCAAGTGCCGCTAGACTTTGTGCCGGAAGTTACTGCAATATCAATATGAAGTTTGCTGCCAAAGCCGATTGAGCCTACGTTGATGGCTTGTGCCCAAGTGTAGGTCTTTTTGTCTTTGTTGTAAGTGTCTTCGATTTTTACCGGACCGTTAGCTCTTATAAATTCTCTGATGGATCTATCATTGCTGCATGGTTTGTTGAATCCGGCAATATCATAAATTTGGCAAATGTCATGGTCGAATATGGCTCCGCATGCGTCAACGTCTTCTTCGGTAGCGTCAAAGTAGATGTATGCAACGACGCTGTCTAGGTCGTCCATTGTGTTGTTATGGATTTGGAGATTGAAAAAGTCGATATCGCTAAATGTATAGTGGTATGTTGTCGCATAGACTCCTTCCCCTGAATAGATTGCAGAAGAGTCGGATTTGCAGTTGTTGCATTGCTTTTCGAAGTAATCGTTACCGCCGTTGCTTACAAGGGTGAGTGCAGATAAAAGAGTCGCGGATGCGTCAAGGCAAGTTTCTGAAATGTGGTAATCTTCCCAGCTCTTGGAGGAAGGAATCCAAGAGTTTGTTTTATCTGGAGTGATACCGCCTAAAAGTCCTCCGACGGGAGGTCTGTATTTATAGCTGAGTCCCGGTGCGTTTTTCCCTTCGGGGTTTGATGCCCTGTGGTGCGGGTGCGCGTCATTCTTGTCGCCGATGCCATATACAAGCGAAATATCCCATGGGTTCATGCCGAACATGTAGTTCAGCTGGTTGATGCCAAGCTGGTGCATTACGCTTGTGTTGAATCCGGTGCTAGCCATGCTCGGAAACTTGATGCCTTGCTTTTCGATGTCGGCTGCCACATCGGCGTAAGCGAGAACTTCAAAGATGTTGCCTGCTTGGTAGCGGTTGTATGTCCAAGAGGCGTCAGTTTGCATAAAATACCATGTGGGGTCGTAATGGAGCGTGTTGGAAGTCCATACCATATCGTTTGTCGGTAACGTAATGTATGTCGTGAGATTGCCCACGCTTAAGTCGCCCAAGTTTGCAATCATGTCGGCAAAGCAGTCTTCGATGGCGTTTATGCGCTCTTCTTCGGTGAGACCGTATTCGTCTATGGCTTTGGCCTTGTCTGCGAGAATGAGCTTGTACAGAGCATACAGTGCGTAGGCATGTGCGTTTGCCCAGCTTGTGTTTTTGGCTTTCTTTAGCATGGCTGCATCCGGGCTTGCAAACCAGCCGCCAGCAAAGAGACCAGCCCCTTCTCTGATGATTTGATCCTGGGTCAAGTCTTTGGCACGAATCATGTCGTCGGCGTAAGTTTTTTTGCCTGTGGCGTAGAGAAGTGCCACCGAGGCAAGGGCCAGATCGTCATAGAATTCATTGTTCCCGTTGTAGGCGGGGGTGCTGAAGGTCGGGCGCTTGTTGTTTTTGTAGTTCTTGCCTTGGGCAAGAGACTTTGCGAAGTCGTACATTTTTTCGGCGACCGTCAAGCAGCTGTCTGCAAATTTTGGATTGTAATTCTTGTAATTCTTGGAGAGGATGGCTAGCCCTGCTGCGATTTCGCCGGAGATGTTGGCTCCGAGTTCACCGAGGCGAACCGTTCTTGTTGCTGGACCGCCATAGTACATTGCTGCGGTAGAGCTGTCAACAGGAAAATTGTCCATAACTTCTGGGCGGCTCCAGAAACTGTGTTCAGGACCGAAGTTTCCGATAGAGACTGGCATGTCGTCAATAACGCCCTTGGCAAAATTGTACGCCTTTAGGAAAAAGTCGGCACCATGTTTTGCTTCGCGCAGCATGTCGGGCACGCCGTCGGTGTTGATGAAATCACCTTGGTTGAAAGCGTAGTGGTCAACGTCCTTTGAAGGGTTCGTGGCCGCCATCACGGCAAGCGCCATGAAGGCATAAGCTTGTGTTTGGGATTCTTTCAGGTAGTCTCCGCAATCGTACCAGCCACCGGCAAGAGTTCCTGCCAAGGATGCATCGAATGTTCCGCGGATATCTTCGTTGTCTGTCACGATGGGGCCGCCGCCGTCCTTTAAATGGCTCGGGCCGTGGAACCATGAATCAGAATTGCCGCTACGCTGGATGCCGAGGAACTTGAGCGTCGCGTCTTTTGCCATGGTATAAACATCGTCGCTTACGATGAACGTGCTAGAAATTTCGTTGCCAACTTTGATGCGTAGGCGCTTGTCCGTGGGGACGCTTTGCGGAATGTTGCCCACAAAAATATTGCCGGAAGGTCCTGTTATTTCGACCTTGTAGCGTTCTTGATCGGTTGTGGATGTGTTTGTGCCCGCGATGATTGTCCAGTCGCTGGATGTCGTAGCTTCGCTTGGTTTGAATGAACCTGTCACCTTGGGGCTGAGCGACTTGCCATAAGCGTCGACGACTTCGAATTCTGTCGCTTCGTTTCCTATAAAGTAAAATTGCCGTTCCTTGTCGCTTTTAAGATAGCCCACTTGGTTTATGCGCAATGGCGAAATTTTTGTGTTTATTGCGTCGAGGTAGGCTTGGTCCAAGGTGTCGGGCATGAGTTCGCCGGCCTTGAAACTTGCTGGCGTTGCTTCTTTGGGGAGCATCCCTGTTTTTTTGGTGACTGTTGTGTCGAACTTGTCAAAAACTTTTGCATCCCAGTTTAAAGGCCATGTGGGACGGATTAAGTCATAAGGGGTGGTGGCTGCGAATGCTGCCGGTGTCGAAAGTGCCGCTAAAGTAAAAATGGCCGTAAATGTTGTTGTATTTTTGGGGTGCGTCATCTTTCCTCCTATTTTACGCTAAATGAAAATACAAAAAATCCCGCTTGCGCGGGTGATGAAAAAGTAATGTTTTTAAATATTTTTTGAATCTTTAATTTCCCCTAAAACCTAATACCTAATCCCTAATACCTAAAACCTAACCCCTAAAACCTATTCAAATCTCAACGCTTCAATCGGGTCGAGGCGGCTCGCCTTGCGGGCGGGGTACCATCCGAAGAATACGCCGGTGGCAAAGCACACGCCAAAGCTTACGAAGATGCTCGTGACCGATATGCTCATGGGCCAGTTCATGACGTTTTTGACGATTTCAGAAGCGGCGATGCCAAGGCCGATGCCGATGGCTCCACCGAGCAAGCTGATGATGATGGATTCGAACAAAAACTGCAAGAGGATGTCCTTGCCGCGTGCGCCGATTGCCATGCGGAGCCCAATTTCCTTGGTGCGTTCGGTTACGGAGACGTACATGATGTTCATGATGCCGATGCCACCTACAAACAAACTAATTCCTGCAATTGCGGTAAGCACGAGCGAAAGCATGTCGGAGGTGCTCGTGACTGTCTTGATCATTTCTTCTTGAGTGAATACGCGGAAGGGGTCGGTGGGCTTGGTCCAGCTGCGGCGTTCTTTCAAGATTCCCATGATTTCTTCGGTCGCTTTTTCTGCATAGCCTTCGCCGATGGAGTTCGCATAAATTTGACGGATGCTCGTGGTCGAAGAAAATCGCCTCATTACGGTCTGGTACGGCGTGAAGATGACATCGTCCTGATCTTGTCCGAAATCGCCGGAACCTTTCGTCTTGAGGGTGCCGATGACTTTCAGCGGAATGCTCTTGTAACGGATGGTCTTGCCGATGGGGTTTTCGCCTGCGAAGAGATTCTTTATGACGGTCTGCCCGATGACGCAAACTTTTGCCATGCGGTCCGCTTCGTCGTCGAACATGACGCCTTCCGCGATTTCGTAATTGCGGATTTTGAGGTAGTCCGCGGAAACGCCAGAAAGTGTGGTGGGCGAGTTGTTGTTCCCGACGATGGCCTGTCCGCCGACCGAGACCATGGGGGAGACTCCGTCGATATAGGTCGCTTTTTCGCGCAGCTCGATGACATCTTCTTCTTCGAGCATTTCGGAGGATTCCGATTGCACGCCGCCGCGCCGGCTTTGGTTGGGCATGATGGTGATGGCGTTTGTGCCCATCGCGGTCATTTGTTCTTTGATGGATTTCTTGGAACCTTCGCCCATGGCGACCATGGTGATGACGGCGGCAACGCCGATGACGATGCCTAGCACCGAGAGGAATGTGCGCATGCGGTTCCTGAGCAGCGCGCGGATTGCAATTTTGACTAAAGTAAATGGATTCATAATATTTTTAGACGAAAGACGATAGACGAAAGACGAGAGATGGGTAATCGCGGCTTCGCCGCCTAGTAAAGATAAAAACCATTAACTAATGACAAAAATCTTTCGTCTCTCGTCTGTAGCGAAGCCGAAGGCGAAACGTTCTTTCGTCTAATCTTCCTCCTCAAACGTTTCCGGGGGTGGTAGTGCTTCGAACGCTTCTTTTGCGTCTTGCACGTTTTCGTTGATGACATCTTTTTTTACGAGTCCGTCCCTAAGGGTGATGGTGCGGCTCGAAAATGTGGCGATGTCCGGCTCGTGGGTGACGAACGCGATGGTCTTGCCTTGGCGGTGCAGCTCCTGGAATATCATCATGATTTCGTAGCTCGTTCGCGTGTCGAGGTTGCCGGTCGCTTCGTCGGCAAGGATGATGACCGGGTCGTTTACCAGTGCTCGGGCGATGGCGACTCGCTGTTGCTGTCCGCCCGAAAGCTGGTTCGGCAAGTGGTTCATGCGGCTTTCGAGTCCGACTCTCTTGAGGGCTTCGATTGCCCGGTGGTGGCGTTCCTCTGCCGATACCGCAGGATTATATAATAATGGGAGTTCTACGTTTTCGATGGCGGTCGTGCGGTTGAGCAGGTTGTAGCTCTGGAACACAAACCCGATTTTTTGGCTGCGGATGCGGGCCAGCGCGTCGCGTTTAAGCTTCTCGGTGTGTTCGCCGTCTAATATATAATGTCCGGAAGTCGGTCGGTCCATGCACCCTAGAATGTTCAGCATGGTGGATTTACCAGACCCCGAGGTTCCCATGATGGTGACGAACTCTCCTTTGTAAATGTCGTAGCTGACACCACGCAAAGCGTGTACGGTTTCTGTTCCCATTTTGAAATCGCGACGCAAATTTTGAATAGAGAGGATGGGTGTTTCTATTTGCATAAAGACCTTTTTTTCTTGTCTGTTTAGATGCTCTAACCCGTTGAATACGTTGCTTTTACATCGAAAAGAATAAAATTTCAGACTTTCTTTGGACCGTATGTGTTGAAAAACATTTTTTTTTATTTGATTGTTATGTTACCGAACATAAACAATAATTTTTTTTTTATTTTATATTCCAAGTTGGACCACCTTTGGTGGTTGGTTCTGCGTCTTTGGAGTTATTAATGAACGAGAAAACACCTCAAAATGCATCGAATCCGTCAGATGATGACGAAATCGACATTCTTGAGATTTTGGTTTACTTGAAAAGCAAGTGGAAAGTCTTGCTCGTTTTCTTGTTCTTGGGCATGGCTTGCGGAGCGCTTGTTTCTAAGTGGATCCGTCCTTCGTTCAAAAGCGATGTCCTTCTCCAGATAAATGTAAAAGGCAATAAGCAGGGGCTAGCTCTAGGTGAAATGGGAGCTCTGTTGGACATATCCACTCCGTCTGCAGCCGAAATGGAATTGATTAAGAGCCGCGTCGTTCTAGATCAGGTGGTTCGGGATGAGAAACTCTGCTACTCCGCAGTCCCGATGAACAAAACGGACCGTCTCATGCAGCGTGAAGGCCGCATGGATATTGAGCTTTTGCGTATTCCGCGTGCGTTCAAAGAAGCAAAGGAATTGCTCGTCGCCCGTGTGACTGCCGATTCCAGTGCATATGATGTGCTTGGACAAGAGGGCGAGGTCCTACTCTCGGGTAAGGTGGGCGAAACTTATCGTAAGCCGTTTGCAGATGATACGTTAGTGATTTGCGTCAATGCTTTATCTGCGGTTGCTGGTCAGACTTTTTTGCTTTCCGAGGTTCATCCTCAGGAGGCTTCTGCAAACTTGTTGAAAAGGCTTGGCATTTTTGAAGAAGGCAAGAATTCTGGCATTATTAGAGTATCGCTTGAAGACCGCTATGCAGACCGCGTTGCCTCCATTCTGAACACGATTGCAAATACGTATTTAAAGCAGAATATCGAGATGCGCAGTGCCGAAGCGAAGAAAACCCTCATGTTCCTTGAAGAACAACTGCCGGGAGTCAAGGCAAAACTCGATTCTGCCGAACAGAAACTTACGACGTTCCGCCATGCCAAGGGCACGATTGACCTGACGGGCGAGACTCGTCTGCACCTTGAAAAGGACGTGACGCTCCAACAGCGCATGCTCGAACTTGAACAGAAAAAGCAAGAAGCTTTGCGCCTGTTCCGCGCTGAACATCCAACGGTCCGTACGATTGAGGAACAGCAGGCTAAGCTCCGCCAGGAACTGGCAAAGCAGCAGCGTTCTGCCGCTAGTCTCCCGGTCGTGCAACAGGAAGTTCTTTCTCTTCAGGAAGAAGTCGAAGTCAATAACAGGCTCTACACGAATCTGCTGAACAATATCCAACAGCTACGCGTGGTTCAAGCTGGCGAAGTCGGTAACGTCCGCGTTGTCGATAATGCCTATGTCCCGCTTAAGCCGAACAAGCCGAACCGCAAGTTCATTTTCTTGTGCTTCTCGTTTGGCTTCTTGCTTTTTGGTTGTTTTGTCGTCTATGTGCGCCGTATGTTCTCGAATGGAGTATGTAGCAGTAACGAGGTGGAACGGGCTACCGGAGTTGGCGTTTACGGAAAACTGCCGATGATTGATGGCAAAATGCAGAACGATGTGAACAAACCTTGTGTTGTGGTTAAACCTGATGAACCGTTTGCCGAAGGCATCCGTGCCCTCCGCACTGCCCTCGAATTTTCCGTATTCGCTGAAGGCAAGAAGGTTCTTATGGTCTCCGGACTTGTGCAAGGTGTGGGGAAGTCTTTTGTTTCTACGAACCTCGCTGCCTCGTTTGCCATGGCTGGCAAGAGGGTTTTGCTTGTCGATATGGACCTTCGCCGTGGGCATTTGTTTAAACATAATCAAGAAGGATTGTGCGAAATGCTCGAAAAGGAAGATTATAGCGATAAGTTCGTTGTCAATGTGATGGATAATTTCTACGTTCTAGGGTCGGGTGCTCGTGTCGTGAATCCGGGTGGTCTTTTGAACAGTTCTAGATTTAGTGTTTTCCTTGATGCTTTCAAGGATAAGTATGATTTGATCGTTCTGGATACTCCTCCAGTATTCCAGTGCAGTGATGCGTTGCTTGTCGAAAAGCACGCGGACTATCTGTTGTGTGTATTGAAGCATGCAGCTCATACCATTGAAAGCATTCAAGATGCTTTGAATACGTTTGACCGCAGTACGGAAACACCTTTGCCGAAGGCTTTTGTCTTCAACAAGTGCGAATGTCATGCGGGATACGGCTATGGTAGTTACGGCTACTATGGCTACAACAAGAAATTTTAACCAATAACAAGGAGAATAGATGAAAAAAATAGTCGCAATGTCTCTCTTGGCCGGTAGCTTCGCTTTCGCGCAGTCCGGCCTGCAGGGCGGAGCCGATGGTCTTAACCAGAAAACGACCCAAACCCTCGGTCAGGGGGCTTTTGAAGCCGGTTTCGGTGGCCAGGTTTCCTTTGACGCATGGTCTCTTTCCCGTGGTGGCCAGTTCACCAAGGGCGGCCAGAAAGGTCAGTTTTATTCAGCTTCCGGTAGCTTGACCGCCAATATCCATTTGGGCGCAGGCGTCACGGACTTTATGGACGTAGGCCTTGTCTTGCCTCTCTACTACGACCATGCCAATGCCAATGGTGTCGCTGAAGGCGATATGTGGAAGGCAAGCCGTGGTGACCTCGAACTTTGGGCAAAGGCTAAGCTTCCGCTCGACGAAATGACCGATGGTGTGTTCAACGCTGCTGTCGCCGCTCATTTCTACTTCCCGACTGGCGAAGAAGGTGCTGGCGTCCGTCCGCGTCACGCTTGGTACGTGAATGCCAAGGGTGAACGTACGAATCCTTACACCCTCAACGGCATGGCCTTTGGCGGTGAATTGATCCTCACTTTCGACCTCCAGAAGGTCGGCGCTCCGCTTCGCTTCAATGCTAACGTTGGTTTCGTCGGTGCTGTGGGTCGCGGTTCCAACACGTTGGTCTATGGTGGTGGCATCAACATCCTCCCGACCGACTGGATGGACTTCTTCGTTGAAGCTAACGGCGAATTCCGCGTAGAAAAGGGTGAATATCCGCGTGATCCGATGTTCGATCCGTTCACTCTTACTCCGGGCTTCCGCTTCCACCTCCCGGCCAACATCGACATCGCCCTCGGTCTCGATGTGGGTATCCGCGCTCTCAACAACTTCACCTGGAAGGGTGACAAGGAAATGAAGAAGGCGGACGTGTACACCGTGCACTACCAGGACGAAAAGGGTAGGACCATTGCTTACGGCTATACCCCGACCCCGCGTTATGCAGGTACTGCAACTCTTAGCTGGCGCTTCGGTAACGTCCGCGGTGCTGACGAAGATAAGGATGGCGTAGCAAACAAGGTTGACCAGTGCGCTGGCACTCCGGCTGGTGCTGTTGTTGACACTGTTGGCTGCCCGATTGACTCTGACAATGACGGTGTCTTCGATGGTCTCGACCAGTGCGCTGAAACTCCGGCTGGTGCTGTTGTTGACGCTGCTGGCTGCCCGTCTGACGCTGACAACGATGGTGTCTTCGACGGTATCGACCAGTGCGCTGAAACTCCGGCTGGTGTAACTGTTGACGCTGCTGGCTGCCCGGTTGACTCTGACAAGGATGGCATCGCCGATCACCTCGACAAGTGCCCGAACACTGCTTCTGGTGCTCCGATCGACGCTAACGGCTGCCCGCTCGATTCCGACAAGGACGGCGTTCCTGACTACCTCGACCAGTGCGCTAATACTCAGGCCGGTATTCCTGTTGACGGTAAGGGTTGCCCGCGCGATTCCGACAAGGATGGCGTTGCTGACCACCTCGACAAGTGCCCGAATACTGCTAAGGGTCTCCCGGTTAACGCTGATGGTTGCAGCCCGGATACCGATAAGGATGGCATTGTTGACGCTCTCGACAAGTGCCCGAACACTCCGGCTGGTGTGAATGTTGACGCTGCTGGTTGCCCGGTTGACTCCGACAAGGATGGCGTTGCCGATCACCTCGACAAGTGCCCGAACACCCTCGTTGGCGTTGCAGTTGATAAGAACGGCTGCCCGAACAAGAACCAGGACCTCGACAAGCTCAAGAAGGGTATCCAGTTCAAGACCGGTTCTGCTAAGCTCACTGCAAGCAGCAACAAGACCTTGAACAACATCGCTAAGTTGCTCAAGAAGCTCCCGGCTGTCAACCTCGAAGTCCAGGGTCACACGGATGACACTGGTTCTGAAGAAAAGAACAAGACCATGTCCGAACAGCGTGCACAGGCTGTTGTCAAGTACCTCGTCAAGAAGGGCATTGACAGCGAACGTCTCCGCGCAGTCGGTTACGGTTCTGACAAGCCGATCGCAGATAACAAGACTAAGAAGGGCCGCAAGCTCAACCGCCGTGTTGAACTCGTTCCGTTCGAAAAGTAATCTTCGATCTTAACTGAGAACTAAAAAGGGGCGTCCGCAAGGGCGCCCTTTTTGTATATGCACGATGTTGCGAACGTGCTGCACAATGTTGCGAATGCGCCACGCAATTACATGAACAGCGCAAAAAAGCGCACGGATAACTCGTGCGCCTTTCTAAATAGAGATCTTTATAAGTAAATGTGGGGTGTTTTAATTAATGGTATTGTTGTCGTATGGCAGCGAGAGAATAAAGCGTCGGCCAAGGTATTGTCTTCGCGGTAGCGTGCAAAACGAGAGTCGCGGGCGACTGCTTGCAGGCGCACATGACCGAGTGAAGCCGCTGACGCCGTAGGCGTCAACTCCGAGCTGGGGCCCCGCCCGCATGACGTACTTTTTTCATTTTAAAAAGGTATTTAGGCGTTAGCCTATGAACACCGACGGCGTTAAATGCTGGCCTCGGTCATGTCCAAGTAAACTTGGCCGCGACACTCGACCTACGCATTTGTTTTAAACACCCACTTCTTATAGAGCGTAAAGCTTACAAGCACGTAGACGACGTTGGCGACAAAGCTTGCGAATGTCGTCGGCTTCATGAACCTTGAAACGAATTCCGTGAAGCTTGCGCACCAAGCGGCGTTTTCGAGCACGTAAATGCTTCCTTTGAGGACCGCCAGGTTCACGAGATACGAGCAGAGGAATACGACGATGAATCTTATGATTTCGGCGCGCTTCTTGTTTGTACTCTTGAAATTCCAGATGCGGTTACAGATGTAACTGTTGAGCCCGCCCGCGACAAATCCCAAGAAGTTAGAAAGAACCACGTTCCAGTCGAGAACTTCGTGCAGGAGCCAGACTGTAAAGAATGTGATGGCGGTGTTCATTACACCGATAGCGTTGTATTTGATAAAATGTTTCACGGGCGTAAAAATACTATTTTTTGCTACGATATGACCTGGATTACAACTAAGAAATGCAGTGCTGCCAGCGCTGCAGATATGATTCGTAATGGCGATGTTCTCGGGGTTTCCGGATTTACTTTGGCAGGATACCCCAAAGCGGTTCCCTTGGCGCTTGCTGCGCGCGCTGAAAAATTGCACGAAGCAGGTCAGGAATTTAAGGTAACGTTGTTTGCGGGCGCCTCGACGGGCGACAGTTGCGATGGGGCTCTTGCCCGTGCAAAGGCGTTGTCGCTCCGCATGCCCTACCAGTCCAATCCGAGCTTGCGCAAGGCGATTAACGACGGTAGCATCCGTTACATTGACGCTCACTTGGGTAAGATGGGTTACCTTGTTCGCACGGGAGCTGTCCCTGCGCCGACGGTTGCGATTATTGAAGTTTCTGCGATTTTGCCGGATGGCCGCGTTTGCCTCTCAACTTCGGGCGGTAACTCCGTTTGCTATTTGGAAATGGCGCCGAAGATTATTTTGGAATTGAACACGCGATTGGGTGATAGCTGTGTGGGCATGCACGATAACGCTCTCCCGGAGCTCCCGCCGCATGCAAAGCCGCTTGCGATTTATAGCGCTGGTGACCGCGTGGGTGGCGAATTTGTTCAGATTGACCCGAACAAGGTCATTGCGATTGTCGAAAACGAAGCGTATGACGAAGTGACTCCGTTTGTGGAACCTGATGAGGTTTCAAAGAATATCGGCGAACGCATATTGGACTTTATCCGATTCGAAGAATCGCATGGCAGGCTCCCGAAGGGACTTGCTTACCAGAGCGGTGTTGGCAAGGTGGCGAATGCAGTGCTTTGCGCGATGGCTGACGATGACCGCCTGGGACAAATTGACCTTTACACCGAAGTGATTCAGGAAGCGGTGCTCCCGCTTTTGAAGAAGGGCAAACTCGGCATTGCTTCTGGTACTGCTTTGACGCTTTCGCAGGCGGCCCAGAAGGAATTTGTTGAAAATAGTGCGGAATGGAAAAAGCATTTCATTATCCGTCAGCAAGAAGTGAGTAACAGTCCTGACGTGATTCGCCGCTTGGGCGTGATTTCTATGAACACGGCTTTGGAAGCGGATATCTTTGGCAATGTGAACAGCTCGCTTGTGTGCGGTTCGGCAATGATGAATGGCATTGGCGGTTCGGCTGACTTTGCACGAAATTGCGCACTCGGATTTTTCCTCACGCCGTCTGTGGCAAAGGGCGGTGCCATTTCGAGCATTGTGCCTTACGTGAGCCATGTGGACCATA
>JAEEGH010016058.1_pt1 | contig 16154 bp, 5 predicted proteins | sample 9134181 | NCBI WGS metagenome assembly JAEEGH01 (sample SAMN16246544, study PRJNA631951) | gut metagenome | biome: gut microbiome; feature: rumen; material: DP-attached | host: Bos | place: Iran: Karaj | collected 2018-10
ACCGTCACCGCCCTCGACCAGAACGACAACACTGTGAAGGAGCGTATCTTCGAGAACGTCCCCGTCACCCGCAACCAAGTGACCCGCTACACCGGCAGTTTTTTCGGTAGCGGCGGAAGCGGCCAAACATCGGACGGCACATTCCGCATGACCGCCGACCCCGACTGGGACAGCGTAAACGGCTACACCTTCTGATGTGTTACTAAAAACCGCCGCGACTCCTTGCGGATGTCTCGGCGGTGATTGTCTGACGTTTCTTGCGGGGAGGGCTAAAGTTAATCAACCGATACTTCTTCGACAGTCTATCCCCAAATCGTCACCAATCAGACACAAATCCCTTCCTTCTTTTCATTTGTGTCCCATTCGTGTAGATTTTTATTGAGCCACGCGGAGCCAGATGAGTTGGCCTGCGGACTTGTGCTGAGGGGTGAAGGTACCGTCTATCCGGATGGAGCTGTGGAGCTGGCGGATGGTGCCCCGCTTCATGTCGATGGTGAATAGCTGGTACTTTCCGCTGGCGACTGCGAGGGTGGGGGAGTCGCTCTGGGGATAGATGATGTAGCCTATGCCCTCGTGGCCAATGGCAATACAGTCGTGGGCCTCGATGGGCTTCATCTGGCAGACCTCCTTCAGGAAGGTCTTTTGCCATTTGTCGGCGTTCCTGTCGCTGATGGGGATGTTGGGCAGCGAACCGCCTGCCATGAGGATGGCCCAGCCGTAGTCGGGATATTGCTGGGCGAAGAAGGTGACCGCCTTGTCGGGATAGCGGTCGCGCATCTCCCTGACGGCCTGGTAAGCCTCCTTGAAGCCCGTCTTTCCGACTTTCATCTTGCGCATCCACTGGCGGGGCGTCATGTTCTTACCACCTTCGGGTGCCCAGAGGCCTTCCGTATTGTAATGCCAGTAGCGTATGTCGATGATGTCCACCACCTTGTTCAGTACGGGGTCGGCCAGGAGGCTGTCCTGTACGTCGCGGGTGCAACTCAGGGCGATGAGCGGATGAAGTCCCGTCTCAGCCTCCCACTCGGCGATGGTCTCCAACCAGAACCGGGTGAAGTGATAGGGGCCGGTATATTCTGCACTAATGAGGTGAACAACATTCGGCTGGTCTTTCAGTTGGTCAAGGCACATGCGGATGTATTGGCGGTGCAGGGGGCGTAGCACGGGGTTCTGTTCGTTGTAGAACTGTTCTGCGAGGAAGATGCGCTTGTCGCCGGCGAAGGGCACAGGCTCGGGGAAGGGAGCCTCCCCCAGTCCCCGGGAGTAATTGATGTTGTTCACAGGTCGCCAGGGACAGTCTACCCAGTGGGCACCAGCCTCGAGGATGTTGTGCTGGAAATAGTGCTCGTTGAAAAGGAGTATCTGCTTGTTGGCGGCTTGAGCGGCAAATTCGTTCAGCCGACTCCAGTACCAGCGATTGGGCTTCGTCAAGTCATAGCGCGAGAGGCCGTCCCACGCCGTCCCCTGCCCCGAACGGCTGAAGGGCTGCTCGTAGAATGGAGCCCAGACGTCGCCGTCGGCTCTGCGTACCCGTTCATGGTCAGTGCGCCGCAGGTCATACCACAGCCCATAATTGTGGTCCAGCGAGGCAAAATGGTGGTCGGCGAGGAAATTCACTACGGAGTCGATGCGGTCTGTCCAGCCCTTTCCCTCCCTGCCAGGCACGAAGCGGGTAATGGCGGGCTTGGCGTCCCGCTCAGCAAAATTGTCCTTCACCCGGCCGCTCCACCAAGGGATGTTGTACTGGTTGCCCGTAATGAGGCTGCCATCGGCAGTCAGATGAGAGTGGGTGATGGAGAAGACCCCCAAAGCCCCCCTCTCATCCCCCCCTGGGGGGAAGACAAACAGTTCCTTCCCCATGGGGGAGGCATGTCTTGCTGCTCGCTGTTCTATCCACATCTCCATCGTCAGTCGAGGGGTGGTGAGCGACTCCTGGGCCATCTGCATCGCCTGTTCTACCGTTGGCGAACTGGTGGCGTTGGTGTTGAGGGGTAGGAGGTAGGGGTCGAAGGGCAGCTTGCCTAAACGCTTCTCTAATTGGTCGTAGAACAGGCTGCGCGGGGATACGTGGTCGTTGCTGCTCGTCCACTCGCCGTTGCCCGTGAGGGTGCCCCAGCAACCATGTCCGCTGCTGCGGTTGTCGGCATCGGGCGAATAGCACTCGATGGTCGAAGCCGTACATTGCCAGAACATCGAATTGGCTGTGTTCCAGCCTGTGCCGAACTGAAACTGCTCCAGATTGGCAAAGCGCAGGTCGTGCCCGTCGATATTCACAATGTCGAACAGCAGTCCTGCCGCCCACGAACCGATGCTGCCGCTGAAACCTAAGGACTGCTCGCCCTCGCATTGCACGAAGGCATTAGGACCTGCCGCACAAAAGCCTGCCGCGAAGTCGTGGATGCCCTGACGAGAGACACACCGTTGGAAGAGCGTCTGCTGCCCACGGGTGAGGAACACCTGCCGGCGCCAGCCTCCAATCTCCGAGACTGGCTCCTGGGCGATGCAGTCCTCAACGGTGATGCGGCTGGTTTGCTTCTGCAGGTTCACCGCCGAGCCAGCCAGATGACGGAAGCGGACGCCACGTACCCAACAGTCGCGGGCGTTGTCGACGAAAATACCGTCCCAACAATGATCCTCGTCCTTGGGGTTCCAGTCGTTGACGGCCGACTCCAAGGTCATGTCCTCGATGCCGCACTCCGTGATTTCTGCGTGGCGGGGATGCTTCAGAATATAAGCACCGCCAAAGGTGCGGCTGATGGTCGTGGTGATGGGAGCATCGAGGGTGATGGTATTTCCGTCAACGGCCTTGATAGTCCGGTCCCAGGCGATGTCGATGTCCGTCGGCTTCCACCCAGTATAGTCCAGTCCACCGCCGAAGTCCTCCATCCTCAGGCTTTCTATCCACTCTTTCGTGCAAGGACGTACCATCAGTATACGTTCACCCGCTTTGAGGTTTCCACCGTCCACCGTCAGTTGGGTACTTCCGGCGGCGACTCTCTCATCTGCCACACGGACAGTGTCACTTCTCACATCTCCCTTCTCACATCTCCCTTCCAAATATATCATCGCACCTCGGTCTACTCCCTGCTTCACGAGCGTGGTCCTGCCGTGCCCTATGCCTCGCAGCACGATGCCGGAGGCGGTGATGCGCAACGGCTTGCTGATGGCAAACGTGCCCTCGCCCAGGAATATGGCTCCCCGGTGCCCATTGGCATCGGGCTTCAGCGTGGCCACGTGGTCGATGGCCTGCTGAATTATTGCCGAGCAGTCGCCTGCCTGCCAGCCCACGGTCACAGCCGTCCTTACATCGGGTATGGCCTGCTCCGAGGCATGATAGCCGCAGGTGGAGTAGTCCATCGGGATGTAGAGTTGCTTCTTGGGCTTAGGAGCAGCCTGCAGCACGGCGCTCAGGCACCATGCTGCAGACAGTAGGGTTAGTGTGATGATATGTCTTCTCATAGCTTACTTAGCCAGCGGGTCGAAAGTGCCGGCGGTGCCGTGACTGTAGTCATGCCATCCGACGGTCTGCAGCAGTGTCGGGTTGGTCTGCATGGCACTCTGCCTGAAGCCGATGAAGTAGTACTGCGGCCGGAAGAGTATGCCCGATGTCTCGTCGTTGGTGTCGGCATTCACGTCCTTGCGCTTCAGGTAGGCGGTGTAGAAGTCGGCCAGTTCCATCGCCTCGTTGCTGCCATACTCCTCGGCATCTTCGTCGTAGGTAAGATTCTCGGTGAGTGCCAGCGCCTTGGGCCGCTTGTCAATCACGGGGTCGGCCTCGTTCTTCTGGTCGGCATTGGTGCGGGTATAGATGACTATCTCGTGACGGCGCTGTCCGTTGAGGGGCTTCATGCCGAGGAACGTGCAGGTATTGCCACCGAAACCGGTAAGGTGCCAGGTCGTAGGTTCGCCCTCGAAGGTCTGCGTACCCCCGTCGAAGAGCATCCAGCGGCGCATGTCGTCGAAGGACTTGCCCTCATAGGCCAGCTCTATCTGACGCTCGTAGAGCACGGCGGCCAGCATCTTTTCACGGGACGAGGTGATGTCGGCGGGCAGACCGTAGTTCTGCTCGGCGGTATAGCCCACACGGGCACGTATCTGCTGCAGGGCTTGCAAGGCTTCGTCCAGGTGGTTGGCTCCGGCAGCAGCCTCGGCAAAATTCAGGAGCACCTCGGCGTAGCGCATCCAGACGAGGGGCGCAGCACTCTGCTGGAAGCCCTTGGGCGTAGAGGCGCTGATGCTGAAACGGTAGAGGGGCGAGGGGCTGAGCGCCTGGTCGTCGCTGCGCTTGCGGATGTAGACGGCGCTGTTCTTCTGGGCAATGAGGTCGGCGGTGTAGCCGTTCGATGTGCTGCTCATGCGGTCGGCATCGTCCTGCGAGGCGTACCACGTGTAGCTCCACAGCTGGAAGTTGGTGCCCGAGCCACTATACTGGTGGGGGAAGTAGGCATACACATATTTCTTGCCCACGTCGTCGTAGCTGTTCAGGTCATTGCCGTTGGTATCGAAGCGCCACTCCACGCCGGGGAAGGCGAAGGTGCGGTAGAAGCGCGGGTCGCGGTTCAGCCAGAAGCAGAGCGGGTCGTAGTGGATGCTGCTCTTTCCGGGTACTAGTCCGTCGGCCATCGGGAACAGGTCCACCATCTCGGCTGTGGGGTGCAGTCCGCCGTTGCCGTTGGAGTTGACCGGGCGCAGCGAGTGCTCCCATCCGTTCCACTTCTCGTAATTAGCCGTTTCCACCTTGTCGCGGTTGTTGTAGAGTGTAGCCAGCACGGTCTCGCCTACGGTGCCGTCGCTGCCGTCGTTGGCCAGGAACATCTTAGCCCAGTTCAGGGCGTTCTGCGCACCACCGTTCACAGCGTATGCCAGTCCCACGCCGCCCTCGTTGAGCAGCTGCAGGGCCTTCTTGTTGGTGACGTAGGCCGAATCCCAGCGCAGGGCTTCGTCGGCGCGGTTGAAGAGCGGCGAGGCGTAAAACAGCTGCACCTGGCCCTTCATGGCTTCAGCAGCACCGGCGGTGATACGTCCATAGTCGCCCGAGCCCCATTGCTTGGGCAGTCTGTCGGCAGCCATCTGCAGGTCTCTGCAAATGAACTGTATGCAGTCCTTGGCCGGTGAGCGCGGCACGATCTTGTCGCTGCCGTCGCCATCGCCGATGATGGGATCCTGCGGGTGGTCGATGAGGGGTACGCCGCCATAAAGCTTCACCAGCGACCAGTAACGGTAGGCCCGGAAGAAGTAGGCCTGCCCCAGCAGCTTGTCCTTCTCCTCCTGCGTCAGGTTGTCGTTGTCCACTAAGTGCTGTATGATGTCGTTGGCGTTGCGGATGTTGCCCCAGGGGCTGTCGCTCTTGTTGATGACGTAGAAGTAGTCGGTCACGTTGGTGTAGTCCAGCTCCTGGTCGGGGTTGGTGAAGTCGGTGAATCCGGCATACTCCAACGATGACTTCGACCACACCTCGGGCGAGCCCGTCGAGGTGTAGGTGTTCTGTCCGTTGGAGCCGTTGCCGCTGCCCTGACAGGCCTGCGGCAGCAATTCACGGTAGAGGGTGTTCACGCGGTCGAGTGCACCGGCATAGCTGCTGTAAACCTTGTCCTCGCTGAAGCTGCCGTAGACGGTCATGTCGTCGAGGAAGTTGTCGGAGCATGAAACCAGCCCCCCTCCAACTCCCCCGAGGGGGAGAGCAGTTGCCAAATACGCTACATATTTAATGATATTCTTTTTCATATCCATTGAATATTTAGTTGTTATATGCTTTATCTATCTATTCCCTTCCCTCGGGGAGGGTTAGGGAGGGGGCTTTTAGAAACTGACGTTGATACCGAAGGTTATCTTGCGCAGGTTAGGATAGCGCCCGTAGGTGCCGCCGTAGCTGGCCCACGACTTTCCGGGGTACGGGTTGTAGAGGTAGAGGGCGTTCTGCACGGTGAGGTTCAGTCGCACGTTGTTCACGCCGACGGGCTTCAGCCAGTTCTTCGGCAGACTGTAGGCCACCGAGAAGTTGCGCACCGCAACGTTGGCGGCATTGACCAGCCAGAAGCTCGATGCCTGCTCGTTGATGCTGCTGTACTTCATGTTCGGGTAGGCAGCCTCGGTGTTGCGCGGCACGGTGACGTTGCCGCTGGCGTCGTAGATGTCCTCGTAGACATACATGTCGCTCCAGAACGAGGGCACGTTCTGATACTCCAAGTCGTCGGCCGACTTGCGGAAGTCGGTCTGCACAATGTCGTAGGCACCCCACGAGGCCACAAACTGTGCCGTCATCGAGAGGTCGCGCCACGACCCGCCGAAGTTCACGGTGAAGCCGTAGGGGTTGCTCGAGAACTTCGACAGCCTCACGTAGTCGTTCTGGTTGATTTTACCGTCGGGGCCGCCATAGTTGCCCGTTCCGTCGTTGTCGCCATGCACGTCGGCATAGATGAGCGTACCCGGGTGAATGTCGTCGATGGTCTTGCCGAAGTAGGTGGTGATGTTGTTCTCGGTGAAGTACTCCTGTATTTCCTGATAGCTGCGGAACATGCCGAGGCACTTCAGGCCCCATACGCCACGGTCCATGCGCTCGCCCTTGACCATGCTGTCGTACTCAGGCGTAGCGGGGAACGGACCTTCCAGTATCTTGTTGTCGTTCCATCCCGTCGACAGCTTCACCCAGTACTGCCAGTCCTTGCCTATCTTGTCGCGCCAGCCCAGGTTCAGCTCCCAGCCCCAGTTGTCGACCGAGCCGTAGTTTTCGGGCGAGGCCTGCGTTCCCACGGTGGTGGGGAACATCGATGTGCCGGTATAGGTCATGAACATCTCGCGGCCACGGTCGTAGTAGTAGTTGAAGTCCACGGAGAGACGACCGTCGAGGAAGCGCATGTCGAGACCGATGTTGGTCTTGTAGTTCTTGTCCCAGTGTACGCCGGGGTTGACGCCACGCACGGGCATCACCGAACCGGCCGAGACGGGGGTGTTGGTCGATGACTGTCCGAAGACGGCACCCTTGTCGAGGTCGCGGTTATACTGCTGGCGCCAGAGGAAGGCCACGATGTTGTCGCGACCGAGATAGCCCCAGCTGGCACGCACTTTCAGGAAGTTGACCCAGGGCAGCGCCTTCTGGAACCACTCCTCCTCGCTCATCACCCAACCGGCGCTGACGCTGGGGAAGTAGCCCCAACGGTTCTCGGGGGCAAACTTCGAGCCGTTGCCGTCGGCACGGAACAGGAACTCCAGCAGGTACTTGTCGGCGTAAGCATAGTTCACGCGGCCCACGTGCGAGAGCATGCCTCCCACGCTGCGGCCGAACGAGGTGGCCTGATCGCCGGTAGCCGACTTCGACTGTCCGTCGGTGTAGCTCACGGGGTCGGTTATCTCGCCCGTCAGGTCTTCAAACTCGGTTTCCGAGCGCTCCAGGGTGTAGAGGGCGCTCACGTCGTGGCGGCCCCAGCTGCGGGCATACTGCAGCGTGAAGTTCAGCTGGTAGCTGTCGCCGCGGCTCATGCTGCGCTGCAGCAGACTGCCGTTGTTCAGCGTCAGCGTCGAGAGCGTCCTGGCGTTGTACCAGTCGGCGGTGTTCTGTCCAGCCCAAGTGTAGAGGTGCGGATATTCGGTGTTGCGCTCCTGCAGCATGTAGACGTCCATGAACGTCTTCATGGTGTTGTTCTTCGCGTTGTTGATGGTCTTCGAGTACGACACCTTGGCGGTGAGACCCTTCAGCGCCTTGACGAATCCGAGGTCGAACGACAGCGAGCCGTTGATGGTCATGTTGTTGGTCATGTTCTGTACGTAGTCATCGCAGTTCTGCACGGCCTCGAAGTTGTATAGGCGGGTGTCGCTGGTGGGGATGACGTTCTGCATGCCCGAGTAGACCAGCGGATAGCCGTCGACCGAACTGGGCATGAAGGGCAGGTGGCTCATCAGGTACTTGTAGTCACCGTCGGTACCGCCGCCCTTGGCTATGATGGCGTTGTTCTTCTTGCCGTAGTCGCCGCTCACCTCGAGGGTGGCCTTCACGAACTTGCCAATGTTGGTGTTCACACCGGCACGGTAGTTCCAGCGGTCGTAGTCGAGCTTGCCGATGTTACCGTCCTGGTTGAAGTAGCTGACGTTGGCAAAGTAGGTGGCCTGCTCCGTACCGCCGCTCACATTGATGCTGTGGCGGTGGGTGAGGGCAGCGCGCCACTCGTCGTCCAGCAGGTCGTAGCCCAGGTTCTTCATCTGCTCCAGCTCATTCTTCTGGAACAGCACGCGGGCGTTGTCCACATAGTCTTTTGTGGCGGTGCCAGCTGCCGTGACGGCGTTCCACACGCGGCCGTAGTCGTAAGCCGACAGCATCTTCGGCGTGAAGGTGGCATCCGTCCAACCCAACTGTCCGTTGTACGATATACGCGGAGCTCCGGCCTTGCCTTTCTTCGTCTTCACCAGTATCACGCCGTAGGCCGAGCGGGCACCGTAGACGGCGGCTGCTGCGTCCTTCAGCACGGTGATGCTCTCCACCTCGCTGATGTCGAGGTTGTTGAAGGCAGCCTCGGTCGAGATGAAGTCGTCGATGACGTACAGCGGTGAGGCGTCGGGGTCGCCACCGTTGGTGGCACCCGGGGTGTTCTGCGTGTTGGCACTGGCATTACGTATCTGTAGGGTAGGGCTCTGACCGGGTCGGTAGGCTCCCGCTCCACGGCTGACGCTGACGCCGTTGAACTGTCCGGCCAGCGCGTCGCCCAGGCTACCCACCGACAGGTCTTTCAGCTCGTCGGCAGCTATGGCCTCGACGGCACCCGTCACGTTCTTCATTTTCTGTGTGCCGTAACCCACCACCACCACCTCTTCCAGCGAGGTGCGGTCTTCCTGCAGCTTCACGGTGCCGCCGGTGGTCTCGACGGCCACATATCCTATATAACTGATGGTCACCTTCGCCTTCTCGGGAACCTCAAGCTTGTAGTTGCCGTCGAAGTCGGTCACGGTGCCTATCTTGGTGCCTTTCACCTGCACGGTGGCTCCGATGACGGGCTCGCCCTGTTCGTCGTACACCGTACCTGTCACCACCTTGTTCTGCGCTATGCTGACCGATAACTGACAAGCCATCGCCGTCAACGTTATCAGCAGTCGTTTCCTTATTGTATGCTTCATAATCTTCATATTCATTAGTGCGGTAGCAAATTATTCACTCTTCACTTATCACTTTTCACTTCCACCTCGGGTCTCCCTGTCCGGCCTCCTGCTGTGCGGCAGCCGGAATGAAGTCGCCATTGGCAGCATCTATCTCGGGGTCGTTGGTGAACCACACGCCCGGGTTCTTGATGCCCGTCTGCGAGGCACTGGCATCAGCACCGTCGCGCCAGCAGGTGTTGTTGTTCACGTCCCATGTGGGGTTGTCGCTTGCCTGGCCCTTGTTCAGACCCGTCAGGAAGTTGGCCTTGCCGCAGTCCACCACGATGGTGTTCTTCAGCGCATAGTGGTAGGTGGTCTGTCCGTTGTGGTAGTCGCAGAAGTTCTTGCCGTAGGCAATGTTGCAGAGTGTGCAGTTCAGGATGGATACATACCGCTGCTCCTCCTCGCTCACGTCCTTCGGACGGCCGCCGTGCTGTATGAAGAAGCAGTCGGCGTGCTCACGCGAGAAGACGGTGCTGTTCTTGATGGTGAAGTCGCTGATGTAGCCCGACTTCATATAGACGAAGGCACCGGTATTGGCCGTAGGCAGCGTCTTGTCGATGTGTACCACCGTGTTGTTGATGCTCACTACGCGCACGTCGTACTTGACCGAGTTGCTGGCCATGAGGCTGCTGCCTAAGGACCAGATGTCGCAGCCCTGCACCACCACGGGGTCCATGATGAAGTAGTAGCCCTTCTCGGCTATCAGGTCCTTGATGCTCTCGTCGGGCTCGTCGCTGAACGAGATGATGGGCTTGTTCGTAGCCTCGGCATTGATGCTCAGGTACTTCAGCGTGAAGCCCGCGTAGGTGTTGAAGTAGGCTCCGGCACCCATCGTGATGTTGGCGTAGGTGGCCTTCGACGACGAGCGCAGCGACACCTGGTGACCGCCGAAGTCAATCTTGCCCGACACCGTGTACGTGCCGCCCGGCACCAGGTCGTAGCACAAGTGGCCGGTGCTGTCCTCGGGGATGGGGTTCTCGGCGAACCAAGCCTTCAGGTCGCTGCCGTCGGGTATCACGGCGTAGGTAGGCAGGAAGGTGTTGAACTTGTATTCGGTGTTTTCCGCAGCAGCCTGGTTGTTATACTTCTGGTTGCCCAGCGTGCGCAGCGTCAGGCTGTAGTTCGTGTCCTCCTCGCGGCTGGTGGTCACGCTGCAGCCGTCGATGGTGTCGGTCTTGACGAGCAGCGGACTGTTGGGATCGTTCACGTTGTAGAGCGCCATCGCGTAGCCGCCCGCTCCATAGACCACAGGCCACGAAATGGTCATCGAGCTGCCGTCGGGACTCGCTACAACCTTAATGTCGCTTGCCGAGGGCGACTGCAGCGTGGCGTTCTGCACCTGCGGAGTCCACGATTCGTCACCGTCGTAATGGTCGGCGCAGCTCAGCGTCAGCAGGGCCGCGGCACCTGCCAGCAGGCCACTACCCATCACCCAGGCGGACGAAAGGTTCCTCCTTGATTTTTGATTTTTGTTCATACAGAAAATTAGTTATTAAGTTTATACATGTATATCCTATTTATTTATAGGACGCACCAAGCCCGATAATGTAACCTCATTCCCGGCACAAAATCATCCTCTTTTTGTGCCAAGTGACTATTCCGTCACAGCATTCAGAATGCCGGTGATGATGCCTTTCAGTTCGTTGCCGAAGGCTTTGAGCTTGTCGAAGAAGCCCTGCTTCATGCCGCGGGCCATGTAGCCGGCACACTTGCCCTCGAGCTTGCCGATGCGGGTTTTCTCCTCGGGGGTGTATTCCAACTCGTGCTTGCTGATGTCCTTGCGTATTTTCACGAACTTCTCGCCAGCCTCCTTCCATTCGTCGACGGTGTAGTTGGCACTATGGTCGCGCAACTCGTACGAGAAGCTTTCCAGTTCGTCGATGGCACTCCGCTTCGTGGAGCACGATGCCAGCATCAGCAGCGCAGCAAGCACCCAAAGTTTACTCTGTTTCATTGTATCTTACCTAATTATGTTATCAAATTACACAAACTTTTGCCTGCAAAGTTACACTTTTTCCATGAATTAGCGCAACGAAAGCCGATTATTCTTTTGCGTATTGGGATTTTTGTTGTATCTTTGCCGACAAATTGCAATCAAGACACATAAATTAGAAAGATGAACGATAATTTTGCCACCAGAACGCGCTTCTGATTATATCAAGCCTATTGACTGCGAGGCTCATGATACGTTGCCATTTGACAATGGTGAAGAAGAATAGGTCAAAAAGAAATAAACAAAAAAAGATAAAGACTATGAAGACAAGACAACGACAATTTTTCGGGCTGCTGGGACGCGGGGCGTTCGGGCTGCAAGTAGCGATGCTCGTGCTGGCGATGCTTATGGGGGCTTCGCCGGCGAAGATGCAGGCTCAAGAGTACATTACCGACGTGATGACCATCGGAACTGAGACCAGAGGCGAATCTGAAAAGTTGCGGTACGAGTATGGCAACAATGGCTGGACAGTCCTTAACAACGACCTCAACGATCATTCTGGTGGTTGGTACGTCTACGTTATTTGGAAGACCAGCAGCTCGGCCGACCCTGAGACGGGTTATATCACCGACCTCTGCGTATCGGACAAGAAGGTAGATTCTTTCACCTTAGACGGGCGCACCTATTACAGGGCTGCAAACAACGACGGCTACAACGGTGACCTCCTTCGCGGCACGGGAATAGCGGTAGACATCTACCTCTATTATACTCGCGACCACAAGAACCTTAGCACTTATGGCGGTGGTAAGCGCGTAATAACAAAACTGTCGGTGACAAACACATCAGATGACGGCAATTCGACGACGGAAACCATCTGCTGGCGCAACAGCTCGCGCACCGGCGCAGCCAACATGAACACAGATGTAGGCAACTATATCTATGTCCACCAGCACTTCACCACGCAGACGCTGGAGTGGAAGGTAGAACCTACCTTCGCCTCTAACCTTACCTACAACGGCAATGCACAGAGGCTGATAACCTACGACTCGTGGAACAGTAACTACGGCATACTGAAATACAGAGTGGATGGCGGCAGTTGGTCTTCCGCCATACCCACACGCAAGGACGTGGGAGACTATACGGTGGAGGCCATTCTTGAAGGTGTCTCTTCTCGCGACATTACGTTCGCAGAGAACAGCAGCATCATCAAGAAGACTGTCACCATCAACCCACCCATTCTCAAGGCCACCAACCTGAAAGCGGTGTTCAACCAGCGCGACAAGAAGGTGAACCTGTCGTGGAACTTCAGCACCGTAGGTGGCTACAACGATTTCAAGTGGGTGGTCTATCGCGACGGCACCAAGATAGCCGAACTGCAGCCTGGTGTGCGTGCCTATTCCGACACCAGTTTCCCCAACGAGTCCACGCCGACCTACGACGTGTACTACGTCTCGAACTTCTGGAACATAACGACACAGCGCAACGACACGAAGGCCTCTGTCAAGGTGAACACCACACGCTCCGTACCTGTCAACAACGTCAAGGTGGAGCAACAGGAAGACCGCATCATCTTCACCTGGACTTCCGACGCATATCCCAAGGACTTCGGCAATCAGTTCTGTATCTATGTCGGCGACGAGACCTCGCCCATATACACGCTCACGCCTACTGACATGCAGAAGTCCTTCCAGTGGGAGCACCGTACCACCGACAAGCACACTAATCGGCAGAACAAGGTAGATGCCGAGACAGGCGCACCCTACACCGAAGAGCCGCTGAGTGCCTGCAACCCCAAAAACTATCGCATAGAGGGTGTCATTGGCGACGCAGTGCTCAATACTTATACCATCGGCCAGAAGGCTGTCGGCATGGCCACCAAGTTCTACTCACTCGATGCTTCGAAGGGTGTCCATGAGGGCTCGGTGAAGTTGTCGTGGCACGTGGACCAGCAGGGCTCTGATATTGCCAAAACCTACATTGTGGAGCGCCGTCGCGCCGAGCAGGAGAGCGAGGCTTGGGAGACGCTGAACCGAATGACGAGCAACGATGAGTATCTGTTCTATACCGACGCGACGGCCCTGCCGGGTGTCTACTATGACTATCGTATCACCGTCGAGGACAAATGTGCAGACGGCAGCATCATCTACAACGAAATGACCAACATTGGCTTTGCCAAGAGTACCGGCACCCTGACAGGTCGCATAGCCTACGGCGCTTCGGGTATTGCCGTGCCGAGTGTCGACGTGGTGATGACGATGACCAATAGCGATGGCAACGAGGCGGAGCAGTACCACTCCATCTATTTCTCCGATTTAACCAGTGACGTGACGTGGCAATATCCCTCGGAGGACTATGCTGCCAATCTGTTCGCTGGCGGCGACTTCTCCATTCAGATGTGGCTCTATCCGGAAACATTCAGCGAGAGCCTGATAGCCAACTTTGGAGGCGGCATCGGCTTGGGCCTGACATCCGATGGTCAGTTGACTTTCCGTAGCGGCTCCTCCACCCAGATATTCAGCGGCATCACCATCCAGAAGGAGACTTACAACCATGTGGTGCTGACACGCAGCGGAACTAAGCTGAAGTGTTACGTGCTTGTGGGCGGCGGCGAGCCGACCGTGCAGAAGGATTCGCTTACGACATCAAACGCTCAGTGGTCACTGGCTAATGCGTCTCAATTTGAGCTGGGACACTTCAAAGGGTCTGTCGATGAGTTCCGCCTGTGGACGAAATGCCTCAGCGAGGCCGACATCCGTGGCAACTACGACCACCTGCTCGTGGGCGACGAACAGCAACTGGAGACCTACTGGACCTTCGACGAGGGCCTGCGCACGCAGTTCTTCGACTACTCGCGCGACGGCTCCAACTATCGCAAGCATCACGGCATGATAGGCAGCAATGCCCAGACTTCGACCCTCACGCCCGCTGCGCTGAAGCTAAAGGCAAAGACCGATGATGAAGGCAACTACATCATCCAGGGAATACCCTTCACTGGTGCTGGCACCACCTACTCCGTCGTTCCTCTCTATGGCATACATGAGTTCAACCCCATCAAGAAGTTGCTCTACGTGGGCAGTAATGCACTCGTACATACTGCCGACTTCGAGGATGTGTCGAGCTTCCCGATGCAGGGCTACGTGCGCTATGCCGGCACGAACATCCCCGTAGAGGGTGCCTTCATGTATGTGGACGGTGAGTTGCAGTCGAAGAACGGCAAGGCGGTGCAGACCGATGCCGACGGCTACTACGCGATGTCGGTGCCCATCGGCAAGCACTATGTGACGGCCGAAATGGATGGACACACGATGGTGGCAGGAGGTCGCTTCCCCGCAGGCAACGAACTGAACGACTTCGACGCTGCCGTGACCTACGATTTTGCCGACTCTACGCTGGTGAACTTCGTGGGTCGCGTGGATGGCGCCACGAGGAACGACACCCTGGCCGTGGGCTTCGGCAAGTCGAAGAACCTCATCGGCAAAGCCAAGATTACGCTGAAGCTGAACAACGAGAGCCGTCTCTTCAACTACTACAACAACCAGGCCGGCACCGACGTGCGCGCCTTCGAGAGCGACACCACCGCCATCAACAGCCGCACATGGGCCGGCAAAGACAGCGACGCAAAGTACATCTACATAGAGACCGACCCGCAGACGGGTGAGTTCTCGGCACTGCTGCCGCCGCTGAAGTACATCGTGAAGAGTATCGAGATACCGAAGAATCCCGACATCGAGTTCATTACGCTGCCGCAGATTGACCTGACAAACGTAAGAAAGGAGATGAAAGACTCGCTGAAGGTGGCAACGGAGGCGGGCGACACCATCACGCAATACTACACGTACAACACGAAGATGGTGAAGACCTACTTTGCCGAACCGCAACTGGTGGTGACGCAGAAGGACAGCGAGGGCTTCGGCGAGCGGGAAATGAAGGACTATGCCGTGAGTAGCACCGAGAATACCGACATCGAGGGTATCTGGACGAAGCAGGCTGACGGCACCATCATGTACACATACGGTTTCCCCATCTTTGCCCGCGAGAAGAAGTATGAGTTCGACGTGCGCGGCTTCGAGGTCTATACCAACCACGACAGCGGCACGGCGGTCAGCGACTCCGTGGCGCTGAACGGCCAGGTGGTGACTATCGCCAACGAGATGAGCAACTCACAGGACGTGGTGGCAAAGGTCATCGACCCCAGCCAGACCAATCTGAAAGATGGCGACATCTACGGACTGAAGAAAACCCAGCTGCGATTGGACAAGAACGGACGGAACACCATCACCTTCACCACCGGAGCACCCAATGTGACGGCACCCTACACGCGCCACTTCAGCATGAGCTTCGAGCGCAACAAGCGCACTTACGCTGGACAGTCGTTTGACGGCATCGTATTAGGCGAACTGACCAACGGCGACAACTTCATCACTCAAGGTCCCGAGCACGTGGATATGGTGCTGCGCGACCCGCCAGGTGCCAACGGCAAGGTGACGTGGAAGACGGGTACCAGCCATACGAAAATAGTTAACGATATGAAGGGAACCTATTGGGACGAAGCCATAGATTTTGAACTGCTCTGGGGTTCGAATTTGGAAACTGTCAATGGTGTCGGCATTGCCATCGTTACAAGTCAGAATATCGAGAATACGATGAATGTGGGTGAGCATGGTTCCTTCACCTGGACGTGGCAAAACGACAGTACCTTTGTTTCTACCACCGCCGAAAATATCAGCAGCAGCACCGGCTCGAAGTATGTGGGAGCCAAGGGCGACGTGTTCATCGGCAAGTCGCACAACTTCATCGTGGGCACCTGTCGCAAGCTGGGCTTCCACCGCGAGGCCAGCGGCATCATCTTAGGCCTGAAGCAGGCCGTGGCCATCAACGACCAAATTGCCACCGACTTCGTCTATTCGGCACGCGAGATAGAGGAGACCATGATACCCAAACTGATTGAAACTCGTAACAACCTGCTGCAATATATGGAAGAGGCTGCGGCCAAAAGTTATGTGAATGATACCGAGGAGGACGTCTATCTGACGTGGAAGAAGAAGAGCGACGAAGACTACGGCCAGGAAGGCACCTACGAGTGGAAGCCTGGCAA
>JAEEGH010016059.1_pt1 | contig 16153 bp, 13 predicted proteins | sample 9134181 | NCBI WGS metagenome assembly JAEEGH01 (sample SAMN16246544, study PRJNA631951) | gut metagenome | biome: gut microbiome; feature: rumen; material: DP-attached | host: Bos | place: Iran: Karaj | collected 2018-10
CACCATTTTTGCGGATGTAGCTCATCTGGTAGAGCGCCACCTTGCCAAGGTGGAGGTAGCGAGTTCGAGCCTCGTCATCCGCTCCATTTTTTATATAGACGGTACCATAGCCAAGTGGTAAGGCAGCGGTCTGCAAAACCGCGATTCCCCAGTTCAAATCTGGGTGGTACCTCCAAGACTAAAAGTCCGTAAGTCCTTGATATATAAGGATTTGCGGACTTTTTCTTTTTGAAAAGTCTGAAAAATCGGGGTAAAAAACTGTGTAAAATGTCTCCTGAGACACGATTCACAAACCCCGTTTTTACCGCATTTTCCAATGGTTTTTACCCAGTATTTACCCCCACAAGCAGTGCGCTCAATCCGTTGATTTTTCGGGACATTTTTGAGATGCTCTAGAGAAAGTGCCCCATTGAAGAATGGAAAAGAGTGAATCACGGACCTGTAATTTGCCGAATACAGAGACTGTAGCAGCCATTTTTCGGTATTTTCAGCCATTTTTGTTAATACTTTGTTCATAAACAGGGCTGTTTTTGTGTGGATTTGGGAATAATTTGAAAGGAGTTATATTTTTCATTGGTATTTGCCGCTTTATGCAAGTGTTGAAGCTGAAATAAACATTAAAGGAGCTTTAACTATGCCAAAAACAAGAAGACTCAGTCATGAAGGAACATTATATCACGATTCAAAAAGAGATATATGGGTCAGCGAATTCAGATGGACTGACTCCGAAGGTAAATCCCACAAAAAGAGAATGAGCAGTATGTATAAGTCGGAAGTTGTCGAAAGAATGGATCAGTTTGTTTATGATCTGAAGCTGGATAAGGATAATCCGGAGCGATTTAATAGGAATTTTGAGGAAATCTCAAGATACTGGCTCGATAATATTATGTCAATGAAGGTTAAGCCTTCAACTTTTGCCCGGCTTGAATGTACTCTCAGAGTTAATGTGATTCCTTATGTTGGTAAAACGCGGATTGATAATATCACCACAAAAGATGTTCAGGATATGGTGATTGCCCTGAACGAAAAAGGTCTTGCGCCATCCACAATAAAAAAAGCTTATGAAATGGTTAATACTGTTTGCGCGTATTATATTGATACGGAAATGCCGGGTATTCGCAATCCGTGCAAAGGAGTTGTTATTCCAAAACGCGAAGCTGAGGAAATCAGGATATTCGACAAGGATGAGCGAAAGATTATTGAGGAAGAATGTTACAGAACATATTCAACCGGCCGCTTTGTGTATTGGAACGGACCCGGACTTGTATTTCTTCTTTACAGCGGGCTGAGAATCGGTGAAGCTATTGCTTTAACCTGGGACGATATCGATTTCAAGAAAAGAACAATTGATGTCAATAAAAATGCTGTTACTACAAGAAACGGAGATAAACCCGGAGAAAAATACGCATTGCTGAATCAAAACAGCACAAAAACAAAAGCAGGGACAAGAATCGTTCCTATGACAAAGAAAGCATATGAAGCTTTGAAAGTCCTTCAAAAGAGAGACGGTAAAAAAAGCAAATATGTTTTTATCACAAAGTTTGGAACGCAGAGCACACCTTGTTATTTCAACCGTGCTTTTCATCAGGTGCTTTATAACTCAGGAATAACCTTCAAGGGCGAAACTTATGGTGTTCATACTTTAAGGCACACATTTGCTACTATGCTTTTCTCAAACGGCGCTGATGTTAAGATAGTCAGCAGTATACTCGGTCATTCGTCTGTCCGTATAACGTATGATATATATATTAAAGTTATACAGGAAGAAAAAGTTAAGGCAATTAAAAGTCTGGATAAATTTGTCGACTGAGGTTCGCCAAAAAAATTGAGAGAGTTTTTTTGGACTTTGTTTGTGAGATAATGTATAATGGAAACAGGTCGAAAGACTGCTTTTCCGGACTATTCACAGACAAGGCGGTGATAAGATGAAGGCAATGAACTACGCAAACGAGCACAGCTATTTTATCCCCATGATTGACGCGGCGGATATTTTTATGATTTCCGACGCAGGACTTGGCGTTGCTCTGTATAAGCCGTATAAGAAATCGAACGGCAGCACGGTTATGCGGGCGGATGAGTCTATGTTTTCATCAACCTTCCGTTTCTGCCTTGAAACTCCCGAGCTTGAGAGAGCATACAGCTCACTGAAAAAGGGTAATTTCGTTCAGAATATCAATGATGAGATTAACCTTAACGGCTGCACCGATGCCCTTGTATGCGTCACCTTTGAAAAGAATTACAGGGAATTCAACCGTCATAAGCACGAAAGTAAAGAAAAAGGCTCGCTCTATATCAGAAACGGCTACGCTTACAAAGACGGAGTTATTGTCGATAAGAACGGCGGCAGATATGAAATAACCGACTGTGCCTGTGTTTCCGGCGGAGAGCTGGTTGCCATAGTCACCTCTTCAAATGCCTGCAGGGAAAATGATGAGAGAGAATCCATGCCCGTTGAAAAGAATATACTCGATGCTGTCAGTTCCCCGTATTTCATTTATGACGAAGCCGGCAGACAGTATCTCAGGAAAAAGACCGTAACCAAAAACGGCAAAGAGAATTTTGTAGCAATTCCTTCCGTTAAAACAGCCGACAGCATAAGGGAATATCTGTATAATAACGGCTTTGACTGCCTGAATAAAAAGGGTGAGCCCGTTCATTATGTCAGGTATAAGCGGAGCGCCGGAATGAGCCGCGAGAACAAGTGTGTTTTCATCCGTGAGGATATGCTGAAAAAAATGCTCAAATGGGGCACGCTCACGGATAAATATCCGTCCACGAATAAACTGCTGAAAAAGTATAAAGTCACCCTCAATGACGATATTGTTTCCGCCGAGGCATACAGCGCTCTGAGTCTCAGTTCGCTTGAGGATATGCTTCACCTGGATATCTCAAATATTCTTTTTATGAGAGATGTTAAGTGTGAGTTTCATACCAAGGGAATGAATGTTACAGCAGACGAAGACGGGAATATCAGCGCAAAAACAAAATGGAGCAGAGTTGAAAACAATCTCTTTGACGGTGAAGCTCTGCTGGATGAATCCGTATTTGAACAGGCCGGCAGGAGCAATAAAGGTATGATGCTTCTGCGCAACAGATATTTCAAAGGCTGTGCTTTCAACACCAAGATTCAGCAGTGGTTCAAGGATAATGATATTACATCTGTCAGCCAGCTGAACGGAATCACCCTTGCTTCCGATATTTCAGAAGTAAAAATGATAGTTACGGAATCCTGCCTGAAATTCTGCAAAATGCTCGATGGCGATGATTTTGAGGCAAAAATCAGATTCTGGGCGGAATGGCTCGGCGATGACGGGTGCGATTTCGGAGTGGTCAAGAGTGAAAAGCCGACTCCCTGGCTCGGCGGTAATCTTGTAAGGACCAGCTATCAGATGCTCAACACACTCTGCCTTTCACCGGGACTTGTTGATCAGCTTATGCTTCCCGCAGCTATTATAAAGCAGAGAATCAGAGGCGACAAAAATTTCTTCAGGTATATTATCTCTGATTTCAGCAGCAACACAGAAAAATCCGAAGATACGGATGACAGTGTTGAATATTCGTCCGAAATGAAACAACCGGATATTTATGGATACAAGAATCAGCTTGTCTGCAATCTGCTTGATATCTGCCCTGAATTTGAAGAAACAAAAATGTATCAGCAGTTCCGCAGTGATTGGATTTCAAAAATAAACGACTTTATAAAGAGAGGCAAACTGCTTGTTCACGGAACAAATGCAGTTCTGTTCGGCAACGGCTATGAATATCTTAAGACAGCCATCAACGATGTGCCAAAAATAAAAACCGTCCGCGTAGATCAGAATCAAAGCAGTATTTATTGTCCGTTTTTCAAAGATGGGCAGGAGCTTCTCGGAATACGCAGTCCTCATATTACAATGGGAAATGTGCTCGCTTTGCCCAACAAGTGGAGTGAAGAATACCGTTATTTCAATCTGACAAATCAGATTGTATGCGTCAACGCCCGCAACAGCAATATTCAGCATATTCTGAACGGAGCCGATTATGATTCGGACTCAATGCTGCTCACAGACAATGAGATTCTGATACGCGGCGGTAAAATCAGCAAGACGAACTTTCCGACTCCGATAAACAAACTGAGTTATGACAAAGCGACAAAATCGCTTACTAAAATTGATATTGAAATCGGTAAAAACAAAATCGGTGAAATCGTGAATCTCTCACAGAAATTCAACAGCGTTCTCTGGGCAATGGTATTTCAGAACGAGAGTATTCCGGATGAGTTCAGCAGTCAGGAAGCTCTTGATGAGGTTTATTCATACTGCGCAATACTTGAGGTTTTGTCAAACACCGAAATAGACAAGGCAAAAAGAATATACAACATAGATGCCGAGAAGGAATTACGCAGGCTGAGCAGTATTTACAAGAAACAGTATCAGCTATATTTTGCCGTGCCCGATTTCTTTAACTATATTACTACCGGTAAAGCCACAAGAGATAAATCCGACCGCAGAGTTAATGCCTGTCCTATGCAGTATATTTATAACAGCGCATTTGACGGCAACAGAAGAAGAGGTAAAACCGGCAGACCGCTTTCAGATATTATCATGGGTTGCTCCGATGGTACTGACACCAAAATTGTGAACAGTATTATTAAAAAAGCGGAATCCGTTCAGAAAAAGAGAGCCGCTCTTTGCGCCAAACTTCATAGCAACATGTTCAAAATCCATAACGCATCGGTGCATAACAGCATTTCAAGGGAAACGCTTTCTTTCTTTAGAAGCGTGAGGCAGGAGAAGTTGTCAGAGGCCGACATCTGCACTTTAATTGAGCATATTGACTCCAAAGGAACGGATATAACCGAAGCTGAGTGGCTTCTGCTCGCTGCGCTATGCAATTCCGGCAGTAGCGATGAAATGAACTTTGCCGTCACAGAAAGCACCCGGCTTTACGGTTTGCTCAAAAAGAATCCGCCCGAAGCCGATTTCGACCCGGACGGAATCAGAAAAGAGTTGCATAGGATGTTTGGAGTGTAAAGTAAAACGATATTGACATCTGATAGCATTTATGCTATCATAACAGTGGAAAAGCAGGAAAGGATAATTTATGTTTAAAATCGAATTCTATGAAAATGCCAAAGGAGAATCCGAGCTCTGGGAGTTTCTTGAATCTCTCAGGCTTAAATCCGAAGGCAATAAGGATTTGCGTATACAGTATAAGCAAATAACCTTTTACATTGAATTGCTGCAAAGCAACGGAACATATCTGCCAGAGAATATAACCAAGCATCTTGATGACGGAATCTGGGAGCTGCGCCCCGGAAACAATCGTGTGCTTTACTTCTTCTTTGAGAAAGATACTTTTGTTTTATTGCATCATTTCAGAAAGAAAACTCAGAAAACTCCTCCGCGCGAGATAGAAAAAGCAAAAAGTGAAAGGGCAGATTATCTGTCAAGAAAGGAGAATTCAAAATGAGGACATGGGAAGATTATAAAAATCACGTTAAAGGTACTGATGAATTATCAAAAAAAGAAATTGAAGAAATCGAAGCACTTGCTTCAATCGTCAGCGCTATAATTGATAAGAGAAATGAAATGGGATTAAGTCAGAGGGATCTCGCTGAGCTTTGCGGCATCCCGCAGTCTTCTGTTGCGAGAATAGAAACCTTCAAGACTACTCCCAATGTTGAAACTCTGATTAAACTTCTTCAGCCACTCGGATTGAAACTGACTGTTTCGGTGGCATAATTATAACTATAACAAACCGTAAATCCAAGTTGAGCCGAGGCCTTTGCCCCGGCTCTTTTCATTTTTGGAGTAAATCGTGGTATCATCTAATCGCAAAATTGCCGCAATCCTTTAAATCACAAGGGATTGCGGCTTTTCTTTTGACTCCTCTATTGGAAGAGGAATATGCTTCCGTTCCGATTCCAAATATTATGAAAGGAAAAATTGTGTCAATCGGGAAGCGCCGGAGGTCAGACGGCTTTACTATTACTCTTTTCTTTAAGGAGGCGATATTGCAATCAATTTCAGCCAAATCAAAAGCAATGTGTCGGTTGCAGACTATGTGAAATTCATGGGAATCGAAACCGGCAGAAACGGAAAGATTATTTGCCCGTTTCACGATGACAGAAATCCTTCTATGCAGGTTGACAGAGGATTTTATTGTTACGGGTGCGGTGAAAAGGGCGATGTAATCGATTTCGTTTCAAAGTATTACGGCATATCTGTCTGCGATGCCGCAAAAAGAATTTCGGCAGAATTCGGCTTATCTGAAGATAATTCTCTGCCGCCCGCGGTTCATAAAGAAGCCGAAAAAGAAATGACACCGAGGGAAAAGAAATCACATCTTATGCAGTATCTCATCTCAGTTGAGAAGGAACTCAACAGATGGCTTAAGGAATATGCTCCCGGGCCTGATGATGAAGAACTGCATTTCCTTTTTGCTTCGGCGTCAAAGAATATCGGTTATGTGGGTTATCTCATCGACACATTAATCGAATGCATTACCGATGAGGAAACAAACAAATTTATACTACAACACAAAGGAGAGATTCTATTATGAAAAATCAGACTGTACTCCGAAAAAGGAGGAAAGCACTTGACCCCGGATGAAATCACAGAAAACCTGAAAACCAACAGTCAGGGTAAGATACTCTGTTCAATCTCCAACATTACCTATGCGCTTGAAAATGATGAAATACTCGAAGGCGCGGTTGCAATAAACGACCTGACGGAGAGGGTGGACATTATCAAACCTCTGCCCTGGCACAGAAACGGCTCTATGCTCGATGATATGGATCTTAACTATATCACTCAGCGGCTCGAGGATTTATACGGTTTTTCCAATGATAAAAAAATCCGCAAAGCCGTCGGCATAGTGGCCAACAACAATCATTATCATCCCATTATTGATTTCCTTGAAGGACTCAAATGGGACGGTGTACCGAGAATAAATGACTGCCTGTATCATTTCTTCGGCTGTGAAAGAACAGAACTCATAAATAAGATGTTTCTGATTACTCTTATGGGTATGTTCAGCAGAGTTTATCATCCCGGCTGCAAATTCGATACCATGCTGATTCTTGTGGGTGCGCAGGGCATGGGTAAATCAACATTCTTTTCGTTTCTTGCACACTGCGATGAATATTTCACAGATGATATCGATCGCATTGAGGATGATAAGATATTCTGCAAGCTTCTCGGCCACTGGATATGCGAAATGCCGGAAATGAAAGCGACTACAAGCGCAAAATATGTTGAGTCAATCCGCGCTTTCCTGACAAGACGGAGTGACACTTACCGCACGCCATATGAAACATATCCCAAGGATCGCAAACGGCAATGTATTTTTGTCGGCTCGTCAAATAAAATTGACTGCCTGCCGAATGACAAAACAGGCAACAGACGATTCTTCCCGATTCTCTGCGATCCCAGCAAAAACGAGGTCAGAATCCTCGATGATGAAGCTGCCTCGAGAGCATATATCGATCAGGTACTCGCCGAGGCAATGGTAATATACAGGTCGGGCAATTATCCTATCTGCCTTTCAAAAGAGGATGAATCCGGGTTTGTTGAATACCAGCGGCAGTTCACCAAAGAGGATACCGATGAAGGAATTATTATCAGCTGGATTCAGAATTATTGCGGAGATAAAATCTGCACCAAGATGATAAGCGAACTTGCACTTAACAAGAGCTCTGATTCCAAAGGTCAGGACCGAAGCGATATACTGCTTATCGTCGATAAAGCCATTGCTTCCGGCCTTCTTCCAGGCTGGAGGAAATACGAGGGAACCAAGAGATTTGATAAGTACGGTCCGCAACGCGGTTGGGAGAAAATCAAAGAGCCCAAGCCGGAACCGCTGCCGACGCTCGTTTATCAGAATGGTAAATGCATTGTTGACCGCAGAAATGAATAATACTGTATTTCAATCTGTAACTGTAACGCTGTAACAGGGTGAAAAGATATTCAAAAGTATTGATTCTATCACTTCACTCACAGGCAAAACACGATACTTTAAGAAATGTTTTGCCGCTGTTACATAATCCTGTTACAGCTTCTGCAGAGTCAATTCTTCCTCTGTAGGTGTTCCGCGGCGCAGCCGCAGGAACTTATTTCAATGCTTATATAGCACATTATTTAACACAATTCAATATTATTTCAAGCTTTTTCGCAAAACCGCGAAAAAGGGAAAGGACAATCTTTATGAAACGAATGACTGACATACATACAATAATATCCGAAATCATAATCGACCGTGAGGAAACCACTTTCACGGATACTCTTCAGATTCTCGCCGATGAGTATCGCTGGAGCAGCTCGCTTTCCGGATTCAGCGGAAAGCTCTCAAGGGAATCGCTCAGATACCGCGAGGCAATTGAAATCGCCGATGTGCTCGGATATGACATTGTCTGGGTGAAAAGATCAGGAGGTTCAGATTATGATTAAAGGTAATTAAATGGTAACAGAATTCATTGGAAACGGCACAACTTATAAAGATAAGGCAACCGGGATGTGGCGTTCCGAAGTACGGTTCCTCGATGAAAACGGCAAGAAGCATAAAAAGGTATTCTCAGCCAGAACATCAGAAGAATCAGCACAGAGAGCGCAGGCGTTCCGCAATCAGGCCGACCCGAATTCTCATTATGAGGATAAGGTGTCGGTTTACTTTATGTTTTACATTCAGAACAGGCTCCGGCTGACAAACGGAGATAAATCTTATATGAGGATTATAGCCACCTTCAGAAATCAGATTGAACCCGTGCTGGGCGAAATTAAAATGAAGGATGTCACGTCGGAAACAGTTCAGAAGCTTATTACGGATCTTTACAGTAAAGGTTATTCAGAGTCAACCCTCTCGAAGGTCAGAAATCTTATCAGCGGCGCATTCCGTTATTTCAGCGATAACGGAGGTCGGTGCAGATACAAAGACGGGCTTGTAATTCTCCCGTCAAAATGCAAAGAGGATAAATCGCCGGTGTTTTTCAATCACGATGAAATTGTAACACTTAACACTTATCTCAGAGAAAATCTTGAAAAACTCAGGTATTATCCTGCGCTTCTTATTCTGATGAATACGGGAATGAGAGTCGGCGAGCTTGCAGCTCTTAAATGGGAAAATATTGATTATGAAAACAATATTCTTAATGTGACGAGCTCGGCAAGCCAGGCTTCCGTTGATGAAAACGGAAACTTCACTCATAAGATTAAGAATAAGGATCCGAAAACCAAAAGCGGTAAACGAAAAATACTGATAAATCAAAACACTATGGCTGCTCTCAACTATCTGAAAGAAAGAGACTCATATCTCAATTCAGAATATGTTGTCTGTACCAATCACGGCAAGCAGGTTTATCAGGGTTCGTTTAACAAGGCTTTCCATACACTGCTTGAAGAAACGGGTATTGAAAAGGACGGCAGATGCGGAGTACATACCTGCCGGCACTCATTCGCAACCGAGCTTGTGAATCAGAAAATCGATATTGAGGCTGTATCATATATCCTCGGGCATTCCGATACACGCACTACGATTAACGTTTATCTTCACGATAAGGAAAACCGGTCACTTGCCGCTTTACGCAACTGTGAATATCTCAGTGCTTAAAAAATTATACCGCCGAAGGGAGGTGAAAAAATGAACACAAAAGCAGAAAAGCTCAACGCGGAGAAAGAATCAAACGCCGAGAGAATTGAGAACTACAGGAACAAAATCGCTTCTCTGCAGGAATCAATCAGAAAGCTTGTCGCCAGAAATAAAGAGATTGAGTCTGAACTTGTTGATATCAGCGACGAGTCACTTCTTGCTCTGGTGAAAGAAGCCGGATATGATTCTCCGGAAAAATTCCGGGATTTAATTGATTCGCTCAGGCAGAAGACAAAACCCGCACAGTACTTTGAAGATATTTCAGGTGAAGATTTCTCAGACTCCGAGGAATAAAATGTCACGGACATGTCCCTGATATATCAAAGCTTTAAAACAAAAACGGGCAGGGATTATGAATTTATTCTCTGCCCGTAATCTTCGAACTTTATTGTTTTTCACTAAGTGCGCACATCTATGTCATAATGAAATATGACAGTGTGCGGTTACGGATTAAGAACCCGTAACAGGCTCGCTTCGCTCAAAAGGGCTGTGCCCTTCGAAGTAAACTTCTACCCAATCAATAACTCCTTATAAGGTCGTCGATTATTCGGCGGCCTTATTTATATCTTAAATTGAATCAATTTATATGAAAGGACTGATTATTATTCCTACCCCGAAAACAAAAAACGAACTTCTGCAGATTCTCCGTGAGAATGGTTATGACAGAATCTCAGGTGATCAGCTTGACAGACTGCTTTCAATTTTAAACAAGGAAAAGAAAGCAGAAGCTGAGATTCATCGCCTTAACCGAACCGAGAGCAGAAAGAAAACAAAAAGCAAAGCCGAGCGTGCTTTGCGCACTCATCAGCTCTGCAACATCGGCGGAGCTGTTGTGTCATTTTATCCGGAACTTGCTTACCTGTCGCCCGAAGATCTTTATAATCTTTTTAATAAGATTCTTCATTATGATACTGGTATTGAGTTATCTATCGAATACGCCATCACTCACAGAAGCAATCTGAAGGGAAGTGATAAGTCTGGCTGATTTTCATTTTCAGGTTACCCAGATAAAACGCTCTGCAGGTCAGTCGGCAATCGCAAGCGCCGCTTACCGGGCGTGCGAAAAACTGTATTCGGAATACTATAACGAAACAAACGATTATACTAATAAACAAGGTTTGGTTCACAGTGAGATTATGCTGCCGGATTTTGTTCCGAAAGAATTCGGTGACAGAGAATATCTCTGGAATTCCGTTGAGAAAAATGAAAAACGGAAGGACGCTCAGCTTGCATACAGTTTTGATTTCGCGCTGATGAATGAATTTACAATTGAAGAAAATATAAATATTGCCCGTCGCTTCATTTCCGAAAACTTTGTTTCGAAAGGAATGATTTGCGACTGGGCTTTTCATTTGCCCGATAAAGGCGATGACGGAATACCGAATCCGCATATTCATCTTATGTGTCCGATTCGTCCGATGAATGAGGACGGAACCTGGGGAGCAAAGCAAATGAATGTTTATCATTTTGATGAGAACGGAGAAGTGCTCCGTGATGATAACGGCAGAAAGAAGTATGACTCCGTAAAAACAACAGACTGGTCGGATCCCGAAACTCTTGTTGCATGGCGACGGGCCTGGGCAGAAATAAATAATGATATGTTCAAATCGAAAGGATTGAATATCCGTATTTCCGCCGAGTCACTCGAAGCTCAGGGACTGGATCTTATTCCGACAATTCACGAAGGACCCGCCGTCAGAGAAATGGAAAAGCGCGGCATTGTTACCGAGAAGGGTGAATTCAACCGGAGAGTAAGGCGTACAAACGCTCTGCTGAAAATAATCCGCGATTGTTTCAGCGAACTCTTTGAATGGATAAAATCTCTCAAGGATAAGCCGCCGAAAGAGCCGAACATTCTGAAACTGATTACCGATTATTACACTGAGCGAGGCAAGAATTCTTATACTCAGAATCTCAAAGCCGAGAATCTGAAAAAGTTTGCGGAGTCAGTTGCGTATCTTCAGAATAAAAATATAAGGTTTGTTGCCGACCTTGAAGCGGAAATCAAATCTTTGCAGGAAGAATACAATTCCGGCACGGCAAAGCGAAAAGAAGTCCGCGACAAAATCTCGGAGCTGAACAAAATGAAAGGTCGGCTTAAAACTTATCACACCAATAAAGCTGTCGGTGAGAAGTATGAAAGCAAGGCCTTCGGCAGAGACGGTTACTACGCTAAGCATAAAACCGAGATTGATAAATACTTCGGCGCGAAGAAACATATTCCCGAAGAACTACTTGCCGATGAGAACTGGGAGAAAACTCTTGATAAGCAGATTGCTACTCTTACAGCAGAGGTAGAATCATATAATTCTCAGATTGAACCGATTAAAAACGATCTTGATGCTCTACGCAAAATCAAATGGTGCGTTGATGTCGCAACAGGTGCTGTCAATCCCGACGGAGAGAAAAAGGAGAGGGAATCAATAGAGGAAAAGCTTAAGAGAAATAAAGCGAAAGCTGATATATTAAATGCTCAGAGGCCGAAAAAACCTCCAACCCGAGGAGAGTTGGAGAGGTAAGTGTCCGACAGGTTATAACAACTGTATAAGTCAGCAGACCGGGAACAATATTGATATCATGTATTTTTGCACAAAACGCTTATTATTACAGGTCTATTATGTTATTATATATGACAGCAGGTGAATTCTGTGAAGTGTTATGATGATTTATTGCTCCTGGCCTGCTTCTCACAAATAGAGGGCAAACCTATGAATACTTGTTTTATATAATATCATCAATATTTTCCCTTGCTTTGTAAATGGCTGAGGATTTTTCTTGACAAATCGGTTTATCCATGATAAACTCAAATTAAGGTTTATTGAGAATAAACCAATACTGGGAATCTGAGGGTGATACTATGCAGGATTTTGAACTCGGCGAGGTTCAGGCAAGATTTGCTGATATCGTCTGGGATAATGAACCGGTAGGTTCGGGAGAACTGGTTAGAATCTGCGCTGATAAACTCGGCTGGAAAAAACCGACTACCTATACCGTTTTGAGAAAACTCTGTGAAAAAGGGATTTTCAAAAATGAAAACGGCACTGTTACCTCGGTTATATCCCGTGATGATTTCAATTCGGCAAAGAGCGAGCAGTTTGTTGAAGAGACATTTGACGGTTCACTCCCTGCCTTTATTGCGGCATTCACTTCGCATAAAAAATTGGGTAAAAATGACATTGAGGAGATACAAAAACTGATTGACTCTTACAGAAAGGAGAGCTGATCATGCTTGTAATCTTCAGAATGCTTTTCAACATCAGTGTGTCCGCAAGCATACTCGCGGCAGCTGTTATTGTTTTCAGATTGTTATTTAAGAAAGCTCCCAAATGGATTATCTGTCTGCTCTGGGGGATTGTCGGTCTGCGCCTTGTTTTCCCGTTCTCTGTTGAAAGTATTATCGGTCTCCTGCCGAGAAGCAATATTATTACAGACAGCGGAACTGTGAATACAGGCATCTATGCGGTTGATGATGTTATTACCGGAATGGCGTATTCGATAGCAACTGTTGCCGCTCCTGCCACTCATTCGGCAAAAACGGGTATGGGCACAACTGCCGTTATAGGTGAAAGTCTCTTTTATGTCTGGCTTGCAGGTTTTATCGTTATGGCTGTCGCATCTGCGGTCAGCTTTATAAAGATTCGCCTGAAAGTAAATCAGTCAATTAAACTCAGAGATAATATCTATATCTGCGATGAAATCGATACGCCCTTTATTCTGGGTATATTCAGACCAGAAATATTCATTCCATCGGGTCTTGACAAAACAAAGATTCAGAGCATAATCGCCCACGAAAACTCACATATACGCCGTAAAGATAACTGGTGGAAACCGCTTGGGTTCCTTATGCTGTCGGTTTACTGGTTCAATCCGGTTATGTGGGCTGCGTATATTCTGCTTTGCCGTGATATAGAGTTTGCCTGTGATGAAAAGGTTCTTAAGAACTTGACTGCCGAGGAGATTGCCGATTACTCACAGACTCTGCTTGATTGCAGTAAGCCGGGCAGACTTGTAACTGTGTGTCCGCTTTCATTCGGCGAAGTCGGAGTCAAGCAGAGAATAAAATCTGCGCTCAGTTATAAAAAACCGGCGTTCTGGATTATTACAGTTGCGCTTATTCTTTCGGCTGCTTTGGCAGTTGCATTTACTACCAAAACCAAAAACATAAAAACTGATATGGTTCAATACAAAGTGTCGGAAGTAATCTATCAGCTTGACGACGGCACTTCTGAAGATGAAAACAGCGGAATTATGTATTGCGTTGAAGGTTATAATAAGTCTCTATATTGGTATTGCCCGGTATACAGCGAAACAAGCAGCTACGGTTGGATTAAACTGAAAAACACGGAAATCATTAAACTGAATGAGCAAAACTTCGATGATTTGTTTTTGGGGACAAGTTATAATCGGGACTTTGCATCAAAGATCAAGCAAGACAACAAAGAAACATTATATGCTCAAACCGAAGGAAGAGAATTCTATTTTCTCAGGCAGAACAACGGTTATATTTATATGTGTAACATCCTGAGGACGGAGGATGGCAAGGCTTATATAAGAAACATTCAGAAGCTCGAAAAAACGGCGCTGACCTTTGGCAAAGCAGACAAATCAGTTGCAGAAAAAGAATCTGAACTGAAATCAGAAGTAAGTTACAAGGATGTTATAGGACTTTGGGGCACAGAGGACGGAGAACAGCAGGTAAGACTCGACAAGAAATCACAGGGAAGTTATCCCGGAGCTCTGTTATATTATGAAGACGGAAAACTTCAGGAAGATAAGTTTACTTATTCTCTTAAATATGATTCCGCAGCAAACATAACAAATTTGATTTTTTCTGCCGATGATTATTTAGAGACCTATATTGTTAGCTGTAACAGCAATACAATGGTTATGGAATATCGCGATACGGAAACCGGGCAAACCGATACAACTGTTTTCAGAAAAGATTTCCCGTTAAGAGAGGTAGAACTAACAGATAATTACAACGGGTTAGAACCCACAACAACTGCAATCTATTTATCCGATGAACCTGAAAGAAGCACAACATTAACGAGACCAGCGGAAACGAATCAACAAGAGAATATAACCCGTGTCGGTGGAATTGACATTTTCCGGGCAAGGGTTCTTGAGGTTAACGATTCAACTGTTCTTGTAGAACCTCTTGAAGGCTCTTATGAACGCAACTTTGCAGATCGTATTTATATTTCCAAACATATAATCGACGGCGGTTCAGAAAAGAAAACATTTCCGGATGTTTCTGTCGGTGATATTATAGAAGTGTCTTATGCAAATATGGACGTTCAAAAAAATCCTGCTGTAATTGACACGGTTTATAATGTTAAAAAAGCCGATTCGCTGTCACAAAAAGTGCCTGAATCCAAAGAATCGGGTTTGCCAAAAATGACCAACAAGGATGTTGAAAGATTAAAAAAGAAAGATAACATCTCCTGGGATGATTTCAAAGGCTATGACGGAAGAGACATCGGAAGCGGAATGTATGTTATTGTTTACGATCTTGCTGATGGCGGATCTGTTCGCGTTTCCGGACCGAGCCTCGACGAAGAGCCACTTTCAATATCGTATACTCATTCTGACGGAACAACAGAAGTGTTGAAACAGAGCACAAGAGTTGCCACAACCGGCCCCTCCAGAATAGGCTCAATAGATTGAATTATTGTTTTTTAATATATCAGCGGGTTCTTTTTATAGAGTCCGCTGTTTAATATTATTTGTGCATATTTTATTGGAATATATTAATTGAAAGATATGGTATAATATAAAAGAAATTTAATATAATCTTAATTATATTTTAAAAGAGTTATTGATGATTAGATAGGAATATAAAATAACAGACTTCGGTTGCGTTAAATGCTTCCGGAGTCTGTTGCTTTGCTATTGTATTTTTACCAACCCTGTAAACAGTTCGCAGTAACAATTTTTAAATTACTGGTTTATGAACAACCGGCATTTTCCTGCGGGTTTTGAATTTTTATTTCTGTTTGTTGTCGTTTCGCTTGATTTTCTGGGTGGTCGTCATTATGAATTCCGTGGTGCGTATATAGTAGCTCTTAATCTTTTTGAAGCCGGGCACGGATTCGTTTACATTATCTATTACTTTTTTGATTACGGCCTTTACCTCTTCCTCGGAAGGCTCCTTATCGAGGAATTCCTTTATTTCCGCCTTGTCGGGGTAAATCTGAGCGTGCACCTGCAGCTCGTCGTGCTCATCCTCCTTGCCCTCGACCATCGCGGAGGCGATGAAATCACTCTTGCAAAGATGGTATTCGAGCTCTTCGGGATATATATTTTTACCGTTGCTTGTGACGATAACATTTTTGCATCTGCCGGTTATATGATAATGACCCTTGCTGTCCACATACCCCATGTCGCCCGTATGGAAGAAACCGTCCTCATCGAGCACCTCGGCGGTTGCCTTCGGGTTTTTGTAATAACCCAGCATTACCATGCCGCCTTTTACGCAAAGCTCGCCGATGCCGTTCTCGTCTCTGTTGATTATCTTTGTATCAACTCC
>JAEEGH010016061.1_pt1 | contig 16152 bp, 14 predicted proteins | sample 9134181 | NCBI WGS metagenome assembly JAEEGH01 (sample SAMN16246544, study PRJNA631951) | gut metagenome | biome: gut microbiome; feature: rumen; material: DP-attached | host: Bos | place: Iran: Karaj | collected 2018-10
CATGAATACATTTCAAAGCTTCTCGGTAAAGAGACCATTGACACCCGTACCCACGGACAGACGAAAGGGAAAAGCGGAAGCTACTCCACCAACATGCAAACCACGGGGCGAGAGCTCTTAACCCCGGACGAAGTGCGTTTGCTGGATAACAGCAATGCGCTTCTTTTTATTCGTGGATTTCCAGCGGTGATGGATGACAAATACGATCTCAATCATCACCCGAATATCCACCGGACTGCCAACGGCGGCTATCTGCCCTACGTTCACAGTCCGCAAACCTATGTTCCGATCACCAAAGCGTTCAACTTTGGGATCGTTGAGAAATATGAACTCATTGATGAAACGGAGGAAACTCAATCATGAAACGAACCAAAACCATCCGAACCCTATTTGCCGTCTTCTGCGTCCTTGTGCTGACCTTCGCCTTTGTCGCGTCGGCATATGCAGACGGCGACGATCCCATCGCGGTCGTCAACAAGCTCTCCGAGTTTATCTTCGGGCTGATCCGCGCGGTCGGCATCATCCTGCTTGGCTTTGGTGTCTTGCAGCTCGGCTTGTCGCTCAAATCCCATGACCCCTCGCAGCGTGCCAACGGAATGTTGACGATCGCAGGCGGTATCGTGATCACCTTTACCAAGGAGATCTTGACGCTGATCACCGGCTGATCGGCAAGGATAGAGGGGCAGGCATGATTGCCTGCCCCGTTAGAAAGGAAGTGACCCCATGAACAATTGGGTACTGGAAAACCTGCTTCGAGCGCTTGCCATTTGGGCAGAGAAGATGCAGGAGATCTGGACATTGTTAACCACTTCGCCGCAGTCCTTTCGCGGCGGCACGATCTGGTCGATCATATCGGGAATCCATGGCGGCATGAAGTCCATCGCATACGCGCTGTTGGTATTGTTTTTCATTGTGGGCGTAGCGCGGACAACAACCAATTTCAACGAGATCAAGCGTCCTGAGCAGGCATTGAAACTGTTTATCCGTTTCGCTATAGCAAAGGGTGTGGTGACATACAGCATGGATATCCTGCTGGCGATCTTCAAGATCGTGCAGGGCATTATTAACAGCCTATCCGGTCATGTAGGCAACGTTTTGACCCAGGGTATTGTTTTGCCGGACATTATTCAGCAAAAGATACTGGCATGCGGCTTCTTTGAATCGATCCCTCTGTGGATCGTTGCACTGATCAGTTCTCTGCTCGTCTGGATACTGTCGTTTGTGATGATCCTGACGGTGTATTCACGGTTCTTTCAATTATATATGTATACCGCGTTGGCTCCGATCCCGCTTTCAACGTTTGCGGGTGAAGGGACATCTCGTGTCGGCTGGCAGTTCTTGAAAAGCTATGCAGGCGTTTGTTTACAGGGTGCAATCATCGTGTTGGCGTGTATCATCTATTCCGCGTTTGCGGCGTCTCCGCCGGCGATTGCCGATCCAAACGCTTCCGCCGCGCAGATGGTGTGGAGCTATATGGGCGAATTGATCTTTAACCTGTTGGTACTGGTCGGCGCGGTGAAGATGAGCGAGCGTGTCGTCAAGGAAATGATCGGATTCTAAAGCAGAAGGGACCGCTGTTATGCGATCCCTTGTTTCTGCTTCAATTGCTCTATGATTCGTGCGATGCGCTGCTGTTCGATGCGCTTCCGGATTCTGTGATCGTGGATGTGTTCTAGGATTTCAATCAGCCAAGGCAGAAACGCTATGGCGATCAATCCGTAGAAGATTCCGTTGGCTAATTGTGAATGCTCCGTTGACCAGCCGGGAATCCACATGACAATCAATGAATAGAGGATCGGAAGCCCAAGACCTAAAAGCTTTGGAACTTTGAGAATCATTCCGAGCAGGAATCCGACCACGCATCCGATAAACAGGTATTTCAACATTTCCATCACCATCCTTTGGTTACAGTATATCGTTGTTTTGCGTAACCGTTGAGGATGTCGATCGCATTTCGACGGCAAACTGCCGTCTTTTTATACCCATTTTTCAAGAAGGAGGTTTCAGCATGGAAACCTATATCGTCAAGGAGATTCGTTCCTACGAGGAAACGATCTTCCTAGGACTGTCGAAACGGCAGTTTTTTTGTTCTCTGCTCGCCATCGTCATAGCAGTCGCCGTCTATTTCGGATTGCACAATCTCGTCGGCGTGGAGGTTGTGGGGTGGCTCTGTATGGTAGCCGCACTTCCGTTCGCACTAATGGGCTTTGTTCGATACCATGGTATGACGGCAGAGAAATTCTTGGTGGCGTTCATCCGCTCGGAGATCCTCATGCCCAAGAATTTAAAATCCAAGCCGGTGAATCTGTACGCCGAAGCGTTGAAATCGAACAGTAAGTATAGGGAGGTGTTGCGCGTTGATTAAGTCGCTACAGACCATTCAGAAACGGGATCAGGAGCCGTATAAAGTACCGCATTCCGTACAGGATGCGATCCCGATCCAGCGGGTTTGGAAGGACGGTATCTTCCAAATCGGTAAGGAAAAGTATTCCAAAACCTATCAGATCTCGGACATCAACTACGCTGTTGCATCCGGCGATGCGAAACAGAAGATGCACAAGTCGTTTCAGGAACTGCTGAACGGCTTGGAACCCGGTGCAACGACCAAGTGGACGATCTTCAACCGAACGCAGTCGAAGAAAGCAATCAAGGAAAACCTGATTCCGCTGCGCGGCGATGATCTTGACGTGCTGGTGAAGGACAACAATCAGATCCTTTTGGAGGACGCCAAGATCGGGAATGGAATCGTGCAGTCCAAGTATGTGACGATCTCCTCCTACCACAACAACTACGAGGATGCCCAGCGGTTCTTCCAATCGGAAGCAAACAGCCTCCAATCCGGTCTTGATTCGCTTGCTTCCAAGAGCACAGAACTGGATGTCAAGGAACGGCTGCGGATCTTCTATGACTTCTTCCATCCCGGTGAGGAGGAGCATTTCCGTTTCAGTATGAAGCGGAAAATGCAGCGGGGACATTCGTTCCTGGATCGCATCGTACCGGATTCGATCTCGTATAAATCTGATCATATTCGAATCGGGAGCCGCTTTGCACGGGTGCTGTATCTCAAGGAGTATCCGACGATACTTAAGGATCGGATGGTTTCAGAGATGTGCGACATTGGACGCAATCTCATGCTGTCCATCGACATGATCTCGATTCCGACCGGCGAAGCGGTCAAGGAGGTTAACAACATCCTGCTCGGCATTGCGACAAACGCCGCCAAGTGGACACAGAAACAGAATCAGAACTTCAACTGGTCAGCGACCGTTCCCTTCGATATCCAACAGCAACAGGAACAGACGGAACTGCTGTTGCAAAAGCTGACCAAGGATAATCAGCAACTCAAGCTGGTGACGGTGACGCTGATCCATGTAGCGGACAGCAAGAAACAGCTGGACGCAGACACCGCCGTTCTGCTCTCTACAGGCAGAAAGTACAGCTGCGAATTCGAAGTGCTGAAATATCAGCAGCGGGAGGGCATGGACACCGCACTCCCGTATGGGCTGCGCAAGATTGATGCGCTGCGAACCATGACTACGGAAAATGCGGCAACGCTCATGCCATTTCGAGCGCAGGGCATCGAGCATACCATGGGTATCTACTGCGGACGCAATAAGATCACTGGCAACTTGATCTTTGTCAATCGCGCAAAGCTTCAGAACGGCAACAGCTTGATTCTCGGTGTTTCCGGTTCCGGAAAATCGTTTTTTGCCAAGCGCGAAATCATTCAGCACGTACTTCGCGGGGACTGCGATGTAATCATCGTCGATCCCGAACGCGAATACACGGCGTTGGTCGAAGCCTTGCATGGCGAGGTTATCAATATCTCCGCGAACTCTGAGAATCATATCAACGCGCTGGACATGAGTGCGGAATATGCCAAGATGGAGGGTGCTTACAAGGCGAAAGCGGATTTTGTAACTTCGTTCTGCGAACAGATGATTGGTTCGATCACGGCGGAGGAGAAGTCCATTATCTCCCGTGTGACCATGCTTGTCTGTTCCGATTATGTGAATCGCGGCTTTACCGGCAATGCGCCGACGCTCAAAGACTTCTACTGGGGATTAAAGGATCAGCCGGAACCCGAGGCAAAGGATCTGGCACTGAAGATCGAGCTGTACACAGAAGGTCTTTTGGACACATTCGCACGTCCGACAAACGTGAACACGCAGAACTCTCTGCTTTGTTACGATATACGCGACCTCAGCAATTCGCTGAAAACGGTCGGGATGCTGGTCGTTCTCGATTCCATCTATAATCGGATTATGGATAACTTCGCCAAGAAGCGGTACACCTATGTGTTCATCGACGAGTTTTACCTGCTGCTCATGGGCAAATACTCCGCTGACTTCCTGTTTAAGCAGTGGAAGCGTGCGCGGAAGTATTACGCCTGCTACACCGGTATCACCCAGGACGTGGACGATATGCTTCAAAGCCATATGGCGCAGACCATGCTCGCTAACTCCGAGCTTATCTTCCTGTTCAACCAGTCGGCATATGCCCGAAATACGTTTTCCCGGCTGCTCGGCATCACGCCGGAACAGCTTTCTTCGGTGGCAAACGCCCCGACCGGACACGGGCTTATGCTGTGCGCGGGTAATATAGCGCCGTTTGTCAACAAGTTCCCGAAGGACAACCACCTGTATCCGCTGATTACCACGAAGACACAGGACTTCGTCGTGGAAGCAGACATGGAGGATGCGGATGCGGAACCTGAGGACGAGTGAGGTGACAGAGGATGGAAGAACAGAAGCAGCCAAAGAAAGCTGCTGATAGGAAAAAGCAAGCTACGGTTCACCTTAAAAGCGGCAGAAAAGCGGAAGCAGCTTCCAATTTGTATGATGAACCGGTTTCCAAACCGACGGAAGTTGTGCCGGAGCCTGATTGCTTTAAGACAGGTATTCCAAATAGCGGAGATGCAACTCAGCCGCAGATTCTCAGATCCGCTCAGGAACCTGTCAGAACCGAACCATCAAAGCATATGCCTCGCACTCTGTTGTCTCCACAAGTCAAGGAGCATACGGAAACCTTTGCTAATGCAATTCAAGAACAGATCAACGAATCGTCGGACATGTCCCCGTCCGAATACGCTGAGCAGAAGACGGAGCAGTATAGCGGGATGGTCGTTCACCGTGCGGGATCCACTGTTGATAGAGCCGGGAATAAGCTTCGTGAGCGGACGATCAAGCACTTTCGAGAAAAGAAGCAGGAAGATCGTCAAGCGGATAAGGAATGCGATCAACAAGATGCGGAAGTGCAAGCTGCAGAGACAGAGTTGAATTCAGAGCAGATGCGGGAAACATCTCGGTATCCGGAAACGGAGGCGGATTCTTTTGAAGAACCGGAGTCGGAGCATTTATCCTACAAAGACAGACCTGAACAATTGCAACACACGGAACCCGCCGCGCAGAATCGCATGGCGGGTTCTTCCAATGAACAAAGAGGAGGACGAAACCATGCGCAGCGACAGACAGGGCGTTCGGATTGGGAAACGAATGCTTCCGGTTATCAGGGTTCGGGCACAGCCGGTTATCATACGACCTATCCCGCTTCCGAAGTACAGCATAGCGCAGTATCTCCGGCGCAAAGACTCGCGTCGGGAACAGAGAAAGAAACGCATACTGCGGTTAAGACCGCGGACAACGGTATAAAGGCGACACAGCAGGCGGCAAAGACCACCGAACAGACAGCAAAGACTGTACAGCAAACCGCAAAAACCACACAGCAAACGGCAAAGACAGCACAGAAATCCGCACAAGCATCTGCAAAAGCGGCCAGAGTGGCGAAGGAAACTGCGGCAAAGACCGGGCAGGCACTTATCAAAGCAGGTCAGGCATTTGCAAGGGCTGTTGAGACAGCGGTTAAAGCAATCATCGCAGCGGTTAAAGCCCTGATCGCGGCGATTGCAGAAGGCGGTTGGATAGCGGTAGCAATTATTGCGGTTATTGCAGTGATTGCTGTTATTCTGGGATCCGCGTTCGGAATCTTCTATTCCAACGATGTTTCCGAGGGGCGGCCTATGACTGAAGCCATTGCGGAGATCAATAACGAGTTCGTCGATTCGATCAATGCCCGAATCAACCGATTCAAACGGCGCTATAAGCCGGATGAAGTAATTCTCGTGTATGAAGGGGATACGGATTCCGGAGGCTCCGTTATGAACTGGATGGACGTGCTTGGTGTGTATGCAGTTGCGACGACTACCGATTCGGATCAATCAACCGATGTGCTGATTGTGACGCCGGACAAGGTCGAGCTATTGAGAAGGTACTTTCAACAGATGAACAGCGTTTCCTATGATACTGAGTTGGAAACAGAAGAGATTCCTATTTTGGATGAGAACGGCGAACCGATCTTTGATGAAGAGGGTGAACCGGCCACGGACACGAAAAAGACGCTTACGATCACAATTCGCGTATTGAGCATGGATTACCGGGAAGCTGCAACCAAATACAAGTTCAATGATTCCCAGCGAGAAGTGCTGACCGAGATGATGAAGCCGGAGTATTACCCGCTGTATGCGAATCTCACCGGAGACGTGATTGGCGACGGCGGCGTATATGGATTTGGATTGGATATCAACCCCAATCTCCCGCCAAGTGAATTAGGTTACCAGATCGTACAGGCGGCAAAGCGATACATCGGGCGCAGTTATGCCTCCATGGATTGCTCGAAGCTTGCGCGCACCGCGTATGCGGATGTGGGTCTGACTTCTATGAACGGGTTGTCATCGGTTCGAATGGCGCAAAAATGCCAGGAAATGGGATGTCTGTTTACCGATCCGTCGCAGCTGCAGGCGGGTGATCTGATCTTCTTCGCACGGTTCGATCCGTCCAAGGGAAAGGATTATTGCGGCGATATCAACCGCTGTGGTACCGGCAAGTGCCGTCGTTGGCTGCATATCCATCATGTGGCTATCTATATCAATGACGAGTACCTGATCGACAGCACGGGTGGCGATAACAGTGTTCAGATTCGCAAACATTGGGGCATGAACACATCCAAGTGGAAGTGGGTTTGCTTTGGAAGACCGACTACTTAGTTTGGGAGGATACAATATGACGAGGATACAAAAGACAATTCTGATCGTTCTGTCTGTGACCACGATACTTCTCAGTATAGGGCTGATCGTACTGTACCGACAGATGAAGCCGTATATCGGTAATGAGACTGCTCCGTCTCCGACATCGACAGAGTTTTCCCAGCTTCCGATTGTAGAAATCGAAATGCCCGGTTCAACGGCTTCGAAAGAAACGCCTGCTCCGACAGCGCTGCCGGTCGTGGAGATCCACATTCCCGCGCCGGGCGAAACACCCGAAGTCACGGCATATCCGATTACAGACGAACCCTTTCCCACTACAACGCCGACACGGGAACCTGCTTATGTGTATATGCCGACGTCTGCGCCAATGAATACACCGGTTCCAACTGTGCCGAGTGGAATGGCGTTCACGCTTTCGATTCTGGGGAAAACCATCCATGTTGCGCCTAATGTTGAAGCAGAAACGCTGGAAAAGACACCGGGCTGGCTGCCGACGTCTGTGAAACCGGGAAAGGAAGGGACGTGTGTAGTCTATGGACACCGGAACCGGAATCATCTGTTGATTCTGAAGGAGATTGAAATCGGTGACGAGATTGATGTGATTTTACCCGACGGCAAGGTCTACACCTATGTGGTTGAAAAGACTGAAATCCTGGATTCCGAGGAATCCCTGCACATCCCGACTACGACGGGAAAACATATGGTTCTCATGACCTGCTATCCGTTTTATTATTCCGGTCATGCACCTAAGAAGTTTATCGTCACCGGATCGCTTGTTGAACAGTCAAGATTCTAGATGGCGGTAAAACTGGATAAACGAAATCATAGACGGCTCTGCATCTTGTTGTGCAGAGCCGTTTTGTAAGGAGTAATCAACATGAAAAACGAGAATCAACCCCTTCTGCTTGACACGTTACAGGAAATAGATATCCGAACGGTCGATCCGAAGGACTTGGTGGACATCAAGGACGTAACGATCCGGGAGGAGCTTCCTCTTCCCGAACGGGTGCGGGATTACATTCAGCAAATCAAAAACCCGTACTGTTATTTGAGCCACGGAACCGTGGTCAAGATCCGTTTTGCCGGCTCTCGAACACTGGAGGAATGTATCAATTCCTGCATTTCGATGGAAGCATAGCACATTCCATCGACATCCTCACGGTCAGCCATAAAACATGGTAAGATGCTGTTGGGTCAATTCCATAGAGCATTCAAGAAGCCATAGGTTTTCTTGGTTGAATTCCGCAAGGTGCAACAAAGGAGGTCTAAGGCTTATGCACATTTTAGGAAGCAAAACAGCAGCATATCTTCGTTTATCCCGGGACGACGGTGACAAGCAAGAGAGCGACAGCATCCGCAATCAGCGGGAGCTGATCAAAGAGTACTTATCCAAAGACAAAAAACTAAACTACGTCGGGGAATATGTGGATGACGGCTATTCCGGTACATCCTTTGACAGACCAAGCTTTCAACGGCTCATGGGAGACGTCAAGGCGGGGAAAGTAAACTGCATCGTTGTAAAGGACCTGTCCCGCCTTGGCAGAAACTATATCGAAACGGGGCGTTACATCGAACAGGTGTTCCCGCTCCTTGGTGTGCGATTCATCGCTATTCTTGACCACTACGACAGCGCAGAGAAGAACGACGCTTCCGATTGGCTCGTCTTGCCGTTCAAGAATCTTATCAACGACGCCTTCGCACGGGACATTTCCACAAAGATCCGCAGCCAGTTGGACGTTAAGCGGAAGAACGGTAAGTTCATCGGCAGCTTCGCTTGTTATGGGTATCAGAAAGACCCGGAAGATGTGAACCGCTTGATCATCGACCCATATGCGGCTGAGATCGTTCGCAGTATCTATCGTATGAAACTATCCGGGTATAGTTCGGTAAGGATTGCTGATGAGCTAAACCATATTGGCGTCTTGCCGCCTGCGGAATACCAGCGCCATCACGGAAACCGTTTCACCTGCGGCTTTCATAGAAGCGCTGACCCGAAATGGGAACACGTTTCTGTCACCAACATATTGAAAAATGAGATGTATACGGGAACGATGGTGCAGGGACGTCATAGCAAGATCAGCTATAAGATGAAGGAAAGCCGTACTGTTCCGAAGGAAGAGTGGATCCGAGTGGAGAAAACGCATGATGCGATTATAGAGAAGCCGATTTTTGACGAGGTTCAGCGGATAATGCGATTCGACACACGTATCGCACCGAATCAGAAAGAAGTATATCCACTATCCGGATTGGTTTTCTGCGGTGGCTGTGGTCAGAACATGGTTCGGAAAAGAGTTAAGCAAAGATACTCGTATTTCCATTGCAACACACACAAAAACGGGAAGGGGTGTTCTTCGCATCAGATCAACGTGGAGAAGCTGGAACAGCTCGTTCTGCAGGGAATCCAAACACAGGCTGCGTTGATTCTGGATGCGGAGGCGGTGCTGAAAACGATAGATCGCATTCCCGAAGATCAAATCCACGTGCGTACCATCACGAAGCAGATCCAGGAACTTGAGAAGGAGATCGAACGTTTCCAGAAATTGAAAACGAAGGCATATGTGGATATGCTGGATGAAACGATCAGTAAGGACGAATATGAAGAGATCAATCGCCGATTTACAGAAGGCATAGGAAATGCGGTCAGAAAACGCGACGAGCAGTTGGAAGCAAAAGCACGGCTTTTGAAGAATAAAACGCACCAAAAACCATGGATCGAAGCCTTCCGGCAATACCGGGGCATTCAGTCGCTGGATCGCTGTATTGCGGTGACGCTGATCGAACGGATTCTGGTATATAGCAAGAATCACATCGAGATTGTTTTCCGGTTCCAAGATGAGATGGAGGAAATGCTGCGCCTTGCGGAAGCACAAAAAGAACTCGTGGGCGGGGAGGTGGATGTATGCGCCTCGTAAGCTATACCCGATCCACATCCTGCCTTGTGGGACAGACTCCGTCTGCAAAAGGGATCACTGAACAGAACGAACGGATTAGGGCGTATGCGAATGTTCATGGTTGGCAAATTATGAAAATGTACAATGATCGTAAGATTGATCCATGTGCAAACAGCGGTTTTGAGCAGCTCTTGGAGGATGGTGTTTGTCGGTCCTTCGATGCAGTAATAGTCGATTCCGTATTCCGCGCAGGATGTGATTTTCCGACAGGTCGGCAAGTATTGCTACAGACATTTCATTATGCGGGCATCGCGTTCATTGTCGTAGAAGACGATTTTATCAGCATTGGCAAAACCAACACGGAAGCTGAGGCATACTTTGAAAGAAAAGCTGCTGAGAAGGAGAGCGTGACCATTCGTACTAGCAGAGCGAATAGGTACGATTCGGACAAGCTGTCAAAAACAGATATCACCTATGGATATGTTTATTCAGATGATCAGCAGGCAATTCTGGATTTTAAAACAGCTCCGATTGTTAATCGCATCTTCAGTTTATTCGACAAAGGCTGTTCAAAGAATGAAATCGCACAGATCCTTACCAAAGAAGGGATCCCAATTCCCGAAGCGTCCAAACGATATGTAGGGGATGAACGTATCAGTCAATGGAATAATCGCCAGATCCAATACATTCTGTCACAAGAGATGTACAGCGGCTATTGGACTAAAGATGTGTACGGAACGTTGATAGAATGTCACTGTACGCCAATTGTTTCCAAAGAGTTATTCAGCCGTGTGCAGATCCGCTTAAAATCTCAGAAAGACTCGCCGCAAACCCCGCATCATCCATATGTTGGAATCATAGAGGAAGAAGGCGCACCCGACTGCACAATCTATCTGCGGAAAGCGCCTAAGCGGGAAGAATGGTTCTTCAGCTATGTGGTTGGATTCTCCGAGCCACGTTTGAGTTTATCCGAGGTGGAAAGCATGCTTCGGGAACGGTTAAACACGGAGAAAGAGAGAGCATCCAAACTGCTGTCCTGCATTAAAACGAAAGGTGAAAAAGCTAAGGAATTCATGAAAGAATCTCTACAGCAAGAACTCAAGGCAGCGGCAGATCAAATCACCGACCATGAAAGAAAGAAGATGGAAGCCTACCGACGTTTCCAAGCGGGCGAATTGCCTCAGGATGAATGGGAGGCAAATTATACTGAAGCACAGGCTTTTGTTATAGGCATGGAGCCGATTTTTCAATCTTACCAAGATCGCGTTCAGGATATCGAAATGGCAATCAACGAACGAAATCCATGGATACAGTCACGGCTTGAATGGGACGATGCGGCAACGTTGGATCGGAACACACTGCGCCGGTTTGTGCAGAAGATAGTTATCAAAAAGATGCAGATAATACAGATTGTCCTAACACAAGAGGAATGGTTCGCAAAACTGCCGTTGGAATGGAGGAAGCAGTATGGCGCGTAAAAGCAGGAAACAATCGGTCTTTGGTGTAGAGAGCACCACAAGGGAATTGGAAGTTGCATCTAACTTCATCCAAGAGAGCACGCTGGCGACAGCAGCATATGTTCGCTTATCGAGAGAGAACAGTGGACATGAAACTGACGATTCGATTAAGACGCAGATCCAGTTGGTACAAACCTATATTCGCGAACACCCGGAACTGTCGTTGACGGACACCTATGTGGACAACGGTATATCCGGTACCAAGTTTGATCGGCCAGAGTTCAATCGCCTCATGAAAGATGTAAAAACGGGACGTATACAGTGCATCGTTGTAAAAGATCTTTCCCGCTTTGGTAGAGATTATCTGGAGACGGGGTATTACTTGGATCAGATCTTTCCGTTGCTGAATGTACGGTTCATTGCAGTTACGGATCAATATGACAGCAATCGTCCGGAGAGCCGAACGAGCCTCATGACTCCGATTAAGAACATGATAAATGCCATGTATGCGAAGGACTTCTCTCGTAAAATCAAAGCAACGGTCAAAGCACAACAGGAATTGGGAACCGTCCGAAACGGTATGGCACCCTATGGATATCAATATGACGAGGAAACGAAGCGTTTCCGAATCGACAAGGAAGTCGAGCCTTATGTGCGCCTGCTATTTGCGTGGCATCTGGCAGGCTTATCAAGATCACAAATTGCTGGACGGTTAAACATGCTGCAAGCGCCAACGCCGGGTGGCCATCGATTTGGCAGGAAGAACAATTGGTATCCGGAAGTCATCCGGTACTTCTTGGCGAATCCAACATACGCAGGCTGTATTGCATTGGGAAGGCAGGAACAGGACATGAGCAAAGGATTGGCATGGACGAAAAAACCAAGAGAAGAATGGAAACTGTTTCCGAACTCCCATGAAGCGTACATTACACAAGAGGATTCTGACAGGATTGTTGCCCGTATGACCGAAACAAAGAAACAAATGGATGAAGGATTAAAGCGGACAAAAGAACAACGCGAAAGAATGCCGGACGTGTTCCATGGAAAGATCTATTGCGGCAAGTGTGGGGCAAAGATGCGATTCAGACGAGGATCGCATCATACAGGCTGTCATGAAGCTACGTTTCAATTCTATAGCTGTTTGAACCGGAAGAAAAATCCCAATTGTGACAACAACCATATCTTTCAGCAAAACTATCTGAAGATGCTGATCATGGATCAGATCAGACTGCTGATTCAAACAGTATGCGATAGGGATGCGCTGATCCGAGAAGCGGAGCATAAATACGCAGAAAAGGGGAAGAAATACCCGACCAAGCGAAAGATCGAGAACGTCAAAGAGAAGCTGGAGCTTGTTGAAGGGAAAATGCTACGCGCGTATACAGATTTTGCAGAGCATACCCTTGAGGAAGAAGAGTACGGAATCCTGAAAGAGAAACTGTTTGCTGAACGTAACGACTTGGTTAACGAGTTGCAAGAATTGCAGAGAAAGGCAGAAAAAATAGACGCTGCTATCATTCAATTCCATACATGGGCGGACAAGCTGCATAGCAATCTGAACGCCATGCCTTTTGACGAAGCGCTTGTGAACGAGCTTGTGAGCCGAATCACGATCTATGACATAGAGCATATCGAGGTGGAGTTCGCTTGCCAGGATATGTATCAAAATGGATGGATGGATGAATTTCTATCCGATACAAAGGAGGACGTATGACGATTGCGTTTTATCTGCGGCTTTCCCACGCGGACGGCGATCTCGGCGTTGATGGAAAGGACGAGAGCAACAGCATCGAGAATCAGAGATTGCTGCTGCGATCGTATGTACGCGCACGAGATGGTTTGGAAGGGAAGATTGTTGAGTATGTTGACGACGGTTTTACCGGAACCAACTTCAATCGCCCGGCGTTTAAGCAAATGATCGAAGATGCAAAAAGGGGAATGATTCAGATCGTGTTGGTCAAAGATCTTTCCCGCCTTGGACGCGATTACATCACTGTTGGGGATTACATTGAGCAGATTTTTCCTATGTTGAACATACGCTTTATTGCAGCGAACAACGGTTTTGACAGCGCAACCCACAGGGGAGGAAACGTTGGTATGGACGTTGCGGTCAACAATCTGATTAACACATTCTACAGCCGGGATCTATCGCAAAAGATTAAAAGCGCGATGAAGATTCGATGGCAGAATGGGTTTAGTACCTGCGGTGTAGCACCGTTTGGGTATTTGCCATCCAAAACGGAGAAAGGCAAGTATGAGATCGATCCTGAAGCAGCAAAAATTGTGCGAACAATCTTCTTTCGCGCCCAGGATGAGTTAACAACCTCACAGATTGCACGGTATCTCAATGAGTTTGAAGTTCCTACACCCGGCGTCTATAATCAGACGCATAAATGCTGGGATCTGCAAGAACCGATTGCACCGATTCAAGAACGAAAATGGACTTCGGCTATGGTGCGCCGTATTCTACTGAATTATGAGTACACAGGCGCATTAGTGCGTGGTAAAACTTGCAACTATGGCGTTGGCATGAAGCCGACGAAAAAGCGGCACGAATCCGAATGGATTACAGTTGAAGATGTCAATCCACCGATTGTTTCTAAAAAGCTGTTTGCCAGAGCCGGTAAGGTCATTCAAAAACAAAAGGCCGATCGATGTGTAATTCCTCACGAGTATCCTTTGAAAGGAAAGCTGCGCTGCGGTAACTGCCGCAGAGCACTGTCCCATGTGCTGACGGATGACACCGCATTCCTAATCTGTCATAACGGGTTGGAAATTGGGAAATACTCTAATTGCAACGTAGAACGTTATCCGGCGAAAGAGATAGAACAAGTCGTGTGGCGTGTTGTCCGTGAATTGATCTGTTTGCTGAACAAGATCGGGCCAAAGATACAGTCAAAGACAGAGGACAAGGTGCAAATGCTAATCGCAAAAGAAATGGAACTCACAAGGTCGATTAAGCAATGGAAAGCAGAAAAGCTCTTACAATACGAATTGTATGCTGATGGTTCATTGTCAAAAGAATTGTACTTGAGGAACAGAGAAGAATTGACTGAAAGAATCGAAAGAGCTGAACAGACGCTTACAGCAAATCAAGAAAAAAACAGCAAACAAAGAGATCTGCTAGAAAGTGCTGAGCACTTAAGCGGACTTAGTCGAATGTATTTGGGTGAAACAGAACTGACCTATGAGATCGCTCAGGCGTTTGTTGAAAGGGTATTCGTCTACAACAGAAATCGAATCGAAATTGTATTTCGTTTCGAGGATGAGATTCAAAGGATCTTGCAAAATGAGGAAGAGAAGAAACCACAGGAACGAATAGGAGCTTAAAATGAAACGTCGGATGCGGGCCAATCCCGATCCGACGTTTTTCTTTGATTTGAGGCAAAAAGCATTGAAATATCGTGCTTTTATGATACAATACAAGCACAAGCTAATTTGACACATTTCGGAGACAACCATGAATCAAACGGAGCAGATCCTTTTACAAGCAATTCAAAAGTCTCTATGGAATACAGATATTCCGTTTCCGGAAGACACTGACTGGAATGCTGTCCTTAAAGAGGCAGAGGACCAGGCTGTTTTGGGGATTGTTATCGGTGTTGCACCTGTAGAAACACAAAAGGAATGGCGGGGCAGAGCGAGTGTAGGGACAGCACATTTTGTGCGTATTTTGCATTATCAAGAGCAACTGTACAAGCTTTTCAAAGGGAATGATATCCCAATGGTGATTCTGAAAGGAACAGCGGCGGCGATCTATTATCCGAACCCGTCACAGCGGTCGATGGGCGATATCGATTATCTTGTTCCGCCGGAGCACTTTAGCCGGGCTAAGGAGTTGCTTGTACAAAACGGATATACGATCGAGGACGATCCAAGGGCACCTCGACATATGCATGTCTATAAAGATAACGTCTCTTTCGAGCAGCATCGCTACTTTAGCAGCGAGGAAGTTGACATTGAAGAATTCGTCACGGATGGCATTCAACAGATTGAATCTCAGATTCTTTATGGTAACGAATTCCCGATGCTTCCGAAACTGGCAAATGGATTAGTGCTGTTGGGGCATGTGGTTCAACATCTCAAAAGCGGGCTTGGACTTCGCCAAGTTGTCGACTGGATGATGTATGTAGACCGCGAGTTGGATGATAGGTTCTGGAATCAAGCATTTGAGGCTGCCGCAAAAGATGTTGGTCTGGACACAGTGGCAATCGTGATAACCCGGATGTGCCAGATATATCTTGGGCTCACAAAAGATATTCGATGGTGTAAAGAAGCAGATGAAAAACTGTGTTTAGAGTTAATGGATAACCTATTGTCATCTGGCAATTTCGATAGAAAGCGAGGAAAGGGATCCTCGGTTGAAAGAGTAACCTCCAGTATAAAAAGAAAAGGGCTGTTTCGGTACTTACAAATCGCAGGTGAATACAATTGGGAATCCTATCACAAGCATAGATGGCTAAAACCATTTGCATGGATTTATCAAATTGGACGATATGCAAAGCAAGGTTTTCAGGTTAAACGCAGCGGCAGCCAGTTAAGAGAAGATATAGAGCGAGGAAAGCGTCGAATCGAGTTATTCGAGAAGCTTAAAATAGGACAAACAAATGAATAAATGAGAGCATACAAAAAGCGCCGGAAAAGGGAACCCCAATCCGACGCTTTTGTGCTTAGTTAAGCTTTGTAGTATTCTTTATACCACTCCGCAAACTTCTTCAATCCTTGTCGAATCCCAATAGAAGGACGGAAGCCGTAGTCGGCT
>JAEEGH010016062.1_pt1 | contig 16152 bp, 12 predicted proteins | sample 9134181 | NCBI WGS metagenome assembly JAEEGH01 (sample SAMN16246544, study PRJNA631951) | gut metagenome | biome: gut microbiome; feature: rumen; material: DP-attached | host: Bos | place: Iran: Karaj | collected 2018-10
GAGGGGCTGTCAATGCTCCAGTGGTCGTAGTCGTGGTCGACGGCCATGATGTCGTTGGCCAACTTCACAGCGGTGCCGCTGGGTTTGTCCAGTTTGTGGATATGGTGGGTTTCGGCCAAGGAAAGCTGATACCCGTATTGCTCCGCAAACTTGGCCAGCTTCTTGTTGAGCATGAACATGATGTTCATTCCAATACTGAAATTGGGTGCGGTGAAAAGGCTCTGGTTTTCGGAGAGGCAACGCTGTTTGATTTCCTCGAAATGGTCTTGCCAAGCCGTGGTGCCGACAACAATGGGCAGGTGCAAGTCGAAGCAGCGGTGGATGTTGGCCACCACTTGGTCGGGTTGGCTGAACTCTATGGCGACATCGGCTTGTTTCAAAAGTTCGATGCGTTCTTCCCATTCTTGGGCGTTGTCGATGGTAACGATGATGTCATGGTCTTTGGCACGGGCGGCTTTCTCCACCTCATGACCCATTTTTCCGTATCCGATTAAAGCGATTTTCATTGCTAAAAGTTGAAGTTTAACGTTAGCCCAAGTTGGGCGTATTGTGGCATTTTCATTGGCGTTTCAGTTGGCCGCAGGCAAGGGTCAATGCTCAATGAAAGGTCGTCGCTGATGTCGTAGGTGTAAAGATGCCCGTCGACGCAGGCATCCAAGATATTGAGGCCATACCAAGCCGCCGTGAGGATGGCATACAGCTCAAAATCACGGCGATAGGATTCTTTGTAGGTCTGAAGCTGGCTGTCGGAGTATTTGTTGGCGAGGTCGGTTTCATGTTCGTTGAGTGTCACGCCTTCTGGCAGGTCGCCAGTTTTGTATTCGTAAGCGTGCAGGTAGGAGCGGTACTCGTAGTAGTTGCTGTAGGCTAAATAGCCGATGCCGCCCAATCCGGCATAGACAATAGGTACTTTCCACCATTTGCGGTTGTAAATCTGTCCCAACCCAGGCAAGCATGCCGACATGATGGTGGCTTTTTTGGGGCTGTGTGGTTTTTTGGCTTTAGCGGATTTTTTTGGTTTCGCGCTTTCTACGATGGTGTCAGCCGTAATCAGGGTGTTGCCCACGGTGTCGAAAACGACATTCTGCGCTTCGACTTTTGAGAAGCCAAAAAGTGCAAAAAAACCGATGAGAAACAGAATGCGGCGTGGCATGGGAGGGTCATTTGTTGCCGAACAGTTCCATGATGCGGTCAAATTCAGCTTCGTCCTTGAAGTCGATGACAACGCTACCGTGGCCTTGCAAGTCGCGTTTCACCTTCACCTTGGTGTTAAGCGTCTGGGAGAGCTTCTTGATTTTGCTTTTGAAATGTTCGGGAATAAAGTTGGTCTGCTTTTTTTCCTTGGCATCGGGATTCTTGGCTTTGTCGGCCAGTTCTTCGGTTTGGCGGACGTTCATCTCGCCGTCGACAATCTGCTGCAAGAGCTTTAATTGTTGTTCCTTGTCAGGGACATTGATGAGGGCGCGTGCATGACCCATGGAAATGTGTCCGTCGCGGATGGCGATTTGTACCTCTGCAGGCAACTTCAACAGTCTCAAGAAGTTGGCCACCGCGCTGCGGCTCTTGCCCACCTTCTCGCTCACTTCTTCCTGCGTCAAACTGCACTCGTCGATGAGACGCTGGTAAGAGATGGCCACCTCGATGGCGTTAAGGTTCTCCCGATGGATGTTCTCAATGAGGGCGAGTTCCAGCATTTGCTCGTCGTTGGCCACGCGGATGAAAACGGGAATCTTGGCGAGTCCGGCCATCTTGGAGGCTCTCAAGCGTCGCTCACCGGAGATGAGCTGATATTTGTTATGCCCCAATTTCCTGACAGTAACAGGTTGAATGACACCTTGTTCCTTGATGCTTTGAGCCAGTTCGCGCAAAGCGGATTCGTCGAATTCGGTACGGGGCTGGAATGGGTTGGTCTCAATGAGGTCGATATTGATTTCGGCAATGGCGCCGGCAACAAAATCGCCGGAGATGTCTTTGCTGGTGATGTCGGTTTCGGGGCTTTGCAGGATGGCGTCTAGGCCACGGCCCAAGGCTCTTCTGTTCTTGTCTGCCATAGTGGGTTATGCATTTTTGGTTGACAATTGGTTCTTTTCAATAATTTCGCGGGCAAGGTTGAGGTAGTTGATGGCACCCACGCTGCCCGCATCGTGCATGATGATCGACTTGCCGAAGCTGGGAGCCTCGCCCAAGCGCGTGTTGCGGTTGATGATGGTGTTGAACACCAAGTCTTGGAAGTGCATTTTGACCTCTTCGACGACTTGCTTCGACAGGCGTAGACGTGTGTCAAACATGGTGAGCAGGATGCCTTCAATGTCCAAATCAGGATTGAGGCGAGTTTGCACTATTTTGATGGTGTTCAGTAGTTTGCCAAGACCTTCGAGAGCGAAATACTCGCATTGCACTGGGATGATGACCGAGTCGGAGGCGGTGAGCGCGTTGACGGTGACCAAGCCCAACGACGGCGAACAGTCGATGATAATGAAGTCGTAGTCGCCCTTGATTGGGGTCAATGATTTTCTCATCATTTGCTCACGCTCGGGCAGGTTGATCATCTCGATTTCGGCACCGACGAGGTCAATGTGAGCGGGGACGAGCGACAAGTTGGGCGTGTCGGTCTCCACAATGACGGTCTTGAGGTCGACGTTGTCGATAATGCACTCGTAGATGCTGGTTTCCACTGTTTTTGGGTCGACACCCACACCCGATGTGGCGTTGGCTTGAGGGTCGGCATCGATGAGGAGTGTTTTGTATTCAAGTACGGCCAGGCTGGCCGCAAGGTTGATGGCGGTGGTGGTCTTGCCCACGCCGCCTTTCTGGTTGGCTATCGCTATTGTCTTTCCCATGTCGGTTGCTTTTATCGCTGCAAAATTACGGGATTTGCCACGAATTATTGCTCTCGGAAAACAAAAGTTATCAACACAAGGGCATGTTGTTGATAACTTTTCCCGGCAACGAAAAAAGGCCGCCGGTTAAAGCGACCTTTTGTTTCGTTTGTGTAAGTGTTTTCTTATTTATCGAGGCTGTCGAACCAGCGGTCAATGGCACTGTCAATTTCGTTGTGGCTTTCGGCTTCGGGACGGTCGTAGTGGCGCGGAGTCGGTTCCGGATCGTCGTAATAGTCGGCAGGTAGTTCACCCGTTTCCACATATTTAATGGCATCGTTCAGCCCCTTGGCTACCTTCTCGAAGTCCTCCTTGTAAAGGAAAATCTTGTGCTTCTCGTAGAAGAACTGGTTGGTGTTCTCATCGATGCGGCGCTTGCTTTCAGTTATAGTGATGTACTTTTCGTCGTTTCTCGTCGCTTTTACATCGAAAAAATACGTCCTCTTACCTGCTTTCACGGCTTTCGAAAAACCTCCGTTGCCGTTCATGTCTTTTTCTTCCATCATGTCTTTCAGTAATTTGATGTCTAATTCTTGTTCTTTGTTGTTTGAAAAGTGGGGCAAAAGTAGGAAAAAAATAAATATCGGAGCATTTTTGTGCTATTTTTGCGGTCAAAATAATCGGACACTATGGAACTCAACCTGAAACGGCCCATTGCTTTTTTCGACCTTGAGACGACGGGCTTGAACACCTCGCATGATCGGATTGTGGAAATGAGCGTGTTGAAAATCAATGTGAACGGCGAGGAGGAACAGCGCGTTTGGCTGCTCAATCCAGAGATGCACATTTCGGAGGAATCCACTTCGGTACACGGTTACACCGACGAGTTGGTGGCCGACAAGCCGACTTTTCGCGACAAGGCCAAGGAGATTGCATTATTCATCGGCAACGCCGACCTTGCTGGATACAACATCCTGAAGTTTGATCTGCCGATTCTGGTTGAGGAATTCCTGCGCGTCGACTACGATTTCGATCTTAGGGACCGCAACTTCATCGACGTGATGAATATCTACATGAAAATGGAACCGCGCACGTTGAAAGGAGCTTATCGCTTCTTCTGCCATTCCGAATTGGAGGGTGCACACGGTGCGATGGCCGACACCCGAGCCACCTACGATGTGCTTCGCGCTATGCTCGACCATTATCAAGGCGTTGATTATGAAGATGCAAAGGGTAATATTTCGCCAGGGCCTGTTAACAATATGCAACAATTAGCGGAGTTTTCAGCCCACCACAAGAACGCCGACTTGTCGGGACAAATCATCTTCGATGAGCAGGGCAAGGAGGTCTTCATGTTCGGCAAGCACAAGGGTGAAAGGGTCGAGGATGTGTTCCGCAAGGAACCTGCCTATTACGACTGGATTGTAAAAAACGACTTTCCGCGCTATACGAAAAAGGTGGTTACGGCGATTCGCTTGCGCATGGGTGGAAAATATGTAAAGCATTGATTAATAATGATATAATGATTTGAAATGAAAAGATTTGCATTGATTTTGGCCGCTATCCTGTTGGCCTTCAACGGCTTCGCGCAGAAGCAACCCAAGTTCACCGAAGAGGATGTGAAACAGTTCTATCGTACCATCGAAGGCGATTATTCTTTAGTTAATGATAAGGACTCGGTGGTGGCCACGGTACATTTCACGCCCATTTGGGAAAAGCCCGAAAACCGGTTCCAATGGTTCTATTTGGAAGCCACTCGGGGGAAAGAGGTGGTCTTGCAGAAAGTATTGGAAATCAGTCCGAAAAATGAGAAAGTGTTCCGTGTCATCATGTACGATCTGAAAAATCCCGAAAAATTCGTCGGCAAATGGAGCAACCGCAATTTCTTCGATGGCAGCACGAAAAACATCCTTTCGGGCAAGACCAAGCTGACCTTTGTCAAGACTTCTGATTTCTCTTATCAGATGAACGGTTTCAAGCGCATCCGTGACTTGAAATGTTTTCCCAAAGGCGACTTGCTGCACTTCAAGTTTGTGCAACAGGACGAGCGTTTCTACATCAAGCGGATGCCGGAACGCACCAATCGCATACTAGGCTATCAAGGTCTTCGGGAGCTGACCGATGGACCGATAGGTTGAGAAGCATCCCGTAGGGATGTTCGCTCGGTAAAACTGTAAAACCGACTCGCATCCCGTAGGGATGAACCTATAAACACCTGATAATGAAAAGCATACTGATAAAGATAGAATTATCCCGCAATCTCCTGCTGAAGTTTCTGAAATTCGGTGTGGTGGGTTTTTCTGGCGTGTTCGTCAACGTCGGCGTGACCTACGTCTGCAAGGAGTGGAACAAGTATTTGAGCAATATTCTCGGTTTCGTTTTTGCTGCCACCACCAACTATATCCTCAACCGCTTTTGGACGTTCCAAAGCAGCAACCCACAAATCGGGTTGGAATACGCAAAGTATTTCGCCATCTCTTTGGTTGGTCTAGGCTTGGACACGCTGACAGTCTATGTACTCAATGGCAGGCTGAAATGGAACTTCTATTTCAGCAAAGTCTTCGCTGTGGGTGTTTCCACCTTATGGAATTTTTTTGGGAATTTGCTGTTTACATTTGCATGAGTTTTTGATGGTTCTTTTGTGGAAACGGCAGGTTTTTCGTTTTTTTATTGGATTCGGTAAGCCAAAATTCAGTACTTTTGCCGTTTGGCAAAGGCCAAAATAAAGTGAAAAATCAACAAATAAGTTTTATATTACTATGACTTTCAAAAGGTTAAACAACATTACGGGATGGTTTGCGGGACTCATCGCGACCATCGTGTATTTCCTCACCCTTGAGCCTACTGTCAGCTGGTGGGACTGCGGCGAGTACATTTCAACAGCTTACAAACTGCAAGTGGGCCATCCTCCTGGGGCACCTTTGTTCCAGCTCATTGGACGTTTCTTCTCACTTTTTGCAGGCGGTGATGTCACCAAGGTGGCCATGATGGTCAATGTGATGTCGGCCATCTGTAGTGGCCTCACCATCGTCTTCCTTTTCTGGACCATCACCATGTTGGCCCGCAAAGTATGGATGAAAGAGGATGAAGAAGCCCCTTGGGTCAACAAGATGGGTGTGCTGATTGCTGGCTTTGTTGGCGCAGTGGCCTATACTTTTACCGAGTCGTTTTGGTTCAACGCCGTCGAAGGCGAGGTCTACGCGATGTCGTCGTTCTTTACCGCCGTCACTTTCTGGGCCATCCTCAAATGGGAACAGGTGGCTGATGAACCGAACAGCAACCGATGGCTCATCTTTATAGCCTTCCTCATCGGCCTTTCCATCGGCGTGCACTTGCTCAACCTCCTGTGCATTCCTGCTATCGTGTATGTGGTGTATTTCAAGAAATGGAAAAAGACCTCGTTCTGGGGCTTCGTGCTGGCAGGTGTGGCTTCGGTGGTTTTGGTGTGGCTCATCAATATGTTTCTCATTCCACAGGTTGTCAACCTTGCAGGCAAGACCGAATTGTTCTTTGTGAACACCCTTCACGCACCATTCAACCTTGGCACTGTCGTGTATTTTGCTTTGTTGTTCGGTCTCATCGTTTGGGGACTTGTTGCCACCACAAAGCGCAAAAAAGTGATCTGGAATACGGTACTCCTCGCTTTGACTTTCATTCTGATTGGCTATTCGTCGTTCTTCATGTTGGTCATCCGTGCCAACACCAATCCTCCCATCAATGAGAACGAGCCCAAAGATGCTCCCGCCATGCTTTCCTATTTGCTACGTGAACAATACGGCGGCAGCGCTCCCGTATTGTACGGGCCATATTACAATGCTCCTATCACGGGTCTGAAAGACGGCAAGCCTATCTATGTCAAGGACAAGGAAGCTGGTCGCTACGTCATCACTGACGACAACAAGCAAAGTTTGCCAGTTTATGCCAAAGAGATGCAGACGCTCTTCCCGCGTATGTGGAGCAAAGACAAACAAAGTGTATATGAGAACTACCGTAAGAGTTCGAGTGGTAACATTGTGGGCGAAAACGTGCGTGTCCGCAACTACCGTGGCCAGACCGTTACCGTCAGCAAACCTACTTTTGGGCAGAATATGAAGTTCTTCATCAGCTACCAATGCAACTGGATGTATTGGCGTTACTTTATGTGGAATTTCGTGGGACGGCAGAACGACCTTGAAAGTCAGGGCGAGCTAAACCGAGGCAACTGGCTCAGCGGCATCAGTGCCATCGACAATGCCCGTCTTGGCGATCAGGATAATATCCCTGCCTGCCTGAAAAACCCGGGCCGGACCACCTATTACTTCTTGCCCCTCATTCTCGGCCTTTGCGGCCTTTTCTGGCTGCTCAAGAGAGACCTGAAGCAAAGTTGGATTATATTCTTGCTTTTCTTCATGACAGGTCTGGCCATCATCATCTACTTGAACCAAACCCCGCAGCAGCCCCGTGAACGCGACTATTCGTATGCCGGTTCGTTCTACGCTTTCGCGATATGGATTGGCTATGGTGTCATTGCCCTCATTGATTGGGTCAGCAAACTGGTGAAGAAACAGACGATGGTGACTACTATTGCCATAGGGTTGATTTGTTTCTTGGCTGTGCCTTGTGTCCTCGCCTCCAACGGCTGGGAGGAACATAACCGCTCGGGCAAGACTTCGGCTCGTGACTGGGCGAAGAACTATCTCGCACAACTGCCGCCCAACGCTGTCATCTTTACACGTGGTGATAATGACACCTTCCCTTTGTGGTATGTGCAAGAGGTGGAAGGCTTCCGCACCGATGTGCGTGTGGTCAACTACATGCTGTCGAGCGGCTACTGGTACGCCCACCAGATGGGACGCAAGGTGTACGATTCAGAGAAACTGCCGCTTACCCTTTCGCCTGCTGAATACAACAACGGCGTCAACGAGTCATTACCCGTTGAGGAAGAGGAACGCTTCAGCGGCAGGAGCATCGAGTTGAAACAACTCATCGATTTTATTCACAACCCTAAGGCTGTCAAGAAAATCTACGACATAGAATACAAGTATGTCCCTTGCCGCAACCTGAAGCTCACCGTCGACAAGGAAGCTTGCATCCGCAACGGTATCGTTCCAGAGAGTATGCAAGACCGCATCGTCGATGTCATCGAATGGGAAATCAAGGACAAGAACCTGTGGAAGAATGCCATATTGTTGCTTGACTTCATGGCCACCAATAACTGGGAGCGCCCTGTTTATTTCACTTCGTTCAGTGACATGTCGAAGGTGCTGGGCATCGAGAAGTATCTCCACATGGAGGGCCTTTCCTACCGTTTCATCCCCGTCGAGGCCGAGGATTACAATAACTATGTCAAAGGCGGTGTCTATCGCGACGGAAGTTACGACTTGCTTGTCAACAAGGCACAATGGGGCAGCATGAACCAAGATGGTGTGGTGCCCGACCGCGAGAGCGTGCGCAACTCGGTCTATGCCCAGCAAGCTTATTCGCGTTTGGCACAGGCTTTGGTCAACCACGACGAGTTTGACTCCGCTGTCATCGTGATGGACAAGTTCCAGGAGTTCTTCCCCAACGACAAGTTCCCCTATGACATCCGCTGCTACCAATTCCCCGAAATGTACTACATTTGCGGAGACACGTTGAAAGGCGACCAGTTCATGCGCGACATCGCTGGCAACTTCTGCGATAAAGTGAGCTACTACGGCGGCATGAAACCCAAGTTCCGTGACTATTACGCCGACGACATCGACGAGGGCATGAGCCTGCTGAAACACTTCGGTGGCGTGGCCAAGAAGTACAACCGCACTGAACTCACCGAATGGATTAACGACAGAATGACACAGTACCTCTCCTTATATTATGTGGAGTGAGTTAATGTGAGTTCGATATAAGTAATCAAAAGAGCATCAGTTGGTTATCTGAATAGTATTCGAGTGATATTGCGGGTTTCTTTGGGAAAAAGCAGCAGGCGGCAATGATTGAGACGGCGTTGACGATGAAGTTGTTGAACGAACAGTGCCTCGAATGCTCAAGTTGGGCGACGTTCTTCAGTTCGTCGTAGACGGACTCGATTACAGCTCTTTTGCGGATGAGTATCTTGTTTGAGACGCTCATGAGGTAGTTCTTCATGATATTCCTCACCTTGGTTATCGGCTGTATCCCAGCGGTGAATAGCTAGTGGAACAGCTCTTTGGATATGTAACCCTTGTCGCCCACCAACTTGCTGTAAATTTCCTCCGCGTCCGACATGCGGTTGGGCTTGTTGCGGTGGCGTTTCCCGTTGCTCACTTGAAGAGAGTGATTTTTCACCGTTTCGCCGAAAAACTTGCAGAAGTCGTCTTTCATGCAGTAAATTTCCATGATTTTGTCCTCCGATAACATAGCGTGTTTTCGTTTTTTCACCATAAATATACGAAAATAACCGCTATATTATTCTTTTTCAATCAATTATTTATATCGAACTCACATTATTGTTAGGTTGTTTGGTCGCGGGCATAAATAGTTCTGTAAACATACTAAAAAAACGACAAAATGGCAAAAAAACCGAAAAAAGGTGGTTTTCCTTTAAGATAAAAAAAGTCGGCGGCCAATGCTGCCGACTTTTCCACCTAACATTATGAAAGTTAAATTGTTATTCTTCGCGACGTTTCTTGCCGACGAGGTAGGCACCGCCAAGAACTGACAGCAGGACGATGCCACTGCCGACAGGCGACTCGTTGGCATCCTGGTTGCCATACAAGTTGTGCTGAAGTGGCATGATGGGATAAATCTCTGTGCGATTGTTTCCCATGTCCGGGTTCTCACCACGGTTGAACAAGCCGCCACCATTCGGGTCGGCGAAGGTTGTCATGCTCAGTCCAAGGACGATTGCGATTGTCAATGCTAATTTTTTCATCTTATGTAAGTTTAATTGTTTGTTATTCAATTTGACTTTCGTTGTTTGTCTGTTTACTATGGCCTATAGCTGATAGCCTATGGCCCGATTCTACGTTGAGGTAGGCTATAGGCGATAGGCCTTGAGCCATAGTTATTTCACGACCATCTTTTGAACCTTAACATTGTCGCCATTGATGAGGCGGATCAGGTAGACGCTCGGAGTCACGTCGAGTTTCTTCTCGTAGCTGCCACTGAAGGTCTCGCTGCTCAAGATGCGGCCGGTGAGGTCAATCACTTGCAAGGTGGCTGTGCCTTCGATGCCGAAGATGCACAGGTTGCCCATGCCGTTGATGAAGCCGAAGCTGTCGCCGTCGACGCTGCTGCCGGTGGCAAACACCAGCTTGAAGCGGGTGGCGTAGTCGCTCGTCTGGGCTTCGAAGCGATAGCTCGGTTCAACGAGCAGGTCGACGTCGTTGCCAGTGAGGTTGTCGATGAGGTGGAGGTAGCCGAAGCTGACTTCCTCGTTGGTGAAGTTCAGCGTGTAGCTGCCGCTGTGATCAGCCTTGAAGTTGACGGGGATTTCGCCCAATTCGCCAGCATTGACGATGGCAAAGTCCTTACCGTCCTGCGGGATGTAGACCTTGGTGCTGTTGGCGTTCAGCTGGAACTTGTCGAGGGTGGCGCCACCGTCGAAACGGATGATGGCGTTGTCCATGACCTCACCCTGGTCGCCGATGACCTTGATGTTGGTCTTGGCAACAGCTTGCCTTCCGCCTTTGGCAGTATTCGGAATGAAAGTGGCAGTTTGGACAGTGCCATCAGTCTGAACAAACACGCCTTCCACGGCAGCGACATCCGTATCTTCAGTTTCGGTGTTCAAACCGGTGCCGTCTTGATTCATTCTGTAATAAGGCATGCTCAATCCGGCGGGTTCGGCAAACGGGTTGCCGATGAGGTTCCAACCTTTCAACGTGGCGCTTTCATTATAGGCCAACTGAACTTCAAATTCGCCGTTGTTGGTGGAGTAGCCCGTACCAGGGAAGTAGAGGGTGGTGTCAGTGCTGCGGGCATAGAGGTAGCCCTTGCCTTGCGCGAGCTCGGTAAAGCCAGGGTCGTTGCCTGCACCTTGATTGTAGTTGATCCATTCCAGACCGTCGGTAGCAGCCTGATCGAAGTAGTAAAGGTCGAAATTGCCTTGGGTCATGCCCACGACCTCTTGGGGATCGATTGCTCCCACAGGAGAAGCAATCAGGTAGTAGCGGTCGTTGGTGTTGGCGGTGTATCCCAGGATGTCCTTGTTGACTGAAGGGACGAAGTTCAGCATGAGCGGGTGATCCGGGTCGTCGAATCCTTCCCAGTGCTCTTCTCCGGTGAGGATAGTAATAGGTGTACCATCACCATCCCAAATGAGGGCTGTGCACAAATCGTACTGAACGCCAGTAACGTGGTTAAACATTTTAAAGTTGACCACTTCACCAGGATTATCGTAGAAGACAGCTTCTGCATTGAGCGTCGGGAAAAGATCCCACTCAATATACTCATCCGTCAAGAACGCGCCAGTCATGCGAGGTTCATTGCCAACAAAGGCAGCGACTTCCATCATATTCCAGTCGGGGTAGTCGATGCCAACAGGTTCGCCCTCAATCATGAGAGAGGCATACAAGGCGCCCTGGTCCCCAAGCAAATTACTGTTAAAGCCCGGCCAATGGCTGTCAGGGTGTTGTGCGATGATTGATCCGCAGAATGTGAGCGAAACAATCAATGTAACTAATAATTTTTTCATTGTGTTTTGTGTTTTTATTTAGTTGATAATTAATTGTTTACTTGGCTGCTGCAGGGAATGTGAAGGGCCTGACCGTCGTAGACGACGATTCATACCGATAGCCCTGACCTGGTACAAGCGTGGTCAACTGTCCAACCCATCTGCCGTTTCTGTATTTTACGTTTTTATCCTTCGACTTGACCTGGTCGAGATTGATTGCGAACGAGCCGAAGAAGTCGGCCACCGTGGTGGATTCAGTGTATGGGTATGCAATCCAGTTGGAACCTTCGACGATGTTAAGCGTGAGCGTGGTGGGATCGATAGGCTCGCCTTCCAAGGTGATTTCACAATCGGAAGTGATTACTATCTGGTACATCTGGGCGAGATTCCAATACTGTTCCGTCAGCTGTCCAACCCATCTGCCGCGTTGGAACTTCACGTTTTTCTCCTTCGACTTGATCGTGATGGATGCATTGGTGCCAAGAGCTGCCACGAGAGCGTTCTTGAGGTCGGCCAGGGTGATGTTAACGTAAGTGGAGAACCAGTTTGTGCCTGCCACCAGCTCAATCGTCTGCGTGACGTTGGTCTGCTCAGGCGTGAGGAAGTAGTCTGATGCACTCCATTCGGTGGTGCCGCCTTCGCCGTCGCAGTTGACGCCCTGCACTTGCCATTCGTACCAAGTTTTAGGATTGAGACCAGTGATGTCCAAAGGACTCGTTGCATTTTCAACTTCGACCCATTCGCCAGCTTCGACAGCAGGAGCATACACTCCGAAGTAGTCGAGGACGAGGCCGACACCTTCAAACGCATCGGTGGTTTGGATGGCGAAATACTTGGTGCCGGCAGGAATCACTTCTTCGAATTCTGTCCAGGTATAAGCCGACATAATATTATCGCCCCAAGTGAAGGCTTCCAAATCATCTGTAGTGGTTGAGTAACCCACTTTGAAGACCATAGCGGAGTCGGGGACTGCAACCTCAGGAACATGTCTGTAAGCAAAATACAAGAAGCTACCTTCTTCATATTCACCATTCAATTCGGGAGAGATTAAATTCACTGTCTCTTGAGAGCCTGTATATCCCAACAGTGCGAAGTAATCGGTGGAGCCAGTCCAATAGTAAAGGTATTCAGGAGCTTCAGTCCAGTCGGATGCATCACCGTCGTCATCGAAGTCGTCTTCGAAGTAAGTGGTTTGGTAGGCAGCGGTTCTGTAGCGCACAGTGTAGTTGTCGAGGAAGGCCGTCCAGTTCAAGGTGGCGGAAGTGGCCTCAACATTGGTGGCCTCCAAGCCAGAAGGAGTGCTGCATGGGTCAAGCGTAGCGAAATAGACACTATTACTCCATTCGCTTGAGCCGTCTTCGCCGCCGCAAACGGCTATGACCTGCACTTCGTACTCAGTTGTAGAAGTCAAACCATCAATGGTGTAGGGGCTGGTGACATTCTCAACCACTGTCCATTCTTCTTCGTCTCTTGTCGATACCTCGAGGGGAAGCTTGGTGTAGCTATGAGTGGAAGGCTTGACATTAGCAATGCTCTTTACTTCACCACTACGATTGGTCTTCTTTGCGTAAGTAGCTGTAAGAGCACTCTCGGAGCTGAATCTGGACAAGCTGCGTGGCGCGGCACCGTTGATGGCAACATCGACTTGGTCATTGCCATTGGTTCCAAGAGAAACAGTAAATTCATAGGATGAGCCAGCTTCAAATACGTAGTCGTCTTGACGACCACCCACATTACCATAGCCCGCAGCAATCCACATACGGTCGCCAGGAGTCGGGTTGGTGATGCACCAGTCGTAGGTACCAGCAGGAATCAAGATAGATACGCTGTTGTTCATCACGATGTTAGTCGTCGTAAGGCTGCCGTCGGCATTCACCGGAATCTTATACTCGAACTCGGCATAGGTGGCAGCTGAAGCATCGCCGCTTGTGGTCAAACCACCAGAAGTGGGAATGATTGTGCCGTAGGCCGTGGCATCGGCATCGAGCAGCATCTGGTAGCCAGAGCCGTCTTGCCAAACATCGCCGGCGGTTAAGGTGACGATTGCCATAGTGCTAACATCCACTGGTTTGTAGCGCAGGTTGTAGCTGTTGGCCTCGCCAGTCCAACTGGCTTCGGCTGCCGTGGGTGTAATGTTGTCCACAGTCAAACCTGTCGGGACGGGGCAAGCCACATCGGTAGTGAAGGAGATTTCTCCGGTCCAAGCGCTCTGGTCGTCCACTGAGCAGAAGGAACGCATCTTCACGGTGTAGGTGGTTTCAGCAGCGAGTCCTGTCAAGGTATATGGACTTTCTGTCACATCGATGAGATGCTCTTCATCGCCGTTGAGGCAGATCTGCCATGCGGTTTCTTCGCCACCGGCGGTCCAGTTCAGTTCAGCTTCTCTTGCAGTAATTTCGCTGACGGCCAAGCCTCTGGGCACGAAGCAGGAAGGAACCTCGCCCTTGAGGATGCGGATTTGGTTCTTCACATTGCTAACGGTGCCGCCGTATTCACTCGGATCTGTCGGGTCGTAGGCATTGTTGTCGTTGTAGAGATAAAGGGCTTGTGAGGTGGCGTCGAACACTCTGAAGTTAATGCCGTTCTCATAATTTTCATCTGCGGCGGTGCAAATAACGAGGGCGATATTTTTGGTGCCGTCATAGAAGAAGGGGCTGTCAAGCTCGAAGGTGTTCCAGCCTTGGGTGAGCAAGAGTGACTTGGTGCAGACCTTGTCGTCTGCAGTGACGGGAATCCAGTCAGCGGCTTTGGCAGTGCCGGTGAAAGCGCTCTTGTCGGTGCTCACCATGTAGATGTCGAAAGTACGTGACATGGTGGGTGTAGATGCACAGTAGAAGTCGATGCTCTCGATCATAGCGGCATCGCCCAGTTCGGCCACAGTGTAGATTTGTTCAGTATAGGAATAATTATAGTAGAAATAGCCAGGGAAATAACCACTGGTTGCTGTGCCCTCGCCGATGGTGATTCTTGCCGTAGGCATGAAGTTGCAGGCGGCGCTCCAGTCGCTGTCGCAGCCAGCCTTCACGCGGGCGTAGTAGACAGTCTCGGCGGTGAGGCCTGTCAGTTCAAACGGATGGGCGTTTGCGGTCGCCTCGGAGGGGTTGGCAAACTCGGCATCGGTGCTGTATTGGATCACCCAAGAAGTTTCATTGCCGTTGGGGTTCCAATCGAGCGTGGCGGTGTTGGCCGTGACAGCGGTGCAGGTCAAGCCGTTAGGAGCCAGGCAGGAAGGCATCTCGCCCTTGACGAGGCGGATCATGTTCTTGGAAGACGTGAGAGAACCAGAGCCAACCGTGGCAGCCGTCGGGTCGAGGTTTTCGCTATCGCTTTGTTGATAGAGCGATTGGTTGTCAGAGGCGGAATAGCAGCGGAAAGGAGTGCTGCTCTTATAGGAACCCGTGTTGTTGTCGACGACGATGGCCAAATTGCTGGTTCCGTCGTAAGCGTAAGGAACATTAAGCGTGATGGTCGTCCAAGCGTTGTCGGCGAAGGTCACCTGGCCTTGGTAGTAAATGTCGGCTGCGGTGACGGGAATCCAATCCGTGCCGTTTTCGAACTTGGTCTTATTCGTATTCACGATATAGATGACCAAATCCTTCACCATCTCAACAGTGTTGGCTTTGTAGAAGTCGATGCTGAAGATGGCAGCGGCCTCGCCCAGTTCGGCGGCGGTGTAGATTTGCTCCGACAAACTATAGTTGTAAAAGTTGTTGGCAGGCAGCGTGTTATGGGTGGTAGTGGCTGCACCAACGACCCATTTTTCGGTAGGCTCGAAGGGTATGGCGCTGCTCCATGCGTCTGCGCCGCAGGACGGACGCACTTTGGCAGTGTAGTAGCCCTCGGTGGTGAGGCCGCTAATCGTGCAAGGATTGTTGGAGGTCGTCATTCTAGTGGTGTCGGTACCAAGAATGTACATCACTTCCCATTCGGTGGCATCGCCGCGCTCAAACCAGCTCAAGGTAGCTGTAGTGGCAGTAAGTGCCGTGCAGGTCAAGTTGGAAGGAGCAACGCAAGCATTGAGTGTAGTGAAACTCTTGAGAGAGGACCAAGCACTCACACCGTCTTGGATGCCGCAGTTGGCGCGCACTCTTGCCTGGTAAGCCTGCTCGGCGGTGAGGCCGGGAAGCGTGTAAGGATTCTCGGTGACTGGGATAATAGTAGTGTCGTTGTTAGCAGGATCTGTGGCAACGGTAATTAACTGCACATCCCATGCGTTGGCTTCGCTGGTCCAATTCAGGGTGGCGCTTTGGTAGGTGATGTTTGAAACGGTAAAGCCCGTAGGAGCCACACAGCTCGGCAGGGTGGTGAAGTTCACGGTCTTCTCGACGCTGTAGTCGCCGCCGCCGCAGTCCACCTTCACGCGGGCGTTGTAGGCGGTTTCGGGGGTAAGGCCGCTCAGTTGAGCCTGATAGCCGTTTGCGGTAGCAGAAGCGGTAGCAGTGGTCCAAGTCTGGTCAGTGGCTTTCTTGTACTCGACAACAAAGTCGGTGGCGTCGCTTTCCCAAGTCAGGCGAGCGGTATAGGCTTCAACGTCCTCGGCTTTGAGATTCTCAACCGGGCAGCACATGACTACGCTCGGGTCGGGATTGATGTCGAAAGTGATGACATTTCTCTGACTAGATCTGCCATAGGCTGTGATGCCAGACATGGCGGTGGGATCGTAATCCGTACCGTCACGACGGGCATAGATGGCTTTATAGTCACCACTTGTGGGACCAGACA
>JAEEGH010016065.1_pt1 | contig 16149 bp, 12 predicted proteins | sample 9134181 | NCBI WGS metagenome assembly JAEEGH01 (sample SAMN16246544, study PRJNA631951) | gut metagenome | biome: gut microbiome; feature: rumen; material: DP-attached | host: Bos | place: Iran: Karaj | collected 2018-10
ATGTCTTTAAACAAATCACCAAGCCGATTGTATGTCAACGCCATAAACCTGGGCAGGTGGTTGGGCTGTAGAGACGTGCCATGGCGCGTCTCAATCCCCGGGAAATGCGTCTCCACAATCTCCAACGCCTTCAGATACTCCCCGCAAGCCGCCACCACGCTATCCCGTTCATAGAATCCCACGCCATTCATATAATGCGCCCGCGCCGCCAAAAACCCGTCATCGATGGAATCAAAATACCCCACTGCCTTCAGCACCTCTTCGCGGTTGCTTTGTCCATAGTCATTCTTAAACAGCAGCTCCGCCACCAGCACCTGGCAATAATGCCCCTCAAACTCATTGAGACTATCCGCCTCAGGGCTTGCGGCAAACTCCATCATCACCATTAAAGCGCTGTCGGGATGGTGCCACATGAGGGTGTCAACCACTGCCAATGCCGCATGTGCACCACTGTATTGCACATCAATTTGTTGCACATCCCTTCTTCCACAATAGGAAAAAAGCAGTACCAATACTATACCTATGACATTCAAGTATTTGTTCATTTTTTTCCTACAGAAATTTGCTTCAAAGATACAAAACTTTTATACACAACTCATTGTACCGACTTACTCGAATGTATTCCATTATGCCAAAACACCACCTTTTCATTCTCAACCGACAATTGAGAGCTTAACCCGAAAAACACTGCACGATTATCATCAAAATGCCCGGCAGGAAAACCAAAACAAACTGGATAATCATATTCTGAAACCACTTCAGCTATCACTTCCTCAACACTTTGGCCAAAGGGATGCGTGTTGTCATGGATTTGGGTTAAACCACCAACGACAAGACCTTTTAAATGCTCTAACTTACCAGCGCGTTTCAAGGCTCGCATCATTCTGTCAATATGATAGATATATTCGTCGACTTCCTCTATGAAAAGGCTTTTACCATCCAGTTCGGGGAAAGTATCAGAACCTATCATGGCTATTAAAACAGATAAGTTTCCACCTACAATTTCGCCTTCCATTTGTCCTATTCGGTTTTGTGGATGCGTTGGAAACTCGTACTGTAAAGATTTGCCTGTCAAAGCGTCGAATAAAGACTGTTTGGCTTCAGGAGTCTTGTTGGCAAAATAAAAAGGCATGGCAGCGTGTAGACTAGGAACTCCTAATCGGCTCAGCTTTCCATGAAGAACGGTTCCATCACTAAAGCCTACAATCCATTTCGGATGTTTTAAAAATTGGGTAAAATCCAATTTGTCTATTATTCGGATGCTGCCATAACCTCCACGCGCTATCCAAATGGCATCAATGTTTTCATCATCAAGATATTGCTGAAACACGGCAGCGCGAAAATCGTCATCACCAGCAAAGATATGATGCCCAGCAAAAAGCCTGTCGTCATAAACAGGAACAAAACCTTTCTCTTTCAGCCAGTTAATGGCATATTCCATTTCCTCAGGCTTGACCTTTCGCGCTGGAGCGGTAATAGCTACTTTCGAGCCTTGTTTTAAAAATGGAATAATCATATCTTTTTTCTTTTTGTCACAAAACTTTCAAAACCAACAAAACTATTTTTCTATGGGAAAGTCGCCAACCGGCTCTTTCCTACCGGCGACACAGTTGTGGAGCCGCATTTGATTGGGGTTTTGCTTGTTTTGTAGGTTTTGTGATACCATTACTCCTTTATAATTTCGTTGTCATCCAAAGCCTCGCCGTCATATTTTACTTCTTTGCCTTGGTCGTAAGTCACAATGAAATACAACTCGCCTGTTTCCAAATACTTTTTCCAGTCACCGTGTTTCACTCCAGCACTGTAACTTTGAATTTCGCGCAGTTTTCCATTCTCATAGTAGAAGAAATGCTCACCATCAGGATAACCGGCGTTGAACTTACCACGAAAGGCCATCTTATCATTGTCATAATAGGAAACCCATTCACCCACTTGCTTGTCGTTACGATATTCGCCTTGCGTGCGCATGTCACCAATCTGTTCCGTCCATTTGCCGTTTTTCATGCCATCGAAATAGGTACCACTGACGATGACATTCCCTTTAGCATCGTATTCCTTATAAGGTCCATTATGCATTCCCTTATAAAACTGTTCCTCAATTTGTTTCTGTCCATTGTCGTGATACCAGATCCAAACGCCATCAGGCTCACCTTCCTTGTAAATGCCAATTTCCTGCAACTGACCATTATGATAGTAGAATTTCCACTCACCAGAACGCAAGCCATCAATGAACAAACCTTCAACGCGTAAAGTACTATCAGGATAAAACTCTTTATACTCACCACGACGCTTTCCATCCGTACCGACAATGCCTTCATTTATCAAGCCACCTTTACTGTAAGTCTGCGACTTGATGACCTTTCCTTCTTCATCAAATTCACGCCAAACTCCTTCACGTTTGCCATCGCGGAAAGAAGCTTCGCGTTTTACTTTTCCATTAGGATAATACTCGTGTTGCACAACGAGGGGCTTCATGTCAGGTTCCAACACCTGTTCCACATCGTTCACAAACATAGTAATCTTTTTCAAGTTGCCTTTCTCATCGTATTCCTTATAAAATCCATCACGCAAACCATGCTTGTAATAACACTCCGTATGCAGACTCCAGTCATCAAAGAAAGTCTTCCAATAGCCATGTTTTTTACCTTCTTTGTCATAACGATTCAAGGATTCACGTGTCATGATGAACCCTTTTCTATAAGTGATAATCTCACGCAAAAGTCCAGTAGTGTCAAAAACAGGTGAAATACCTTCCTCAAAACCATTTTTATAGGTCATCGTCTGCATCAGATGCCGTTTCTTATCATATCTTCTCCCCTCCCCTGACCTCACATCATTCACAAATGGCTCTTCCAAAATATCATCTTTGCCGAAAGCAATGCGAGGCCCATTTTTCAAGTCCTTGGCATAATTCACAATCAAAGTCGTGTCACCAGTCACCGAAAAGAACACCCAAGTGCTGTCCAAAAGGAAATCCTTGCGTTTACCCATGGACTTCAGTTGACCGCTCTCATAATACGTCTTCCAAAATCCGTCAGGCTTGCCATCACGCAATGTTCCTTCGCTTGAAATTTGTCCACTCGGATAAGTATAAGTCTGATATTCAGTCTGTGAGAATGACTCCAAGCTGAAAAACAAACCCATTCCTATCAAAAATACAAGGTTTTTTATTCGCTTCATTGGCTTGCTAAATTCGGGTCAAAATTAGACATTTTCATTGGAATAGAAATACCCATTTTTCAATTCTTGAAAAATCCGCACGGAATTATCAACACCTAAAATATCAATATTTCATTTTTAGATTTTTAATCTTTTAAAATTATAAGGTTTGATATGGTTGTTAATAAGCCTGTGAATTGGTTGAAAACTTTTCAATAAAGTTCTTGCATTAATGGTTTCTAATTTGAGGCGACCATTTTTGAAATGACCAAAAGTTTATTTTTCAGCCTCATTTATCCTTTTTCGATTATTCATTGAAAAGCGAAAAATCGACTAAAATCGAGTCCAATTTTTTAAAATAATGTTGATTTTTCCCTGTTTTTTTGGTTGAAATCTGTTCATAAAAGTTGACCTCAATTTTATACACGTCCATCAAAAAGTTATCAACAAAATTTCTGTTGATAACTTATCAATATATTGGTAATCAATTTGTTATTTCAAAAATGTTGATTTTTTTCAAGCGGGTAAGTGTTTCAAATATAGTGTGATATGCCTGTGCCGAACAATGAAAATGCGTAATTTTGCGACTGATTTTATCAACAGCGGAAAAATGGAAACCATTATACCCATAGCAAGCGACCATGGCGGCTTCGAGATGAAGCAATATCTGATTGAAAAACTGAAAGAAGCAGGTTACGAAGTTCGTGATTATGGCACACATAGTTCGGACAGCGTCGACTATCCCGACATGATTCATCCTTTGGCTTCGGCCATCGAACATGGGGAATATCCTTTGGGAATCATCCTTTGTGGCAGTGGCAACGGTGCCCAGATGACGGCCAACCACCATCATAATGTGCGTGCTGCCTTGTGTTGGAATGTGGAATTAGCCAAATTGGCTCGTCAGCACAATGATGCCAATATCCTTGCCTTGCCTGGGCGTTTTATTCCCAATGAATTGGCTTGGGAAATGGTGCAAGTTTTTCTGCACACCGATTTTGAAGGCGGTCGTCATTTGCAAAGAATAAAGAAAATTGAACCCATCAAGAACCATGACAATGAGTGACCAAAAAAACATATTTAAACAAGGCAGCGAAAATTCCTTCAATGAAGAACACTGGCAGAAAATCAACTACAGCACAGGATGTTACGAGAACAATTTTGCCAAAGGCAAGGTGAATTACCGTAATCTTGATCTTGAAAAACAACGTGCCTACACCTTGCGCAACAAGTCGCTGTTGGGTCTTGAAAAGCTTTTGGTCGACTTTGAGACACATTTCACCGAAAATGGCGGAAAAGTACTTTGGGCGCGTAATGCCGACGATGCCTTGACCATGATTTACGATATCATTAGAAAAGAGCGGGCTCATACGATTTCACGTTCGATTTCCAATGTGCTTGACGAGATTGAATTGAATGGTTTTCTTGAACGCAAAAACATTGGTATTGTGGAGACTGAGATAGCTCGTTTTGTGTTGAAAACAGGGCATCAAAAGCCTTATCATCCGCTCTCGCCGACCATTCATCTTTCCAAAGAAGAAAACAACGCCATCCTGACCGAAGCCTATAAATTGAAGCCCAACAGCTCAGCGAAACAAATGGTCAATTTTGTGCGTCATGAGGTAGCAATTGAAGCCAAAGACGTGCCGATTTGCATTACAGGTGCCAATTTCCTGCTTTCCGACACTGGCGGCGTGGTACTTACTGAAAACGAAGGCAACATACTGAAATACACTTCCCAGGCCAGAGTACATATTGTTGTGGCAGGCATCGCCAAGCTCATTCCCTCCATTGACGATTTAGGTGTGTTGTTACCCTTGCTGTCACTGCATTCCACAGGACAAAGCATGGCTTCGTGCAACACCATTACTTTCGGGCCGACCCAACAAGGCAAAGGACCTGAACAGATGTATGTCATTTTGCTTGAAAACAACCGTTCGGAACTACTTTCCCTTGACAAACAGAAAAAAATCATGTCGTGCATTCACTGCGGTGCCTGTGTAAGCGTGTGTCCGATTTACAAAAACATTGGTGGCTACAGCTATGGCACCAAGCATATCGGTCCCATGGGCACAGTGATGATGCCTTTGATGAACGGAATGCAGGACTACAATTACCTCAATTCTGCTTGTTCTTTGTGCGGAAAATGCATTGATGCATGTCCAGTAAAAATTCCGTTGGACGACCTGATTATAGAAAACCGTCATCTCGCCCTCACAAAAAAGACAGGCGATTCAAAGTTGGAAACGATTGTAAAAGCGATGATTTGGCATTGCAAGTCGCGGAAAAAGATGGACAGTCCGTTGTTTTTGAAGAAGATAGAATTAAAGCGACTTCTTGGTACAGTCTGGGGAGAGCGCAGAACCATGCCTGAATTTGCGCCCAAGTCGTTCAGTCAGCTTTGGAAGGAGAGGAATCTTTAGTTTTGAGTTTCCCCTTGCGGAAAACAGAGTAGTTTTTTATAAAACGCGGCGGTTGAAATCAGTTACCAACTCGTAACAGTTTCAATCGCCGCTTAATAACTTTATACTTTCACTCCATTCCCTTGGGAATCCCTTATTTCTTTATAGCTACCCGCGCCACATGGTTTTTTCCATCCGCATCTGTGATGCGCAGCAAATAAGCCCCTTCCAACAATCCGTTCAAATCAATCTCATTCGTCCCCCGCGCCGTCTTCACCACCTGCCCAAGGGCATTATAAACCTGCACCTCATCAGCGACAACACCCTCAATCCGAACAACTCCATTGGTAGGATTGGGATAAAGTTTAATTACATCAGAAAGTTCGGCAATGGTCAGAAGGTCGCCGTTGATGGCAACGCTGAATTGCTTCTGTCCAGCACTCGATTCAACGGTAACCGTAGTCGTGGCATAACTTTTCGATAAGATATGTGCAGTCATGTCTATCCAAAAATACTCGGCAGCGGCCAAGTCGTAAGGCAACGCATGTTGAGGCTCGATGTCCAAATAATCCGTGCCGTCTTCGGTAATGGAAGTGATTGTGATGGGTGTATGTGTCCCATAGTTTTGGTTCATAAGCATCCCTCTTTGCGGATTGTCTTCAGGAACTTCAAACGTAAGCGAATGCATTCCCACTATCGTGAGACCATGATCTGTAATTGCTGAATTGGCAACCATGGCCACCACATTCCTTTCTCCCAAAGAAGTCAGGATTCGGATGTTGAAAGGCGTGTAATCTTCTTTGGCAGGAAGCACTTGGAACCAAACCGTCACCTGAACAGACCCTCCGGGAGGAAGTGCATAGGGGAAGTTTTGAGGTGATTGTATGTCAAGGTATGAATTCGGGTCAAGGATGATGTTTTGGATTGTCACTGTTTCAATCCTTTGGTTATCAATGGTGAAATGTTGTGATGTCCCAATGTTTTCAAACCACAGTGTGTCAGGAGTGACAACCAGTTCTCCTAAAGACTGGAAATTCGCTGTGATTTGCCCGCCCCGTGCTATCATGTGGTAATAATCGTCCTCGGTGGAGATGGTTTCGCCGTCTTGGTTGGTCCAACCGACAAACTGGTAGTTTTCGTTTGGAGAAGCAATCAGATGCGCGTACTCGCCAAAACGGTAAGTTCCAGAGCCACTTGCCGTGCCGCCATTTTCAGGACACGACACAACCTCAACTTCAAATTCCTCATAAACCGACTTGCGGCTACGGTAAATACAAGTGTTGTGTGAGCCAAAACCATACAGATACCCATCATCAGCAAGATATAGCCTATCCACTTCGCTGTCCTTCCCTGAAATAACATACTCCCAAGTCTCTCCATAGTCGGCAGAACGGATGACACCCAGTCCTCGGGATCTGCAAAACAAATTAGCAAATATAACGTCATTGTTGTCAATGGCTATCGACCATGCACAGTCACCGAGAATCATCTGCCATGTCGCCCCGTAATCACTTGACCGAAAGAGTCCGTTGCCGCCCAAATATATGGTGCCTTGTGAGTCTTGTGCCAAACAGAAAAGGGCATCATTGACAAATCCTATGTTTTCCCAAGTCTCGCCGTTGTCGGTTGATTGAAACAAGCCCCCTAATCCCATATGCATATAGTCGACAATAGAGGCCAGCATTGTGCCGTTGTCTAATCGCAGCAGGTCTGTCACCGCACAAGCCCCTGTACTATCCACATGGACATTGGTCCAAGTGGCATCCCAGTCCCTTGATTTGTAGATACCATGCCACGTGCCCAATATCAGGGCGTTATCAGCCGTGACACCAATCGACAAGCCATTCGAAATTGTAGGCACAGGTAGGTTCCGCCATTCCGTGCTTCCTGCTTCTCTTTTGCGCAGTGGATGGCCCATATTTGTGCCTGCCAACAAAGTGCCGTCTGTATGTTCGTAGAGTCGCAATACACCAATGTTATCTAATCCGATGAAATACCACGTCACACCTTCATCGGAAGAACTGTACACTCCTGAATAGAGTCCAACAATAATGTTACCGTTGGCACCCTTGATAAGCGAGTAAACGCCTGTTGGAGGCGGGTTAATCGCCATCCAGAAATTGTCTTCCACATTTTGCCCTTGCATCGTCATCCTTCCCGCCATCAGCAGGAGCACAAGCAGGGTGTATAGTCTATTGTTTCTCATCGTTTCGTGATTTTGTTAGTGTAAACTTTTCCTTCCGCATCCGTGATGCGCAGCAAATAAACCCCTTCCACCAATCCGCTCAAATCAACCTCATTCGTCCCCCGCACCATCTTCACCATCTGCCCAAGGGCATTGTAAACCTTCACCTCGGAAGTCTCCATACCTTCAATAACAACCCTGTCCCTTGTCGGATTGGGATAAACGCCAATGCTTTCAGCTTCTTCTTCGACCCCATCATACGAACCTTCAATAAAAATGTCATCAATACAGATGGCGGAATATCCTGTGCTGCTGAAGTGACGGAAAGCAATATAGACCTCCTGACCGGCATAATTGGAAATGTCAACTGTATACCGATACCAATTGCCTTGACGTTTTCCCTCGCATTTGGCCATCAAAGTCCATTCACGAAAGTTGGCAAAAGCCAACGGGTCGTCATTGACAGTAGTGGAGATGGCCACCGCAAAATGTTCCGCACTGCTGTACTCATCCAAAGCGCAGGCATAGAAGCTGAGAATGGGATATTGTGAATTTAAGGATATTTGTGGTGAGACGAGATAGTTGTCAGGTGTCAAAGGGTTGCCAGTGGTAGGGTCCACTGAAAACGATAGTAACACTCCATCGGAACCCAAGTGTCCCAATCCGTTGGCAGACTGCCGTTGCCAGTTGTGGCCATCGCCGTCGGCATCAATAGTGGTCCAGCCTTGAAGGGTGCCGTCTTCAAAGTCGAACGAGATTTGCGCTTGCATCGCTCCGCATACCAGCAATGCGGCAAGAATAAATGATAGTTTCTTCATAGGTTATTCTGTTTTAATGATTTGTCGTTTGCAAAGTTACACATTAGCTCATTCCCTCAGCACTTTCCGTGTGAGGCACACTTCCGCATTGCGGATTCTCAGCATGTACATCCCTTTGGGCAAGTCGCCCATCTCCATCCAACCGCCCTTGCCGCTGAAGGTCTTTGTGGCCACCACTTGGCCGCTCATGTTAATGAGTTCCATTTCCGTGGCCTCGGCCTCGTTGGGCAGCAGCACGCAAACCGTGTTGTTCGTCGGGTTGGGATAAACCTCCACCGCAGCCTCTTCTTTTGGCATGGGCCGTTCCGGCACCTGCAATGTGGTGTAGTCCACCGTGTCGGTGATGTGGAGAATCCAATAATCCCAATTCATGACAGTAGGGGTTGGGGTGTAAGAGAATGCGCAGTTAGAACAGCTCACATCTCCGCTGGAGCCGTTTGGGGGACATATCAGCTCGCCCACGATGGTATATTCCCTATCGTTGTGTTGGATGACCTCCCTAAATCTTGTATAGCCCCCATTCTTACCTAAGCAGCGTTCCCAAAGAAGATTGCCATTGGCATCAATGCGAAACACCCATCCCACGCCATCGTTAAGATCTCCCAAATTTAGGTGCGCCGCACTGGCCACATCACCATTATTGGATTGCGTTGTTCCAAACGCCATGAAGCCGCCATCTTCCAAAGGAAACACTCTCGTCATACCTTCGTGGGAGCTTCCACCATAGCACTTGCTCCAAACGACATTGCGGTCTAAATCCAAGCGCAACAGCCAAATGTCGTCGCATGGAAAACCTCCTCCGTAATATCCAGGATGCCATCCTGCACCTTGCAAATTGCCGTCCGTGCAGTTCGCAGTCCCCATGCCGATATAACCGTCTTCAAGGTCAATAAACCTCCATATTCCAGCCTCTTTTCCCGCTCCATAATTGCATCCATAACATTCCTGCCATTCTATTCCTCCAACGGAATCCAGTTTGATGAACGTGGCATTGCTGTTCATGGGAGGATCATAACACGGGGCAAGATTTCCGTAAGGCCCCAAAGTGTTATTGTACATAGAGACATAATAACCGCCTTTGTCGCTTCTGTCAACCCTATCCAAAAAATCCGCCCCTTCTGTTCCAAGAGTGGTTTCCCATGTCATGTTCCCCAGACTATCCATTGCCACCATCCAACCATCCACGCCGCCATAATGGTGGCTGATGTCACACCCTCCAGAAGTATAGTTCGCGAAAGCAAGCACACCGCCGTCATAAGTCAATTCCCCACCGCCTGGTTCGAAATAATACTCGTGTTCGTTGCCAAAACAACTGCTCCAAATCTCCTCTCCGTCGGAATTGATTTTGATCACTCTCAGATTGCGCCTAACATATCCGCAAATGTCACACGCCGCTCCTCCGACCAAATAATACTCTTTTTTTTCACTGTTTTCAACCTTCAGGATGTCTTTGATTCCTAAATCATAGCACCAACTGTCAATGAGTTCGTAATCGTAGTTGATTTTCACAACCCAAGCATGGTCGTTGCCAGGAACATTGCTGCAATATTCGGGCACCAGCCCCGTGCCGCTGCCTGGTTTGTTGGAAGTGCCCGCAAGCAATATGAAGTCATCTTCCATGATGATTCCTCTCCCTCGCACGAGGTCTTCGTCATATCCCCCAAAGCATTGCTGCTTGTCGATACGGATTTGCGCTTGCATCGTCACCCCTCCCGCCATCACCAGCAGCACAAGCAGGGTGTAAAGTCTTGGTGTTTTCATTGTTCTATTGGTTTTAACTATTTATTTGTCTTATCAGTCTTATAAGTCCCATCTCTCGCATCCGGTAGGCTCATCCCCCTCTGAGAGGGGGTGCCCAACGGGCGGGGGAGTCCATCGTAAGTACGTTAGCACGTATAACGTTAGCACGAAAAAAAACACTACCTCACCATCACCTTCTCCAAAAAGATTCTCCCTTCCTTATCCCTAATCCTCACCAAATAAACCCCATCCACCAATCCACCCAAATCAACCTCATTCGTCCCCCGCACGGTCTTCACCATCTGCCCAAGGGCATTATAGACCTGCACCTCGGCAGGATAGATGTCGTCTATTGTTATCTTGTCTTTTGCAGGATTGGGGTAGACGGTAACATCAGTTCCACCTCTATTTTCATCCACACCATCCATCTGTTCACAATACACAATGTTGTACGATTTTGAGGTCTCACCATCGCTGTATACCGCCAACACGTGATAATTCAATCGACCCCCACCTGAACAGTTGTCGGTGTATTCCGTTTCCGTAACCAAGTCTTCAGAGACCAAGGTCACACCTCTATAAACTTGATAACCAGCCAACACCTCATCGGGTTTCAGTTCCGGCTCATTCCAACGCAATATCACACTGCTTTCGTCACAACTTGCTATTTCGCAGTCCATTACTGGTGTATGATGTTCAAACCAATCGGGCTTGAAATCGTGAAAATAGGTAGTCACCAAAGTGTCGCCATAGGCACGGTAATAAGCAATATAACATCGGTCGCCTTGGGGTTCTTCAACCGGCGTACCCCACTCGGTGAAATTGTATGACAGCGTATCAAGGCAAACATAGAACACACCTGGCTCCCTGTCTAAAAATAGATTTCCCCCATATCCTATATCAAAAAACCGAAAAACGCTGTCGTCAACTATGACATCAATCGGATTCGATTCAAGGTCAACCAATGTTCGAAAACTATTGCCGTAATTGTCGGTGTATTCCACTCTTCTCAATTTTGAATAAGGCATATACGTAAAATACAATTCTCCTTCTTTTGGTCCTATGCCAAATTGCTTATTGATATATTCAGCTGGCAGTGTCAGCGTATCAGCAATTCCATAAAAATCTGTCGTGTGTAACAATTTGTCCGTACCAAGCTCTCGGCGAAAGAACTCTCCATGATTCCAACCAGCAACATGATTTGTGTATACAGGTATAGGAAAAGTTGCGATGGTATCAGAGAAATGGGCCCCATAATCATAACTCGCGATAAAAGAATAATTTTGGGGATTGGGATAATCACGCTCAAATTTCACCAGTTCTCCCAACTCATTCGCAAAACACCAATATGGGGCTTGATTTGGATAGGTATAATCGTCAACCACAATCCATGTTTGTCCATAATCTTCGGTGGAAAGAATCCGTTCCGAAAGATAATCTATGTTATAAAAGTGGCCAGGCGTAGCATCGTAAAGTGGTTCTCCCATTTTTGCCATGGTTACCGAATCAATCACCCAATTGTCCGTATCGTATGTAGCAATGATGTCGATATCCGCTCCGTGATTTGTGAATTTACAAAACAAGCATTTATATCCCATGAATGTATACTCGTACCACGGTTTTTGAATGATGATTTCACCTGGTTGGGTGCCAATGAAAAACTGCTCGCCTGATTGTCCAAATGAAGTCCCACTACCCGCCATCAGCAGGAACGCAATCAGGGTGTAAAGTCTAATTTTTTTCATCTTCGTGTACATTTATTATAATTCATGCACACAAAATTATATCAAAATTCCACAGAAATTCCAACCGCAAGGCACAAGTAAACATTTTTCTACCTCGCATAATACCCAATCGCCTGTTTGGTAGCCGATTGGGAAACGATAAAGTACACATTTTTATTCCACAAGTACCGAAAACTGGCCCAAATCCAGTTTCTTGTAGAGCGCAGAGCGGTACTTTCGGACAGTGTTTTCACTCAATCCAAGCAGCTCCGCCTCCTCCTTCGCACGCAACCGCAGGAAGGTTAGGATGGCCAATTTACGCTCCGTCTCGCTTAAGTCGGGGCAAACCTTCTGCAACTTTTCCGTGGCTCGGGGATAGGTCGTTTCAAATTCGGCCATAATGCGCTGCAGCTTGTCGTCTTCTTCACTATGGTAAATGGCCTTCGCACGTTGCTGCAGCACTTCCTTGGTGTGTTGTGCTGCCTGTTCCATCTTTGTCTGAAGCTCACGCTCCGTTTCGCCGTGCCGTTGCAAGGCCTCATTCAACCGCCGCTGTGACTCGGCCTCGTTTGCTGCCATGCGCTTCCTGTGGCTGCGCCGCATCAATATGACCACAACAGCCGCTATCACCACCAATGTCATCACCATCGCAAGCGTTATCCTCACGGCCTTTCTTTGCTCGCGGAGCGAAGCCGCCTCCTGTTTCTCCTGCAAGTAGTTTTGGAACATGTCATTCAGCTTCGAGACTTGTGCCTGCTTTTCGGCTGCCGTTGTGTTTTTTTCTATGAGCATTGTGGCATATTGGTTGGCTTTCAGCGTGTCGCCTTCGCTCATTGCAATCTCACGCAAAGCCCTTGCTGAAACGCTTGCCATGCCAGACTCTTTTTCAAATTCAAGCACAGGCTCAAAATAGGCCTTTGCGGAATCGTATTGCCCCATATCTTGGTAGATACCGCCAATGATCATGTATCGGTTGAGTCTTTCCGTTTCATTTGTTGCTTGCGCCGTCATCCTTTTCAAGCTATCCAAGGAGTTCACGGTATCGTTGTGGGAAGAGTACTCAAACAACGCCCTAACCGAAATCAAATCCCTATATAACAAAGCGTTTCTTTCGGTCAAAAGCTCCAAAGCCTTTTCATAGCAACAGGCTGCGCTGTCCGCTTCATTCAACTTGTCATATTGTTTTCCCAAATGATACAGGATGTTAGCCATCTTGTCCGGCGAGACCTGCACAATTCTGTCGTAGGCCAAAGCCTCTTTGTAACAATAGATGGCAGGCTCCTGCATGAATTGTGCAGAGAACAAATCCCCAAGGCGGTTATAGGTCAACGCCATAAACCGCGCTTTATGTCCCACCATTTCACCCTCGGCAAAATAGCTCTCCATCATCCGCAAAGCGAAAAGGTACTCCCCGCAAGCCTCAATGAGGCTGTCATGCTCATAGTAACCCACACCATTCATATAATGCGCCCGCGCCGCCAAAAACGCATCCCGCTCCTGTACAGACACACCGCGTGTGTCCGCCTTACCGCGTACGTCCGCATTACGCCCTTCTGCAACATTCACAATCGAATCATAATAATGAACCGCCTTCAGCACATCCGCTCGGTTGCTTTGCCCATAATAATTCTTAAACAGCAGCTCCGCCACCATCACCTGGCAATAATGCCCCTCAAACGCATCCATACCATCCGCCTCTGGGCTCCCCGCAAACTCCATCATCACCTTCAGCGCACTATCCGGCTGCACCCACATTAGCGAGTCAATCCCCTCCAAAGCCTCGTGCGCAGTCGTCCCCCTCTGAGAGGGGGTGGCCGCAGGCCGGGGGAGTCCTTCCCCCTCTGAGAGGGGGCCAGGGGGAGTACATCCCACCACAAGCACCATCAAAACAATCCCTATATAAACACGCAGTTTCACGCCGCAAAATTACTCAAAATTTCCTTCAGACCCCCTTCGTAAGCACGTTAGCACGCAATCCCGCATAACGATCAACTCAAAACTATAAACTCTCAACTCCCCACAACTCTAAACTCTAAACTCTCAACTCTAAACTAACCCAGCCAGGGGATTACTCCTTAACCCACTTCCCCGTTTCCGCATGGGTCGTTGAGCCTGTCGAAACGCCCGTCGTATAAACCTTCCAAACATAAGTCCCATCACTCCAATCCGTCGTATTGATGGCGGTGACATTTTCCGTAATCTCTCGCCCATAAACCATCCTTCCATTCATATCATACACCTCCACCCGCGCATCCTTCAATCCCGTCCTGATATTCAGCATGTCTTTCCCAGGATTAGGATAAGCCATCGCAACGGCAAAACCATGCGAATGCGCTTCCTCAACATCCAACAAATCGTAAATGGTAACTTTGTAAACAATAGCCTTGAATTCTCCTGTCTCATTATTAAAAGTGTTACATGACACAAGGCAGCCCCCATCAGGGAAAGCCATCACGGTAATGGGCAATTGCGTCAGCTTGGGATGTACAAAATGAATCTCACCCAACTTGTTCAAATTCTCGTCTAAACAGGCAATGTATGGATTGGTCATTACATCCATAACCCCTGCCACATACACCCTGTTTTCCGAATCGAAATCCACCGTATGCTCTCCTCCTCCCATATCCGCATACGGAGAAATCATTCCCCATGTATAATCCATTTGATTCATGTCCTGATCAAACATGCTCATGATGATGTTCTGGCCATCATCGGGATGGATTGGGTCGATATAGCTGGAAATAGAATAAGTTTTACCAATGTTGGGATTGTAATGATAGTCGGTGTAAGAACTACAATAAATGGGTCTAGAAACGGCATCTACATCATCCACTCGGTTCACGAGATTCAGAGAAGAATCGAATGTATAGCAACCAAAAACGCAAAAGGCAGTGGTGTCCGTGCGCCACTTGACAATATGGATTCCCATGGAATCAGAAGTGGGTATGCAGCCATGATAGTTCACCTGTTGAGGATGGCGTTTCACTGTGCGTTCAGCCGCCACCTCTCCGGCAGCGTCGAACCTTACAATGCGGATGCTGTCTTGTACCGTACTGTAAGAGAGGAAGCATCCTCCGTCTTTATTGGCAAGCACATGAACCTCCTTTGAATCTACAACGGTCTCGGGGCAATCAAACCCATACCAATCATATTGTTCAAAAACAGGTATCATGTCATCCCCAATGGTCACTTTATGGAAAGTGGCTGTGTCACCGTCAAGCTGTTTTTCCAGATAATAGACAAGCGTTTGTCCCTCTTCGTTGGTGAACATTTCAAAATCGAGTATGGCTTCATTTCTTGGCCAAAGCAAAATGGAATCCAGCAACAATCCATCATCATTATACTTTTTGATGGCAATGCCTTGCATTGATGAGGTCATTGCAGTAATCTCGTTGTCGCCCGAATTGTTCATCAGAACCACCAAATCATCCGACACGATGAACTCTTCCATTTCGTAAACATCTTGGGCCATCAACATCCCGCTTCCCGCCATCAGAAGGAGCGCAAGCAGGGTGTAATTTCTTGTTGCTTTCATTGTATTATTGTTTTTATTTTTTCTTTCTGACAATCAAACCGACAATGATGCCGACAACAAGGCCCACAACACCACCGATGATCCCAATAGGTAATATGTCTTTGCCTATGATTAATGCTATAACAGCAGCCACAATAGCAACAATAATAGCGGTCAAGATAATGTAAAGAATTGTTTGTCCTTTTTTCATAGCTCTAGGTGTTTAAAAGTTTAACATTATTCCTTTATCCATTTCCCATTTTCCGCTTCCTTGCCATTTGAAACCACCTTCCAAACATAACTTCCCGAAGCCCAATTTTCAGCATTAATCGAAGTTGTTTCATCGGTAATTTCTTGATGGTGTATCAGTTTCCCGCTCAAATCATACACCTCGACATAGGCATTTGGCAGAGCCGTGCGGATATTGAGCGTATTGCCGCCTGGATTAGGATAAGCCACCGCCACAGCGAAGCCAGCATCATGGGCTTCCTCGATGCCGTCAAAAGCTTCTTTGGGAATTTTGTAAATGGCACCAACGTCCTCTACCTCATCCATTCTTGTGCAAAGCAGAAAAAGGTCTCCATTTGGACTTAAACAGATTCCTTTG
>JAEEGH010016070.1_pt1 | contig 16146 bp, 9 predicted proteins | sample 9134181 | NCBI WGS metagenome assembly JAEEGH01 (sample SAMN16246544, study PRJNA631951) | gut metagenome | biome: gut microbiome; feature: rumen; material: DP-attached | host: Bos | place: Iran: Karaj | collected 2018-10
AGGAGGACGCCGCCGACGTGGTGCAGGACTGTTTCGTCACTCTATGGGAAGAGCGCGAGAAGTTGCAGCGGGTCGTGAACCGCGAGGCTTGGTGCATCATGTTGGTCAAGCGCCGCTGCGTCGACCTGCTGCGCAAGCGCAAGCCTACGGTCGAGATTGACGAGCGCACCATGGCACTGGCCGAGGAGCAGTCGCGCGACGACGAGGAACGGCTGCGGTTGGCCTTGCAGATGGTCGGCCGGTTGCCCGAACGGCAGGCACAGGCCGTTCGCCTCAAGCACTTCGATGCTGCCGACACTGACCGTATCGCCGCCGAGATGCACATCAATGCGGGCAACGTCTACACCCTCCTCTCAAGGGCCTATAGTTCACTGAAACAAATGATTTTGGAATATGAAAACCGATAGATATAATCTGGAAGACCTTCTGGCCGACGTGGAGCATTCCGGCCGCGACGAGCGCCGCCAGCAGGAGCTGGGCGCGATGATCGACCACTTGGCAGGGGAGAGTGGAAAGCATGGTGCATGGTGGTGGGTCTCGCGGGTGGCTGCTGCGGCCTGCATCCTGTTCTTTATCAGTACCGCCGTGCGTGTTTGGTTCATCCCCACGGGAGAGAACACAACGGTGGTGGCCGAGGCCGAAGTGCCGGTGGCGGTTCCCGCTGCGGTTGATCCGACAACGGTCGTGACAACGATTGCGGCTCCGGTGCGTCAGCGGCCTCATGCCAGACCACAGGTGATCGCCGAGACACCGGTGGTTGTGGAAGAATATGTGGCCGAGGAAGTGATAACTCCTGAACCTGTCGAGGCTGACTCTGACACAGTTCCAGCCTATATCATCTTGGACGACTTTGCACCAGATGCCGAACCTGTCGTGCAGGCTGTCGAGACCGAGCCTGTCGCCGAACCCGTGGCCGTGGCAGCAGAGCCTGCCAAGCCCGCTCGCCGCCGTTCAATCTTCAGCCTCTTCCGCCCGGCCGAGCCCAGCCTGATGGAGGGCACTGTGTTGGCCTTTAATATTCTGTAATCTAAATAACTAAAGTGATATGAAACGTTTTCTATTGACATTCGCAGCTGTGGGTCTGTTGCTCACTGCCAACGCGCAGATGATGTTGCAGCGCTCAATAGAGTTGCCGTCGCTGCCGTCGCTGCCCGACAGTACCCGTGTGGCTGACAGCCTGTGGTGGAAAGAACAATCCCGTATGAGCCTCACTCTGGGCATTTCGGCCGGCGCCACTTTCTACAATAGCGACAATAACCCATCGCCCTACTACAGCAAATATGGTCTACAGTTGCAGGTGCCACTGATGTTGGACTGGCGCGTGTCGCCCCATTGGCGTCTAGGTACCGGCCTGCGCTATGACCTCTGTTGGGATCCGCTCTATTATGCCGTCAAGGTCAATAATGTGTTTTCCAACGAGACCTATAGCACTGACGGCATCGTTTTCGAGAGTGGTGCTGTGGAGGGGCGTCAAAGTGCCTACGCTATGCGTCATTACATCGGTGTGCCGCTGCAGGCTACCTGGTATCCTGTGAAGCGTGAGCCGCGCCTGTTGGGCGTCACCTTTGACCTCTTTGCGGGATACTCTTTTGGGAGTTTTATCCATACCAATACAACCTGGGCTCACTATGTTCAACAAGATGGAAATACATACCTTAATGTCAATGGCCGTGGTGATGGGACCAACCCGAATGACCCCTCACTGTTGCCGTGGAAGCTGGAACTGGGAATATCGCTCTCCACCGATGTGCTCGGTCTGCTGCACGGCGTGCGCTTCTTCATGAACTTCCTGCCCTCTTACCGCGATCCACTGACAGGTGAAACACTCTATATGCACGGTATGACATTGTTCCTTTAACCTCTAAATAAAACTGACAATGAAAAAGAATCAAAAAACCCTTGTTTCCGCATTGGCATTCTTTGCTGCCGTAGCCCTCGTCGGCGTTAACCCAGCTAACGCACAGATTGACCTGCTGCACCAGACCTGTCAGCCTGATACAAATCCATTGCTCGCCACCTCCGGACCTAACACCGTCGGTGCCGGACATCTACAGCTGAGCGGTGCCCTCACATGGGATTACCTGGGCTTCGAATCCACACTTTATACACTTGAAAACGACTACCTGCAAGGAAAAAACATCTACAATAACTATGGTGCGGGGGTGAGTCTACGCTACGGCTTAGGCCAATACTTTGAGCTGAATGCTTCTGTCGACGGGGCTTATAGTCATAGTATTAGCAATTTCGGCGACACCATCATCAATGAGTATGGGAAGGCTTTTTCTCCCTGCATTGGTGCCAAGTTCTACTTCTATCAAGGTGGAGGGGATCCATGGGTGCCGCGTATGGCCCTTGCCGCAGGTTTGAGTACCCTGATGTCGGTGCACAACGGCAATTTCTACATCAATTACATTGCGCCACGATTGGATTTGCAGTTTCGCAACCGACTTGGACGTCGCTGGACACTAGATTATTCGGTGGGCATCGACGTTGCCCCCACTCGGGTTGGTGTCAGGTCAGAGTACGACTATATCTGCTACAGCCTCTTTGCCCGCTGGCTGGCTACCGACCGAATGCTGTTCAGTGCCGGTGTCGAGAATGGCGATGGGCGTCTGGAGATGCTGTATCAGGTCAAGCCCGACTTGCAGCTTAGCGCACAAGCTGGCATTAGCGCTACCGCAGGTATTGAGATGGGGATGCTCCAAACCTATGCAGCGGTAGGCGTCAACTGGATGCTGAAATAACAGAGAAGGGAACCGCGAGGTTCCCTTCTCTATCTTTCTTAGAATTTCACAATATCGATTAGGCGGACGCCGTCAAGCCAGACGGCGATGCAGCCTACGGCACCGAGCTCGCCGGCTTCGTCCCAGTCGGCGATGGGCTGGAGGGTGATGGCGTCGACAATCTCGAAGTATTCGGGCTCGAACTGCAGCCCTTCGCCGCACTCGTTGACTTCGTGCCACGAGGCCAGCGTGTCGAGCACCCACTCCTTCACGTCGTCCACCTCCTCGTACTCGGCCATCTCGGCGGCCTGCTCGAGGGTGGCGTTGATGGCCGGTGCCATCTGGCGGGCGGCGGGCGAGAGGCGCATGTTGCGGCTGCTCAGGGCCAGGCCGTCGTCGGCGCGCACGATGGGGCAGGGGACCAGCTCGATGGGATATTTGATTTGCTCCAGCAGGTTGCGGATGACGGCGATCTGCTGGTAGTCCTTCTCGCCGAAGTAGGCGCGGTGGGGCTGTGCCAGGTCGAACAGACGGCGCACCACCACGGCGACACCGCTGAAGTGACCCGGACGGCGCGGCCCTTCCATCACCTCCTCGATGGGGCCGAAGTGGTAGACCTCCTTGGGCTCACCCTGCGGATACATCTCGTCCACCGTGGGCGTGAAGGCCAGCAGAGTGGAGGCTTTGGCCTCATTCTTAATTCTTAATTCTAAATTCTTAATTAACTCCAGGTCGGCCTCGATGGTGCGGGGGTACTTCTCCAGGTCTTCCTTGTTGTTGAACTGGATGGGGTTGACGAAGAGGGAGACCACGACGAGGTCGTTCTCCTTCAGTGCGCGCTCGATGAGCGAGAGGTGACCCTCGTGGAGGGCACCCATGGTGGGCACGAGACCTATCTGCTTGCCCTCTTGGCGGGCGGCGTTGACAGCCGAGGTGAGCTCGGCGGCTTTCAGTATCTGTTTCATTATTGGTTTAAAGTTTTAGGCTGTGAGTTTTAAGTAAACTGTCGTTAACCTGTGTAGTACTTAAAACTTAAAGCTTACAGCTCACAGCTTATTATAATTCTATTTCTCCTTTCCCTTGGCGTACCAGCTCGATGCCGTCGGAGCAGTCGACCACCGTCGAAGGTTCGGCGTCGGCAATGCCGCCGTCGATGACTCCCCACACACGGCTGCCGAAACGGTCGTGGATGAGGTCGGGGTCGGTGTAGTTCTCCACCTCGCCGTCTTCCTCGCCGATGGGGCGTACCGAGGTGCTGATGAGCGGTGATCCCAGCTCTTCGATGATGGCACGTGCGATATTGTTGTCGGGCACGCGGATGCCGATGGTGTGGTTTTGGTTCTGATAGTTGCGCGGCACGGCACCGGCGGCCTCCATGATGAAGGTGAAGGGACCGGGCAGCGACCGCTTGAGCAGTGCGAAGGTGTCGCGGTCCATGGCGCGGACATATTCGCTGGCCATGCTCAAGTCGGAGCAGAGCATCGCGTACTTGGCCTGTTTCAGTTTGAATCCCTTGAGCGTTGCAATCTCCTCGACGGCGCGTTTGTGCTCCATCGAGCAGGCGAAGGCGTAGAGCGTGTCGGTGGGCAGGATGACCACTTCACCGTTGCGCAGCGCGTCGGCTATTCGCCTCACTTCGCGTACGTTAGGGTTGTCGTTGTAGAGCTTAATAAGCATATTTTCATTCTAAAAAGAAAGTGCAAAAGTACGAAAAAAACCTAATGTGGTAAAATAAATGTACAATAACAGATGGCGAATGCCGTTATTAAAGGCAATGAGACATAAGATTTTGTTACTGTTGACACTCCTTGCCATGAGCCCTGTCCTGTTGGCGCAGACGCAAGACTTCGACCGTTGGTTCACCGGCGGCACACTGCGTCTTGACTGCCTGCGCGAGGGGTCGGCGCAGGGCGACACAGTGTGGGTGGAGCATTGGATTGACCGCCAGTGCGACTGGCACGGGTCGCGCACGCAGCTGCTTGACCCCTTCAACAACGGCGACTACCGTGTGGTGGTGCGCGATGCGGCGACGGGCCGTGAACTCTATTCGCGCGGCTACAGCAGTCTTTTCCGTGAGTACAAGGACACCCCCGAGGGCCGCACTGTCACCAGACGCTTCGAGGAGACCCTGTTGCTGCCCATGCCGAAAGGCAAGGTGAGGATAGCTTTGCAGAGACGCGACCAGGCTATGCGGCTGGTCGATCAGACGGTGGTCGAATATGTCCCTCGACAGATGAGGTTGGAGACCCGCTCTCCGAGAAACATCGAAGGGAAGGAGTTTGAGTTCCTTGACCATGGGAAGGATGTGGACTTCAGTTTATATGGAGACAGCTATAACAAGTTCGATATGGCTTTCGTCATGCAGGGGTTCGACACGATGGACGACATGACCTACAAGCAGGTGTGTAACCGCATGAAGCAGTTGCTCTTTGACAAGGAACCGTTCCGGAGTTTCAAAACAGACTTCAATATTTATTTCGTCAAAGGTGACGCCGGGGTAGAATACAACGCTTTTGGGATTGACCGCTATGCGATGACCTTCAAGGTGTGGCAGTTGCACGATGTGCTTGGGCAAGTGCCATGTGACCACATTATCATTGTACTCAACAATAAGAAATACGGTGGCGGAGCTATATACAACTTCTACTCTGTCAGTTCGCTGCATTCGATGGCCGAGATGGTGCTGACGCACGAGCTGGGTCACGGTATTGGTGGCTTGGCAGACGAGTATGTCGACGAGGACTTGAGTTATGCCGACCTGCACCGCACGCAGTATGAGCCGCTGGAGCCGAACATTACCAATTTGTTGGACTTTAAGAGTAAATGGCAGCATCTGTTGCCCGAGGGAACGCCGGTGCCGACGCCCGACGTTACGGTGCCGCGCACCGAGAACGGACCGCTGGGCGTCTATGAAGGGGCGGGCTACAGCAGCAAGGGAGTCTACCGTCCTGCGATGCACTGCATGATGCGCGACTATGCGCCTTTCTGCCCTGTGTGCCGCGAGCGGATAGAGGCAGTGATAGGACTTTATACGGAGTAAGGAGATACGGAGACAGGAGATAAGACAAATGAAGAAGATTCTATATCTTATGGTGCTGGCGGCCGTGATGCCGTTGCTGACACTCTCGTGTGCCGACGGTGGCTATGCCGACGAGCGCGAGGTGCCGCTCTGTTTCTCGGTCGACACGCTCAGTTTCGACACCCTCTTCACTACCGTCGGTAGCGCCACCCGTCAGGTGGTGGTCTACAACGCCACTGGTAACGATGTCGTGATAAGCAGTGTCACCTTGCAGAAAGGACGTGCAAGCCGATTCCGTCTCAATGTCGACGGCGACACGTCGCTCGTGGCGCGCGATGTCGAACTCTTGGCGGGCGACAGTCTCTTCATCTTCGTCCAGGCAAATATCAACCCCAACGACCAGACGGCGCCTTTCCTTGAGGAGGATGCCATCGTCTTCGGCAACGGCCAGCGGCTGCCGCTGACGGCTTGGGGCCGCAATGCCGTCTACCACGCGGTACCCGATGGTGCGCCCTACAGCGTCATCGACTGTGCCAACTGGGACCACACGCGGCCACATGTCATCCTGGGGATGGCTGCGGTGCTCGAAGGGAACACCCTCACCCTGCAGCCCGGTGACGAGCTCTACTTCTACAACAATGCCATCCTGGCCATAGACACCAACGCCAGTCTGGTGGCGGTGGGCACCGCCGAGCAGCCGGTGCTCTTCACCTCGCTGCGTCACGACGGCTGGTACTCGTTCCTGCCGGGCCAGTGGCAGTGCCTCTGGTTCACAGGTGGCAGCACGGGCAATATCATCAACCACGCCATCGTAGAGAACGGCACCGGCGGCCTGCGAGTTTACCCCGACGCCGACCTGACGGTGAGCAACACCGTTATCCGCAACATGAGCGACTGCGCCCTCATAGGGCAAGGCGGCAGTATCAGCGGTAGCAACCTGCTGGTCTACGACTGCTTGACCAGCCTCACTGTGTTGCGGGGCGGCAGCTACGACTTCACGGGTTGCACCTTCGCCGACTACTGGCGCTACTCGTCGCGTCGCATAGAGAGCGTGGTGCTGACCAATTATCTGCTGGCTGCCGACGGTAGCGTGGCACAGATGGGCGACCTCACGCAGGCTGACTTCACCAACTGCATCATCTATGGCACCTACTCACCCGCTGAGGTGATTGTAAGTGGCATAGAGGCATGCCAACTCAACTATAGTTTCACTCACTGCCTGGTGAAGGGCGGCGATTGGGATGAAGACCCTCAGTTTGTCGACATCGACGAAGATGACTACCATCTGCAGGAGGGCAGCCCCGCTGTGGGGATTGGATATCAGTATTAAAGGTTAATGGTTAAAGGTTATAAGGCTGGCGCAGTTGGAATAATTGAAAAAGTGAAATAACTGATAAATAAGTATGACTAAGTTTTCTTTTGAAGAGCTAAAAGCTTATAAAATGGGTCGGTCGCTTGTAAAAGAAGTTTATCAGATACAATCAAGCTTTCCCAAAGAGGAAGTTTTTGGACTTGGAAGTCAGATTCGTAGAGCGGCGGTTTCAATAACTGCAAACTTGGCAGAAGGAAGCGGCCGTATGTCATTAAAAGAAAAGCAACAATATGTTGTCGTTGCCTATGGCTCTTTGACAGAATTATTCAGTGAAATATTAACGGCATCCGATTTGGGCTATATCACGGAAGAAAAAGTTGATGAACTAAGACCGCAATTTATTGATATGTCTAAGATGTTGTCGGGGATGAGACAATCCTTACAAAAAAGGATGGATTCTGCAGTGGAAGCCGCGTCAGCCCATTAACCAATAACCTTTAACCTAAAATTATGTACGAATATATCAAAGGACAATTGGCAAATCTGGAGCCTACACAGGCAGTCATAGACTGTGGCGGAGTGGGTTATCTGCTGGAAATAACACTTAATACCTACGAGGCATTGCGCAGGACTGATGCCGCACAGGTGAAACTCTATGCTCATCTGGTGGTGCGCGAGGATGCGCAGCAGCTGTTCGGCTTCTACGACCTGGCCGAGCGCGAGATGTTCCGCATCCTTGTCGGAGTCAACGGTGTGGGCAATCAGACGGCACGTATGATGCTGTCGTCGCTCACGGTCGACGAACTACGTCAGGCCATCCAGATGCAGGATGTCAAGAAAGTGCAGCGTGTGAAGGGTATCGGTGCCAAGACTGCCCAGCGCATCGTATTGGAGTTGGCCGACAAGGTGGGGGTGGTCGGATCGGAATCTGGAATCCGGAGTTCGGAGAATACCCAGGCGCGCGACGAAGCAATGACGGCACTCGTGATGCTGGGATTTGCCAAGCCTGCCGTCGAGAAGTTGTTGATGGCCAACGATTGGAAGAACCCCGACGGCAGTCCGATGACTGTCGAAGACATCATCAAAGTGGGGCTGCAACGCCTATAGTCGGTTCCTGTTTCGTTGATATTTAAGATTATCTTCGGCCTTTCTTCGGTTGTGGCCGAAGAAAGGGCTGGGAAATCGACGGGAATTATTTTTATTATATATTTACACCTGCGGAATACAATAAATATTCCGCATCTTCGTTTATGATGGGTTAACTTGTAGTGCGTATTGAAGGCTAGATATATAGTAATACTGTTATTGCTGCTGCTGACAGCCGCGGGTCCCTTGTGGGCGCAGGCTGACAGCGGTGGCTATACGCCTATGGGGTCGGGCTACACGCCGGCAGGCATCACCACTACGGTGGAGTACAACCCCGCGACGGGCGACTATGTGCGCATCACCAAGGTGGGCGACATGGTCATCAGCCGCGACTATATGACCTTCGAAGAGTATCAGGATTGGCAGATGGACCAGTTGCTGAGCAAGTACTGGAACGAGAAGCAGGAAGGGTCGGTGCTCGACAATGCCGGTGGCGGTCTGCTGAACAAGATACCCGGGTTCAGCCAGATTACGCAGAAGCTGGACCTGCTGGACGGCAAGCCCCTCGTTGATATCGACCCGAGCGGGTCGGCCGACCTGACTTTCCAGCTTGTGAACAACTACCGCAAGGATCCCCAGCGTGACCAGCACGAGCGGAGTGTCACTACCTTCGATTTCGATGAGAACATACAGATAAACCTCAACGCCAAGATAGGCGACCTGATAGATTTCAATATCAACGAGAATACCAAGGCCACCTTCGACTTCGAGAATCAGTACAAGCTGAAGTATGAGGGCAAGGAGGACGATATCCTGCAACTGTTCGAGGCGGCCGACATCTCGTTCCCGCTGCAGACTACCCTCATCAAGGGTAGCCAGCAGCTGTTCGGTTTCCATACCAAGTTGAAGTTCGGCAAGTTGACGGTGGATGCCGTGCTTTCGCAGAAGGAGACCTCGACAGAGAATATGCAGGTGCAAGGTGGTGCCAGCAGCCATGAGTTTGAAATCAGGGCCGACGAATACGAGGAGAACCGCCACTATTTCATTTCGCAGTATTTCTATGAGAACTACAACCGTGCCATGAGCACCCTGCCGGTGGTGAATTCGAACATCCGCATACTGCGCATCGAGGTGTGGCGCACCAATGTGGGTGCCGCGGTGACGCAGAATCGCAATATCTTGGCTTTGACGGACCTGGGTGAGGCCAATCCGAGCAATGGCCGGGTCAACGGGATGGGGATGCCGCTGCCCGACAACCGGGCCAACGACCTGCTGACGTTGGTCAACCCCTCGTCGGTGCGCAGCATCAACTCGGTGACCAGTTATATGCAGGGTGTGGGCATGGTTGGCGGCACCGACTACGAGAAGGTCGAGAGTGCCCGTCTGCTTCCCAGCAACGAGTACACTTTCAACGCCCAACTGGGATTCATCACCCTCAACCAGCCGTTGAGCAACGACCAAGTGCTAGCCGTGGCTTACCAGTACCAAGTGGTGGGCGACACCAACGTCTATCAGGTCGGTGAACTGACCACCGACGGTGTCAACGACCCCAATACTCTTATCGTCAAGCTAATCAAAGGTACCTCGACCGATACCCGTGGACCGCTGTGGCGCCTGATGATGAAGAATGTCTACTTCCTCAGGAGTAGTCAGCTCAGCCGCGACCATTTCCGTCTCAATGTGCTGTACGAGAGTCCTGAGGGTGGTGTGGGTATTGGTTTCTTTACCGAAGGTCCGCAGCAGGGCAAGCCGCTGATCGAGGTCTTCGGTCTCGACCGTATGGACGCCACCCAGAGTTACTACTACGCCGACGGAGTTTTCGACTGGTTCGACTCGGCGGCATTCAAAGGCGGTACCATCCAGGCTTCGACGGGTCGTATCTATTTCCCTTATGTGGAGCCGTTCGGAAAAGACCTGCGTGAATTGCTTGGAGGCGGTGAAATGGCCGACCGCTACTGTTTCGACTCGTTGTATACGATGACGCAAGCCTTGGCACAGCAATATGCCGACCGCAACCGGTTCTATCTGGAGGGCTACTATTCCAGCACCGTCAGCGGTGAGATATCGCTGGGCTACAGCGTGTCGCCCGGCTCGGTGACGGTCACGGCCGGCGGCATGCCGCTGATAGAGAATGTGGACTACACGGTCGACTATACCATGGGTACGGTGCGTATTATCAACGAGAGCATCCTCTCGTCGAACACCCCCATCAGTGTGAGTTCGGAGAACAATTCGTTCAGCATGACCACCAAACGCATGTTGGGCGCACATATCAACTACGAGTTCCAGCCCAACTTCAACCTGGGTGCCACAGTGATGAATCTGCACGAGAAGCCGCTCACGCAGAAGAATAACTTCGGCGACGAGCCGACGAGCAACACCATTTGGGGGTTGGACCTGAACTACAGCCACGAGGTGCCGTTCATCACCAAGTTGGTCGACCTCCTGCCGGGCATACAGACCAAGGCCCCGTCGAACCTCAGCCTGACGGCCGAGTTCGCCCACTTCCTCCCGGGCATGAGCAGCACCGGCTCGAAAGAAGGTGCTGTGTCGTATGTCGACGACTTCGAAGGCGCGGAGAACAGCATCAGCCTGACATCGGCAGTCTCGTGGTCGCTGGCCAGCACACCACAGGACTTCGCCACGCCGTTGGCTATGTTCCCCGAGACGGCTCCCGGCACGGGGTTGGCTTATGGCTACAACAGGGCAAAACTGGCATGGTACCGTATCAGTCAGGATTTCTATGACCGCAACTGCCCCAGCAATATAACGGCAGACGACCGTTCGCAACCCTATGCCCGTCGCATTGCCGAGCAGGAGGTGTTTCCGAACAAAGACCTTGCCTCCGGACAGCCGACGGCAGTCTATGAGCTGAACATGGCATACTATCCCGAAGAGAAGGGACCGTACAACTATGATGTGGCACCGTCGGCCTACAGTGCCGGTATCGACGAGAACGGATTGTTGCAAAACCCGGCCTCTCGTTGGGGCGGTATCATGCGCAAACTGGATTATACCGACTTCGAGACCCAGAATATCGAGACCATCGAGTTCTGGTTGATGGATCCCTTCATTGAGAATCCCACCCATAGTGGGGGCAAGCTTTATATCAACCTGGGTGATATCAGCGAAGACATCCTGCGTGACGGCCGCAAGAGTTTCGAGAACGGACTTCCGACGAGTCTGACAGTGGTCAATGTGGACACCACCATCTGGGGTCGTGTGCCGACGACGCAGCCCATCGTCAACGCCTTCGACAACGACGAGGAGGCCCGCAAGTATCAGGATGTGGGCTACGACGGCTTGGGCAGCACCCATGGCCTCGGTGACGAGCAGACCTTCTTTGCCGACTATCTTAACGCCATCGCCCAGCGGTTCGGCACCTCCAGTCAGGCCTATCAGCAGGCCCTGCAGGACCCCTCCAGCGACGATTTCCGCTACTTCCGCAGCTCCTATTGGGACGAGAACGACGTGAAGATTAACGACCGCTACAAGTTCTTCAACAATGCCGAGGGCAACTCGCCCGTCGACAGTGACATGGAGGAGAGTTATAATACCAGCGGTTCGGCCTACCCCAATGTGGAGGATATCAATCGCGACAATACCCTCAGCGAAGCAGAGAACTACTACCAATATGTGATTGACCTCAGTCCGGAACGGATGGTGATTGGCGAGAACCATATCGTCGACATTCAGGAGGCTCGCAACGTGCAGCTGGCCAACGGTGAGACCACCACATGCAAGTGGTACCAGTTCCGTATTCCCATCCGGGAGCCGGACCAGAAGGTGGGCACCATCAACGGCTACCAGTCCATCCGGTTCATCCGAATGTTCCTGAACCAGTTCAGCGAACCTATCATCCTGCGTTTTGCCACCCTCGACCTGGTCTATTCCACCTGGCGCAAGTACACGGAAGACCTGCTGCAGCCAGGCGATTATGTGACCGGCACCACCGAGGAGACTTCGTTCAACATCTCGACAGTCAATATTGAGGAAAACGGCAGCCGTCAGCCAGTGCCTTACGTATTGCCTCCCGGCATCGAACGCGAGGAATGGTACACGACGGGTAGCAGTTATATACAGCTCAACGAGCAGGCTGTGTCGCTCGACGTGGATCAGCTGGCCTCCGGCGACGCACGGGCTATCTACCGTTCCACGAGCTACGACTTGCGCTTCTATGGCCACATGAAGATGTTCGTCCATGCTGAAAAGAAGTACGCGGACAAGCCTCTTAACGACGACGACCTGGTGCTCTTTGTCCGCCTGGGAAGCGACTACACCAACAACTACTATGAGTATGAGCTGCCGCTGAAGTTCACCCCCTGGGGCACTTCGGTCGACGACCCCTATGCCATCTGGCCGTTGGACAACAATGTGGATATCGACTTGCAGATGATGACCGAGATAAAGACTCATCGCAACATTCATATCAGGGCCGGGGAAAGCGGTTACTCTCCCTCGCTGCTCTATTCCGAACGAGTGGAAGGGAAGAAGTATACGGTGCTGGGAACTCCCAATCTGGGAAAGATAAAGGTCATTATGATAGGTGTGCGCAATCCCAAGAAAGAGTCTCTCGTCGACGGGAACGACATGCTGCCCAAGTCGGCCATCGTGTGGGTGAACGAATTGCGCCTGTCGGACTATATCAACAAAGGCGGGTGGGCTGCGATGGCGATGGCACGCACCAACTTGGCCGATGTCGGCAATCTGCAACTCTACGGCTCCTATACCACTGCGAACTTTGGCAACCTGGAAGACCCGCTTATCAAGGAGGAACTTGTTAATACATTCAATTTCCAGACCACCTTCGATATGCAGCTCGACAAGTTCCTCCCTGAGGACTGGGGGCTGCACATCCCGCTCTACCTGGATTATAGCAGGGAGATCGGCAGTCCGGAGTACAACCCCTATAACCCCGATGTGCTGCTCTACGACGACCTGCAGACCTACCAGACTGCCGCCGAACGCGACAGCGTAGCCCAAATGACACAGCGCCGCAAGTCAGCCACCAACCTCACCCTCTCCAATGTGCGCAAGAACAGGGTGGGGAAGGCCAGCCTGAAACAGCACATCTACGACATAGAGAACTTCTCCTTCTCCTACGCCTACAGCCGGGAGCGTTCGTCGGATGACGAGATTGATCATTACAACAAGGACCAGCATCGAGGCGGCCTCACATACAACTATGCCCTTCAACCCAAGCCGGTGAAGCCTTTCGAGAAGTCGAAACTCTTCAAGGGGAAAAACTGGAAGATAATCAATGACTTCAACTTCTATTACCTCCCCAAGAACCTGACCTTCTCCACCGAGGTGTATCGCGATTTTGAGGAGACGATGCTGCGCAACAAAAGTGCTGCGTTGGTCATCATACGCCCCACCTATTACAAGCAGTTTACCTGGCAACGTGACTATGGTCTGCAGTACGACCTCAGCAAGGACCTCCGTCTCCAGTATAGCGCCAATGCCAACGCCCGTGTCGAGGAACCTATCGGACGGCTGGAGAGCCAGTCGGCAGTCGATTCGGTCTGGCGGTCGATAGCTTCGGGTGGTACGATGCAGAACTTCCAGCAGTCGGTCAACGTCACCTACAACCTGCCTATCTCGAAGCTGCCATACCTGGATTTTCTGAAGATGCCGCTGAGCTATCGTACCGACTTCACCCACAGGGGAACCACCCAGGCATTGGCATCGATGGGCTCCATCCTTCAGAACTCCACGGTCATGGAAGCCTCGATGCAGGCCAACATGCAGACGCTTTTCAACAAGATACCGTTGCTGAAGAAAGCGTGGGCCAATAACGACAATGGTCGACGGCCTTCCAACCCGCGGGGCTTGAAGAAGCCGGACCCGAAGAAGATGTCGAAACAAGACTCTATCGCCATGGCCGACAGTCTGCGGCATGAGAAGATGATGAATACGTTGAAGGAAATCGGCTTTGCAGGCCTGCGTCTGGTGACATGTGTGAAGAATGTCAACGTGCAGTACAAAAACACCCTCGGGTCACGCCTCCCGGGTTATATGGGCGAGCCGATGTATGTGGGTCTTGATCCGCAGCACTACTGGACCCCGGGGCCGGGCTACGTATTCGGCTACCAGCAAGATGTCGTTGACGAGTTGCTCCGGTACGACCTGCTCAGCCGCGACACGCTGTTCAACACACCCCATGAGTCGACCCAAAACAACCTCTTCTCTATTCGGGCGCAGTTGGAGCCGTTGCGCGACATGAATATCACCCTTTCCGCTTCGCAGAACTATGCTTCCCGTGAGGAGTATTATTACAAGTACATGTCCGATGTGGATGCCGTTACGGGACCCCTCTCCTATGTGATGAGTGGCAACTATACCACCAATACATGGGCTTTCAGCACTGCTTTTATGAACCGGGAGGAGCTTTTCCAGCAGTTCCTCGATAACCGTAGTGTGGTGGCACAGCGGCTCGCCGATGCCAACCCCGACCCATACACCGACCAGATGGTCCTCGACACGATGAACGGCCAGTATTTCCCTGCCGGCTACAGCGCCAATTCTCAGACCGTGTTGCTCACCTCCTTCCTGGCCACCTACCTTGGTAAAGACCCGGCCAAGCACGGCTTCTCGCCCTTCCTTGGCCTGCCTCTGCCTGAAATCGATATCAAGTACGACGGCCTCAAAAAGGTGAAGTTCCTTAAGAAGTGGTTTACCAACATCTCGCTGTCTCATTCCTACAAATGCTCCTATTCTGTGGGCCATTTCTATACCGACCCAGCGCTCTCGGCCTTGGAAGACTACGATTACGGTCTTGAGACCGCGCTTAACAGCACCGGCGACTACATCGCACCGGTCAGTGCCGACGGAGTGCAGATTACCGAGCAGATGAATCCTCTTATCCGGGTGAATGTGACCATGGTCAACAGCCTGCAGTTCAATTTCGCAGTCAACAAGAACCGCAACCTCCAGCTTTCTTTCTCCAACAACCAGCTCACTGAGACCACGCGTGACGCCATCACCGTGGGCGCCGGTTATCGGATCAAGGATGTCGCCTTCTCTGTCCTCTTCGCCGGCAAGCAACATGACCTCAAGAGCGACATTGTGCTTCGACTCAACCTCACATACAACAGCAATATGACCAACATACGCAAGATTAACAGCTACAACCCCGAGGTGGGAGGACAGATTTCGTCCGGCAGCGAGGTATGGATGGTCGACATCAGTGGCGAGTATAACCTGACCGAAAACCTTGTCCTTCGTGCTTTCTTCCAGACTAACATCAACAACCCGTACATCATGAACACCTACCCCAACTCGACCACCAAGGGAGGCCTTACGGTGAGGTTCTCGTTCTAACCTAAAGTAACAGTATACAATGGATAAAGATAGATTCAAGGATTTTGACGAAGAGGAACGCCAGTTGGTCCTCGACTTCGAGAACACTGTCCTTCGTGGAGGGCAGCGCTTCTTCGACGTGGACGAGCTGGAAGTGATCATGGACTACTATTTTGAGGTGAACGACATAGCCCCATTGGAACGCGCCGTTGAGTATGCCGAGCAACTTTACCCTGACAGCACTATAGTGAAACTTCGCCGCGCCCATCTTTTTATTGCCAAGGAACAGTTCGACGACGCCATGCGTATCATCAAGACGCTTCGTCGGCAGGAACCCGGCAACACCGACGTGGCCTATTCCATGGGTGTGGCTTATGGCGCCATGGGTGAGCATGAGAAAGCTATCGAACTCTTCATGGAGGCTGCCAACGACGGTTGGCTGCTGGGACGTGTCTATGCCAACATCGCCGAAGAGTATTACCACCTGAACGACTTCGACAAGGCCATCCGCTACTATCAGTTGGCACTCGACACCGACAGCTACGACTCGGCGACGCTCTTCAACTATGTCGACACGGCCATCCAGTCAAACAATATGGAGGATGCCGTGACCTACCTGAAATCGTTTGTCGGAGAGCACCCTTACAGCAGCGAAGCCTGGCAGGGACTGGGCACACTGTACCGCGAGATCGGACTTCTCGAGA
>JAEEGH010016073.1_pt1 | contig 16143 bp, 8 predicted proteins | sample 9134181 | NCBI WGS metagenome assembly JAEEGH01 (sample SAMN16246544, study PRJNA631951) | gut metagenome | biome: gut microbiome; feature: rumen; material: DP-attached | host: Bos | place: Iran: Karaj | collected 2018-10
ACGGCCGCGCCGGGATCATAGCCGGCCATCGTCATGAGGGCGAGGCCCATGTAGTCGGCTTCGCTCTCGTGTTTGCGGGAAAAGGGAAGCATCACGCCGACCTGCGCGCCGAGACCGAAGACGCTCGCCGCGGTATCGCGCTTCGTGGCGTCGATCCTTCCGACGGCTTCGGTCGCGGCGGCGGTACCGACTTCGGCGAGCATCTGCTGGCTCATGCGCTCATTGCTGTGCTTGGCCACGGCGTGCGCCACCTCGTGCCCCAGCACGACGGCGAGCTCGTCGTCCGACGCGACAAGCGCCATCAATCCCGTGTAGACGACGATCTTCCCGCCCGGCATGCAGAAGGCGTTGACCTCGTCGTCCTGCACGAGGTTGAATTCCCACGCAAAATTCGCGACTTCACGCGCGAGGCCGTTGTTGCGCAAATAGTTTTCCGTAGCGGTCGCGATCTTGCGCCCGACACGCACCACCTGCGCGGAACGCACCTTGTCGCCGGACACCTTGGCCTTGCCCATATAGCTTCTATATTCCGTGAGGCTCGATGAGAGCACATCCTGGTCCGAGACGAGGGCAAGCTGCCGGCGTCCGGTAATCGGTACCGTCGCGCATGACGACGCCAAGATCAGGGTGGCGACGAGAAGAGGATAATAATGTTTCACAGGTTGAAAAGTTGAAGGGTTGAAGGGTTGTGAGCGCACAGACTAGGCGCCGTAGCCGTTCGGGTGCTTGACGTGCCACTTCCAGGCCGATTCGACGATGGCGTCGATTTCGGTGAAGGCGGCCTTCCAGCCGAGGACCTTCTCCGCGAGGCCGACCTTGGCGACAAGCTTGTCGGGGTCGCCGGGACGGCGGGGTGTGACTTCGGCGGGAACCGGGTGGCCCGTGACGCGGCGGGCCGACTCGACGATTTCCTTCACGGAGTAGCCATGGCCGGTGCCGAGGTTCACGGCGCCAGTCGCGGACGACTCGATGGCGCGCAGATGGGCGTCGGCGAGGTCGGAGACGTGGACATAGTCGCGGATGCAGGTGCCGTCGGGCGTGGCGTAGTCGTCGCCGAAGATCTTGGCGCAGGGCGCCTGTCCGAGGGCGACGCGGAGGACGAGCGGTATGACATGCGTCTCGCAGGGGACGCGGTGGTCCTCGCCGAGTTCCTCCGTCGCGCCGCAGGCGTTGAAGTAGCGCAGGGCCATGTAGCTCAGGCCGTGGATCTTCGCGTGCCAGCGGAGCATCGTCTCGAACATGAGCTTCGACTCGCCGTAGGGGTTCGTCGGGCGCTGGGGCGTATCCTCGGAGATGAGGTCAGTGCCCGGCTCGCCGTAGGTGGCGCAGCTGGAGGAGAAGACGATGCGGCCGACGCCGTTCTCGCGCATCGCCTCAAGAAGGTTGCAGCCGCCGACGACGTTGTTGTTGAAGTAGAGTTCGGGCTGTCTCATCGACTCGCCGACGAGCGCGTAGGCGGCGAAATGCATGACGGCGTCGGGGCGGAAGGCCTTGACGGCGGAGCGGATCGCCTCGGCGTCGCGCAGGTCGCCGACGACGAGCGGAACGCCCGGGGCCATCGACTCGCGATGGCCGCGCTCGACATTGTCGAAGACGCTGATTTCATGTCCGGCCTCAAGCAGCTTGCGGATGGTGACGCTGCCGATGTAGCCGGTGCCGCCTGTTACGAGGATTTTCACTTGTCCTGTCCTTCCTTGAGTTTCTTGACTTCGGCCTCGAGCTCGAAGACCTTGCGGCGGAGCTTGGAGACTTGGGCCGGCATGAGGGCCTGCGCCGCCAGGTCGCGGAGCGAGCTGGCCGGAGTGCCGATGACGTACGATCCGGCTGGAACGGTTCTGCTGACGCCGCACTGCGGGCCGACCTGCGCGCCATCCTCGACCTTGAGGTGGCCGGAGATGCCGGCCTGCGCCCAGATGCGGACGCCGGAGCCGATTTCGGCGCTGCCGGCGATGCCCGCCTGGGCGATGACGCCGCTGAAGTCGCCAATCTTGACGTTGTGGCCGATTTGAACGAGGTTGTCAATCTTGACGCAGTTGCCGATATGTGTTTCGCCGAAGCGGGCGCGGTCAATCGTGGTGTTGGCGCCGACCTCGACGTCGTCGCCAATGACGACGGTACCGACTTGCGGAATCTTCTCGATGCGCGGGATGCCACCGGGAAGCATGTCAATCGAATAGCCGAAGCCGTCGCTGCCGAGGACGGCACCGCAGTGGGCGATAAAGCGCGCGCCAATGCGCACCCGCTCGCGGACGGTGACATGCTGGTAGAGGTGGCTGCCGGGGCCGATTTCGGCATTCTGTCCGATGTAACACTGCGACTCGATGATGCAGTCGTCCCCAATTTTCGCGCCATCCTCGATCACGCAGAGCGGGCCGATGTGGACGTTCTTGCCGATGATCGCCTCCGGCGAGACAACGGCGGAGTAGTGGATGCCGGGCCAGCGCTCGGGGGGCGGCGGCGCGACAAGAGGCGCCGCGACTGCGAAGGCGCGGTCGGAATTCTTGACGCGGATGAGCGCCGCCGCGCCGCACGCGCCAGACCAGTCATCCTGGACAATGACGGCCGACGCCTTCGTCTCGGCCATCTGGTCGGCGTACTTCTTGTTTGAAAGGAACGAAAGGTCGCCCTCCTGCGCTTCCGCAAGGCCGGCCAGATGGGAAATCTGGACGTTGGAATCGCCCTCTACTGTTCCGCCGATCTTGGCGGCGATTTCAGCTACGGTCAAAGTCATGCCTATTCCCCCTTTTCGGCCGCAGGTGCGGCAGTCTCTGTCTTCTCCGCCTGAGGAGCGGGACTTTCTTCTTTCGCCTTGGGGCTTTCGGCATCCGAAGAGGCTTCTTCATCATCCTCTTCGGGCTCCTCGATGCCGAGCAGCTTCATGACTTCCGCCGTTATGTCCATTTCGGGCTTGGAGTAGATTACGCCAGTGCCTGCGCTGAGGCGCGAGGGGAGCTGGAGGACGAGGTCGAAGCCGTTCCCCCTCGCGTAGGCGGCGATGGCGCGCTCGATGATGTCGGAGGTGCGCTTGAGCATCTTCATCTCCTGCTTGTTCAGCTCGCGCTGAAGTTCGCGGATTTTCTCCTCCGCGCCGCGGGCCGCCTCAAGTGCTGCCTGACGCTTGTCAAGAGCGACGGCCTCGGCCTTCTTCCGCGCGGATTCGCTGAGAGCCGGATTCGTGGCCTCGCGAGCGGCCTCTTCAAAGGCCTTGCGCGTTGATGCGGCAAGAGCCTGAAGCTGTTCCTTCTGCTTGTTGAAGTCCTTGAGCGTCCCCTCAAGCGTCTTCTTGTCCTCCGCCGTGTTCGGGTGGAGGCGGATCAGCTTTTCGAGATCGACGACGGCGATCTTCTGCTGCGCGTACGCAGTGGCGGTGAACGAAAGGGCCAGTACGGCCGCGAGGAAATGTATGCTCATGTTGCGCATGGTTGTGACTCCTGTTTTTGGTACAAAAACACCTTTACTATTTTCGCATATCGCGTATGCGAAAGACAAGCGATTTTATTAAGAAAAGAGGCGTGTCGAGGCCTAGCTCGACGGCGTCCGCCGCGAGAATATCTCGTGGATTCGCGCCATGTCGAACTTGGGCGTGCGGTCGTAGCAGAAGACGCCGTTCTGCTCCTGCTCGACGTCCGTGAGCTGCGTGTAGCACCAGCCTGAGAGGTTGGGCACCTTGAGCATCACGTCGACTTCGTCGGAAAGGATCTTGTAGAACGTCTCGAGATCGGGGATGTCGGTGCCGTAGCCCCATGTGTTGTCCGCGAAGGGACGGCGGTCAGGCGGAATCCACTTGAGGCCGCCGAACTCGTCGTTGATGTAGGGCTGCCCCTGATACGGGCACTGGCGCTTGTGTGGCTCCGGGTGGCCCGTCCAGGCCTTGCCGGGCCCCTGGTCGAGTTCGACGAGCTTTTCGGCCCGGGCGTAGTCATGCACGGTCCAGAGGTCGGTCAGGGCGTGGACATAGCCAGAGGCGTCATTCACGGGGCGCGTAGGGTCGAGCGCCTTGCAGAGGTTGTAGGCGTCGATCTGGACGCGGTGGTGCTGGTAGGCGTCGGTGACGTTGCCCGTCTCGTTGAAGGGCGACCATGCGATGATGGACGGGTGGTTGCGGTCGCGGACGACGATTTCAGCCCATTCCGAGAGGAAGTTGCGCGCGTCGAGCACACGGTTGACGTCGACGCCCCAGCTGGATGATTCGCCCCATGTGAGGTAGCCGAGTCTGTCGGCCCAGTAGTGGAAGCGCTCCTCGAAGACCTTCTGGTGGAGGCGCGCGCCGTTGAAGCCGGCGGACATGGAAAGCTCAATGTCGCGGCGCAGCGCCTCGTCGGAAGGTGCTGTCCAGATGCCGTCGGGGTAGAAGCCCTGGTCGAGCACGAGACTGAAGTAAATCGGCTTGCCGTTGAGGTAGACGCGGTCGCCTTCGATGTGGACCTTGCGCAGTCCGGCGTAGGAACGCACGGCGTCCACGACGGCACCTGAGGCATCGACAACCTCAAGGCTGAGTCCGTAGAGGAAGGGCGACTCCGGCGACCAAGGCTTGGCCTCGCCGGGAATCTGCAGAACGGCCGGTACGCCGTCGAGCGCGGCGCATTCGGCCGTGGCGACGGCTTTCTCTCCGTCGAGAAGGGTCGCGCGGAGGCGGCAGCCGGCGGCGACGGCGTAGTACGAGGGCGTGACGACGAAGCGTGATCCGTCGAGATCGGGGACGATCTGGCAGGACTTGAGGCCGGTCTTCCCGACGGCCTCCAGCCAGACGGTCTGCCAGATGCCCGTGGTGCGGGTGTAGCTGCAGCCGCGGGACTTGTATTCGGGGCACTGCTTGCCGCCTGGCTGGCCCGCGCCGCGCGTCGAGTCATGGACGCGCACGACGAGGTCGTGTTCCGCGCCAGGCGTCACGTACGGCGTGATGTCGAACTCGAAGGAAACCGTCCCGCCGAAATGCGGATTGGCGACGCTGACGCCGTCCACGTAGACCTCGCACTCGTAGTCGACCGCGCCGAAGTGGAGGATCGTGCGACGCCCGGCCCACGCCGCCGGCACGGAAATCTTCCGATGGTACCACATGTCCTCGATGAAGTCCGTGTAGCCGACGCCCGACAGTTTGCTTTCGGGGCAGAACGGCACGAGAATCGTGCGGTCGAAGCCCTTTGACTTGAAAAGCTCGCGGCCCGGGTCGCGGCCCGAGTGGCCGAAGTCGAAGGCGAAGGTCCACTCGCCGTTAAGGTTGATCCAGTCGTTGCGCTCGAACTGAGGGCGCGGATGTTCGGGACGGGGGATGGTGTTCATAAGTTGGTCGGTTGGTCAGTTGGGGAGTTGAGGAGTTGGTCAGTTGGTTGGTTGGACGGGTGGGCAGTGAAATCAATGGACGGCGATGGTTAAGGGCGAACCAGACGACGGCGTGGGCACGTCGTCGCGGAAAAGCGTGTTCGTCACGACAATTTCATCGGGGTATGTGCGCCGCTCGAATCCGCATGGCTTCCCTGACGCGTCGGTGGTGACGAACACATAGGCCGGGGTAAGCGTCGCCTGCCACAGCCCTTGGGCGTTGGGCGCGACATTGACCTCGAGATGGCCGTAGTGCTTGCCGCCTGACACGAGACGTTCATTCGCGTCATAGACTTCGGGCGTGTCAACGTGTGCGCGGAAGACCTCCCACGGGTTGGGGTTTGTCGTGATTCTGCAGCCGCGGAGGCCGTCTCCTCCCATGCCGACGTCATACACGTTGAGCGTGATGGGGCGGCGAGTGCCGTCCGGCAAGGTTTCCTCGCCATGGACCTGGGAGTGCTCGTACATCTCGTCGTGTCCGCAGATCCAGGCGTCGCAGCCGTAGCGGAAGAGGAGGTTCGTCAGGCATCGCGTGGCGACGCCCGAAAGGGTCTCGCCCTCCACGCCGCGGCCGACCTCCCCCATGGCGCGGCCGTGGTAGCCCGCGGAGAAGGGGCACTGATGGCTCACGACGAAGGTGAAGAGCGCGTTCGTCTGGGCGTCGCGCAACTGTTCCTCAAGCCAGGCGTACTGGACGCTCCCCTCGCGAAAATCGGGCGCGTGGCTCGTCGCCTGCCGAAGTTGCGCGTTGGTGTCCTCGGGATGGGGATTGCCGTATTCCTGCTGCCACGTGTTGGCGGGATTGCGGTCCGGGCCGTTGTTGAGATCGAGGAAAATCAGGGCAACGGGCCCGTAGTCGAAGCGGTGGAAACGCTCCTGCTGGTCTTCGAGCACATTCGCCCCGTTCGGCTCATACTCGAAGTAGGAAAGGTATTTCCGCGCGCCGCGCTCGCCATCGAGGTCCTGGTAGCTTGCGTACTCATGGTTGCCTATCGCCGCCACTATTGGTGTTGAACCGGCGGGGTCGTTGAGCTTGCCGGCGTTATGGCGCCAGAACTCGTCCCAGTCGGTCTGGCGGGAACCGGCCTGCGCCAAGTCGCCGGCGATGACCACGAAGTCCGGCTTGCGCGCGACCATTGCGCAGATGTTGCTCGCATAGCCGACCGTCTGGTCCACGAGGTATTTGCGCGAGGTGGCGGACGGGTTCTCGTCGTGGTCGAGGCGGAAGTCGTCCCACGTCACGGCCGAGCCGTTGGAGCCCGGCTCCGTTTCGCAGTCGGAATAGCAGACGAAACGGACGGCGCGCCGGCGGGAGGGCACCGTGCGAAAGACGTTGGCATAGCTTTCACCACCCGCCAATGTCACCGAGTAGGCATAGCGGGAATCGGGCTGGAGGCCCTCGATTCGACAGCGGTGCTGCCATGGCACCGTATAGGGAAGGTACTGGAAAGAGTGGCTTGTGTCGCCCTCGTAGCTCAGCTCGGTGGCCTCTCGTCCCTGTGTCGTAATCTGGCGGGCCTCGGCAGGACGTCCCTCAGGCCACCATGAAACGGTCGCGGAACCGGTCTCCTGCGCAAGCCAAAGAAGGCTCATCGCGTTCGTAGTCGCGTGCTGGACGTAGGGCGTGACACGGAAGACGTTGCCACCTTGGAGGACTTGTGCCGCTATGGTTACGGTTGCAAGGATCCCGAGGATTGTTGAATGAGGTATAGAGTTCGAATTCACATAGCGATTATACTTCATTTCGGCCTTTCTGGCAGAAAAAAGCTCACGGAAGACCGATGATCGTCGTTTTTCCGTGAAAGACGACGCCGAAGCGGTTTTCGCCCTGCGGAAAGACTTCGGGAAGCGATTCGCCTTTCGCGACTGGGCAGAGGAGCGTGGCGAAGCGGAAGACGTGGCGGCCGGAGGCCTTCATGACCACCGTCGCGGCGGGATGGACATCCTTGTCGTTGCGGCCGACATACCAGCCGAGGAGTCGCGGTTCGCGCTGGCCGACGACGCAGGTTGTTTCCACTCCTTCGGGCAGAAACGGCTGTATGAGGATGTCATGGCGCCGGTCTCCGCCGAAGTCGGAGAGCACCGCACCGGGTCGGCCTGGCACTTGATGCACGGCGACAGTGTCGAGATGGAAGAGGAGTTCGTAGTCGTGGGAATGACCGTCGCGCGATTCAAGGTCGTCCGTCACGCAGAAGAAGTCGGGCTTCAGGAACTGCATCTCACGAGTATGGCGGGCGGGCTTCGCGCCATCGGGGCCGAATGGGCCGTCGTATGTTGCGCGCGCACGGTCGAGTTCAGGCGTCGAAATCCAGCCGGCGTCGATGGGGGCGTCCACGGAAAGCGGCTGAGTTCGCGTCTGCCCGAGGCCGTCGACGAGGACGACGTTGTGGCCGGCGGCGGAGACGGCGAGTATGCGTTGGTCAGAGACGTCGTATGGACCGCCGCCGTCATCGAAGAGCAGTTCCTCCCCGCCCTTGTAGACGATGATGTTGAGCTTGTCCTGGTGCTTGTGGTTCTTGCCGAGCGGGCCGACGTCGAAGCAGCAGTAGGTTGCGTCGGCATCCCATCCCGAACGCATCGCGGCGAATCCGGCGTAGGGGAGAAAACGCGAGGCCAAGGCCCCGTCAGGTGGTGCGCCTTCCTTACGGTCGGTCACGGCCCAGAGGATTTCGGAATCATCGGGGAAGAGTTCGGCCACGCCTCGGAGAAGTCCTGAGGCGCGGATGGTGTAGCAGTCGTTCGTCCGCGGCTGCGTTAGATTCGGGGCCGTGAGGGCGACGACGGCCAGCGAGGCTTTTCGCAGCAGAGGGGCGAAGTCGGCGGGGAGTTCGTGGAGGCGGTTTTGACGGCTGGCAAGCTTGTAGAGAGTCGCGGCGCTTCCGAAGACGACGCCGTGGTAGTCGGGGGAAAGCTCGTTTTGCATCCCGTCGGGGAGAATCTGAAGACGAAGGGCCTCGCCCATGAGGCGCGCGGCGTCGCGGCGCATCGCCTCCGCCTCGCGGAACTCGGGAAAAAGCGAGGCGAAGGCGTGGAGTCCGCCCAGCTCGATCATCTGCCAGTTGCTGAGCCTTCGACCATTGGAACCCATGCCCTCGGCGTCGTAGGATTGCGGCAAATGGGCGGCGAGGTGTCGCGCCTGCCGAAGCATCGACGCCAGCATGAGGCAGATCGCCTCGTCGGTGAATTCAGGGGCGGACCGAAAGGCGGCGAAAGCAAGGGGCCAGGAACCGTGGAGGCGGATGCCCGCCTCGATTGTCCGCCACGCGCTTCCGACGCATTGGCAGTCCGGCGGCGGATCGGTCTGGTCGATCCAGTCGAGAAGCTGCCGGCAGAAGGCCGTTGCGCAGGCGGTGTCGCCCGTCGAGCGGTAGACGATCGCCATGGCGCGCCAGAAGGCGTGGCGGTTGAGCTGCCAGGTCCACTCCGGATTGAAGGGGCCGCGCACGGACGTCGCGTTGAAGGCGTAGTCAATCCGCCCGTCAGGAAAGCTCCACGGGACGTTGACGACGGTGACTTCGCCACGCACTGCGCGCGCGGCCGTTTCGACGACATCGGACGAGAGTTGACCCTTGCCGGACATGAAAGAGTCTGGAAGGGCCAGTCGGTCGTCGCCGAGGCGGCGATAATAGGAGGCAACGGCATGGACTGGGTTCAGACCCAGATCCTCAATGTCGATGGCTGAGAAGAGGTCGGCCAGCAGGGCTGACCTCTTCTCAGCCATGCTTGGGGACAAGATCGTCGTCTTGGCGTCCATCAGGGTTGTCCGGGGTCAAGGGCGACGAAGTCACCCCAGAGGAGAAAGAGCGGGTAGTCGCGCAGAGGGAGGTTGCGCAGACGCCAGCAGCCGTCGCCAAGACGTGTGCAGGAATCCTCGGGGAACCGGTAGACCGAGCCGTCGAGCGGGTCGGCCAGCAACGGGGGCTGGTCGGGGGCGGCCGCGACCACCAGCGTGGCGACCTCGTCGCGCGTCTCGGTCAGAAGTTCGCAGGGCCTCCAGTAGACGAAGGCCTGCGCACCGCCGGGGCGGACGAACTCCCCGAAGGTCAGCTCGCGGGCCGACGCGGTGCGCCGCCCCAGGAGTTGGGAGTCCTCCGGTTCAAAGCGGACAGCCGCATCTCGCCGCTCCGGCGCGCCGTTGAAGAGGGCCGACAGATTGCGCAACGCCGTGTAGGACATCTTCGGACGCTTCACGCGCGTCGCGCGGCCGTTGTCGTCGAACTCCGCGGAGAGGACGCCGAAGTAGCCGTAGTCGCTGTAGCTGGAGACATCGCCGACGCGGCCGACCAGCGCCTCGGCCATGTCCATGCAGGAGAAATACGACGTGAAGGCGACATCGCCGAGAAGGTCTGAGACCATGTGGCGAAGAAGCTGCCGGGCCTGGCGCTCCTCCGTCCAGGCCATTCCCCAGAGCGCCCCGTGCCCGTTGGGGCTTGACTGAGAGCCCGACTCTCCCTGGACGAGGCGGATTTCGGGGTTGTGGCGCATCAGGAAGGCGCGGATCATGCGGATGCGCTCCGCGTTCTCGGCCTCGTCGACGCAGTAGCAGTGGTAGGTGAAGCCCCATGCGCGGGCGAGGCAGCCCGTCGAGGCAACGCCCGTGAGCCACGGAAGCGACGCCCCGCACATCGAGCCGACCAGCGCGCGCGCCTCGGGGTTGCCCTCGCGGATCGCGTCCATCGTCGCGTTGGCGAAGTCGCCGTACTCGCGGCCGGTGCCCTCGGTGCCGAAGACGCGGATCTGCTCGCCGTCGGGTCGGAAGCGCTTCCAGGTGCCGCCATCGGGTTCGTTCCAGATCTCGAAGAGGTCGATGCGTCCCCGGTAGCGCGAGACGACGGCCACGACGTACCGGTGCCAGGCTTCGCGCTGCTCGTCGGTGTCGATGGGCGGGCAGCCCGTCGCGCCGAAGATGCGCGCGGCGTTGGCGTCGTAGAGCCCGTTGCCGTAGCAGAGGCAGATCCAGGGGCGGCAGCCGGCGGCGACAAGGTTGTCGACGATCGAGTCGAGCCATGCGAAGTCGTAGACCCCGCGCTCCTTCTCGGTTCGCGCCCAGCCGGACTGGATGCGCACCCACTTCACGCCGGACTCGGCGACGTAGGGGTAGGCGGCGGCGGGATCAAAGATGTCGCGGTCGAGCTTTTCGAAACCGAGACCGATTTTGGATTCACCAACCGCCCGTGAGGGAACTGGACGTATGGTGGCGATTTTCTCAAAATTGAACATGCTTTACTCCTTCTTCCGGCTTGTCGCCACTAGTCGCGTTTAAGTACGGTGTTGTACTCCCAGGCATTGTCGATGCAGTCGAGGAGTTCGCCGAAGAGCGGCGCAGTGAGAAATACGGCCCCCTTGCCGTATGGACGGACCATCATGTACGGCCGCTCCAGTCCGGTGCTCTTCTGCCGGTGCATGGCCAGGATCTCCCATGATTCCGGGCTTTCCGGAAGGAGCACGCCCGGAGGTGTCGTGCCAGTCCTGATTCTATTGGGAATCGTGGCAAATGTATTTGTCGTGAACCAAGTGGCGCGATGCGGCGCTGCGGAGTCGTCCCTGTATCCGACCTTGAAGGTCTCATCTCCGAACTTGCGCTGGAGATCTCCTATGCCGTAGTAGCTGTCGATGAAGAGGACTGCGCCGCCCTCGACGGCCGGTATGACGCGCTCGCGATAGAATTTCTCGGAAAGGTTGTCCTGTCCGGAACCAACGAATATGAGGTCGGCGCTTTCGACATCGGCCTTTTCAGCCTCCTCCGCCCCGATGAAGCACGTTGCATTCCATCCGCGGGCGTACAGCTGCGGCCGCCTGGCCATGAAGTCCCTGTTATCGGCCCCTTTTTTCGGCACAAGCCAGACGAGGCGCTGTCCGCGCGCCTTATCGGAAAACACGACGCTTGCCATAAGGGCGAGGTCGCGGTACACAGGACTGGGGAAGCCACATGCCCGGTGTCCCTTGTCATTGCGGATGACGGACAGCTGCCATGTGTCGCCGTTCTTCGGACGCTCACCGCAGAAGGAGGCGAACGGAAGCGTGATGTCCGCGGTCCACCGGTCCTCTCCGATTGCCGTCCGCGCCGTCCATGCGGGATTCCATGAGGCATCCTGCCCCATGGCATCGTAGGTCCCGCCGGATGGTGTGACACCGAGCTGACGGTAGATGCCGTCGCCGACGCCAAGGAAGATCTTGACATTGTCGTGGTTCCAGAATGGGATGTCGCGCCCAGGTTCGCCGGCCATGAGACCGGCAATGTCATCGTCGCGCGCGTCGACATGGATATGGAACGCCTCGTCCGTCCACCACAGGCGGATGTCGGTCGGCTGGTGCGGCGCGCGGCGGTCCTTGTCGCCCAGGTCCGTTACGGAAACGGTCGGAATCCTATCGATTGGCTTTTCCTCCTCGAGATGCGGCGGCACATACGATACGCGGTCGGCGGCGGAAAGCTCCCATGTCGTTTCCCACTGGCGGAGGAGCGCCCGCTCCGTGCCGATCTCGCGCAAGGCGCGTTCCGCGTCCGGCCCCCCGCCCGAGGCTTTGACGGCCGCTTCGGCGGCCTCAATGCGCCCCCATGCGAACTTGAGGAATTCGGGCGAAATGAGATTTTGCGCGATTGATGCCGCCCGGCTCCCAAAATACGAGACGTGGCACTTCATCGAGTCCCAGTTCTCAGCGAAGCGGACGAGATACTCGTGCATGGGCCCGGCCCCGGCGCCATAGACGTGTTCGCACCAGTCGCGCAGAATCTCGTCCACGTTCGCGTCGGGATTCCACGTCAACTGGGCGTAGATGTAATAGGGGATGCGGAACTTGATATGGCCGAGCGCCTCTCGCGCCGCGCCTTTTGGACGACTTATCGGCATCTCCGTCTTCATGCGAACGAACCCCATCCGCGCATAAGTCCGGGCCTCGTCGGCCAGCATGTTCCAGAACGGGACGAAATGCCCGTCTGCAAAGATGTCGAAATGGTAGCCGTAGACGCCCAACGGAGCCATTTCGCGCCAACGCCCCAGGACTTCCATGGACTTCTGGTTCACGGGGCAATTGGTGTCGCCCAACTGATGTATGTAGCAGCGGTCGTACTGGCAGTATTCAACCCATTCCAGACCTTTGACCGGATGCGCCGGCGGGACGCTGTACTCCTGGTAGGCGACTCCCGCAACGCGTATGCCGGGAAATTCCTTTTTCACCTCCTCTGCCAGGTAGGCATAGTAGTCATACCAGCGCGACGACGGGTCGGGGTTTTTGGTGCATTCCGGGCACTGGCAGCGCAGGGTCGTGTCATACGGGAATGCGCGGAGGATTTCAGAGCGGTTGATTCGAACGCGATCCTTGAGTCTTTCGACCATTGCGGCATTGAAGTCGGGATTCGACCAGCATCCTGCCACACCCTCCTTTACGCGGCGGCCGTCAACGAGCGAGAACCAGTCCGGATGTTCGGCGAACATCTTGCCTCCCTCGACGCCGATGGTGTGCCCGCCGGTCACTCTGATGAAGAGGTCGGCGGTAAACTTGCTCTGGCACCCCATGTTCATGCCGAGCCTGGCCAGCCAATGCTCGGTCGGGACATGGCCGTGGTATCCGCACTGCGAAAGGTCGCGGTAGCGGAACGCAGGTTTGCCAGACCAGTTCAGCACGGGGATTTCATACCTGCGGAGACGGGGCATGTACTCGCCGTCCTCTCCCGGCCAGTACCAGCGGGCGCCAAGTTGATCCTGGAGGAAGCGGCATGACGCGTAGATGGTGGCCCTGGGACTGTTGCCTTCGAGGAGTATGCATCCGCCGTCGGTCCGTATGGAAACAAGATCGTCCGGTCCTTTTGGCAAGAAGGGTGAAACCACGAGTGCCTTCGGCGCGGCCGGGGTGTTTTCGCGGACAATGGGAAGCAACGCCCCGGATATCTTCACGATGTTGGTCTGGAGCGTCTCGGCCGCAAACACCTCTGCCGGGTCCGCATCCTCGCGTAGGGAGATGCGCCAGTCACTGCGGGCGTTCTCGAAAAGGCAGTCGGCGGCGGCCATGGCGAACGCGCCATGCAAAAACCATAATGTGCAATGCGCAACGCGGAGGATAGACCGGAAAATGGGGAAGGACGCGTGGGGCGTGGGCCGGTTTTCCATGGCGGGCACCTTTGTCAAAGCGGAAAATGCTTCACTACTTCACGGAGAAAATGGTTTCATCCGGTCGGAAGGCGAGGTTGCCAAGCGGCGCCTTCTGGCGGCGGGCAAGGCCGAAGGCGTCGGGTATCGGCGCCATGCCGGCGGAGAGGCCAATCGCGTTCGCGGCGGTCTCATCGAGAACGGTCGTCGGCGAACGCACGAGGCACCAGGGCTTCGCGGCGTTGTAGGCGGTGTCGTAGAAGTAGATTTCGCCGTTGGAGGCGCGGTAGGCGGGAACCCACTTTCTCCTGTAGGGCGACGACCGCATGACGCCGCGCGCGACGACCGTCCCGTTCGTCTTCGGGGCGTCGAGCATCGCGTCGGCGTTGATGTCGAGCGGGGCGTAGCGGTAGGTCTGAGCGGTGGCCGTCCCGAAGGACCAGTCCGACGAGCAGGTGACGGCGGCGAAGTGGTAGTGCCAGAAAGACGTCGAAATCCTGTTCGTCTCCCAGGGCATGTAGTCGGCGGCCGGATGCTCGAAGACGGTGTTCACGATGCCGAGGTGCTGGGCCTCGTTGTCATTGTCGACAGGCCGGATCTCGCAGTGGCGGACGAGGTTGCCGCCGTCGAGGTGGCCGCAGTCGTTGTCCTTGAAGACGCAGTTCACGATGGCGAAGTTCAGCCCGCCGCCCCAGGTCTTCTGAATCGTGAACGTACCGCGGATGTCTGCGGCCTGGCCGATGGCCCGGTTGCCCTCGAAAAGGCAGTTCACGAGCGCGCCGGTGAGGGCCGTGAGGTTGCACTTGGCGATGCACGATGACCCGCCGTCGCCGCCTTTGGTCTGGAGCAGCAACTCGTTGCCGATGAAGGCGCAGTCGTTGCACCAGAGGCGGCAGGGGTCCGTTATCGAGAGGGCGGCCGCCTTCGCCTGGTGGGAGTCGGGGCCATTCGCGTGATTCACGCACCTCTCGAAGCGGCAGCGGTTGAAGGTCACGTCCCTCTCCGCAAGCGGAGTGACACAGACGGCGCCGTTGCGGGCGGCCCAGGTTCCGGTGAGGTTTCCGCAACGGAGGAAGAGAGTGTCCTCGACCAGCGTGTCGTGCGCGTTGTTGAGGACGAGCGCCCCCGCGCGCAGCGGCTTCGCCCCGGGATCAACGTCCTTCTCGAAGACACATGAGGAAATGGTCGCCTTCGCATTGTTCAAGACGGCCACGCCGCCGCAGGCGATGTTGTTGTTCCAGTTGGGCGAGTTCCCGTAGAATCGGCAGCGCGCGACGACGCTCGTCGTGGCGGGGGAACCGACCGCAGTGGTGGTGAGGCGGACCGTCTGCTGGCAGCCGACGAACTCGCAGTCGGCCATGTCGACGCCGGCGTCGCTCACGTCCACGACCCAGCACGTCGAATGTATGTACCAGTTGCAGGCGAAGAACCGGCACTTCCGGAAGACGATCGGCGTCTCGCATTTGCCGGTGCTCTGGACCGTGTAATGACGCAAACGGAAGAAAACGATGCCGTGGAACCCCGCCGCGTGCAGTTGTGTGCCGTCGGTGTTGTAGAAGCCCTGGTCTACGCCCGCGTAGCCAGCCGGGACGTGGGGCGCGGGGTCCGGGCCGTCATCTGGCGGATCGACCAGCGTCATGTAGTCGTCGCCCGCGAGCATGCAGACGGCGGGGTCGGTCCCGGGCCAGACGTTGTCCGTCGTGGTCGTCACGCCGAAGAAGGTGGGGTGTGCGTCGGGGTCGGCCTCGTCGGCGCTTGTCTCAGTGCCGGCGAAGCCGCCGCGCACCGTCACGCGCGGGAGCATCGTGATCTTGCCGCCGAGTGAGTAGCGGCCCGTCTTGACCCAGACCTCACCGCCGCCGGGGTTCGCGCCGACGGCGTTGTAGGCCGTCGCGACCGAGGCGTAGGCGTTCTCCCAGCTCGTGCCGTCCTTGGCGCCGGCGCCGCCCGGCACGACGTAGGCGATTATCGGCGTCGCCGCCGCCGTGTCATAGAAGTTGGCGACGTATTCTGCGTCGGCGTCGGGGACGATCTGGAATGATTGCGTGCGGGCGGGCGTCACGCCAGTCCACGTGAGGAATTCAAGGCCATTCGCCGGCGGGGGCGGCGTTTCCACGGTCACGTAGGCGTTGGAAAAAGACTGGATCGTGTAGGCCACCGCTTCGACGCCGTCGGGTGCGTGGGTCTTGACCGTCGTCGTCACGTAGGTTTCGGGCAGCCCCGAGTTGTAAAGCTCCATCTCCAGCAGCTGGCAGTAGTCGGTCGCCCCGTTGAGCCTGTCGACGTGAAGGGCGTAGGACGTGTAGGCCGTCGCGTTGGCGAAGCGGAAGTAGCGCGACTCGCCATTCGCCCATCCCGTCTCGAATTCCTCGTCGAGGTCGACCCAGGTCGCCGCGGCGTAGTTCGAGCCGTCAAAGTCGTTGGAGCCGCGGAGCCGGAAGCACCGTGGCGCGCGTATCGCCACCGTCGAGTTCACGAGCCTGTAGGCGTCGACCACGGTCGGCGTGGCGAAGGTGTAGACGACATACATGTTGCCGAGCGCGTACGTCGCCTGCCAATACCCCGCCGAGGAGACATCGTTGTCGAAAAGCTTCGCAACCGGGTAGGAATTGTGGGTTGCGCTGCCGACGATACTGCCACCCGGCGAGGTCAGGTCGGTCGTGTCGACGCCGTTTGTGTTCGCAAGGCGGGCGGCAAAGGCCGACCCCGCGCAAAGCGAAAGCGCGAGTGAAACCGAAAC
>JAEEGH010016074.1_pt1 | contig 16143 bp, 13 predicted proteins | sample 9134181 | NCBI WGS metagenome assembly JAEEGH01 (sample SAMN16246544, study PRJNA631951) | gut metagenome | biome: gut microbiome; feature: rumen; material: DP-attached | host: Bos | place: Iran: Karaj | collected 2018-10
CTGTTGGAACATATCGACTTAAAGAATGGCACAGTGACTATCGGCAGTAAGACCTATCCGCTGAAAGACACGAATTTCCCTACCCTCTTACCCGACAGTCCCAACAAACTGACCAAAGAAGAGGAGAAGATGATGAGCAAAATCGAGCACTCGTTCCGTGCCAGCGAGAAACTCCGCCGGCATATCGACTGCCTGATTTCCAAAGGAGGCATGTATAGAGTGAGCAACTCGAACCTGATGTTCCACGGATCCATTCCCCTCGACGCTGACGGCCAGCTGAAAGAGGTGATGATTGAAGGAAAGCCATACAAAGGGAAAGAACTGATGCAGAAAATCGACCGCACAGTACGCAATGCGTTCAACATAGAACTGTCAACTGAGAAACGAAAATTCTGCACAGACTATATTTGGTATCTTTGGTGTGGTCCCGACTCACCGCTGTTCGACAAGGACAAGATGGCTACGTTTGAGCGCTATTTCATAGCCGACACAAAAACGCACAAAGAGAAGAAAGGCTATTACTATCAATATAATAACGACGAGGCAACTGTCGATATGATTCTGGACAGCTTCGAAGTGGAAGGGAGTCACCGGCATATCATCAACGGGCATGTACCCGTGAAGACCACCAAAGGTGAGACCCCTATCAAAGCAAACGGCAAACTGCTGGTGATTGACGGAGGATTCTCAAAAGCCTATCAGCCGGAGACTGGAATCGCGGGGTACATGCTGATATTCCACTCCCGCGGTCTGGAGCTGATGCAGCACCAACCGTTCCGCAGCGCAGAGGAAGCCATCAAGAAAGGCGATGACATCAAAAGCTCTGTTCAGATTGTTGAGATGAACGAACACCGGATGTATGTGAAGGACACCGACAAAGGCAAGGTGCTTCAGGCGAGGGTGGAGAATCTGAAGAAACTGCTTTACGCCTACAGAAACGGACTGCTTAAATAGTTGTTAGTTTTTAGTCTTTAGTTTTTAGACCATGCTGACGTATGCTTTTTTAGTCAATGCTTCGCTTTGACATTATTGCGGGACACGAGGCCCCGCCTACCTATAAACAATCAGAAAAAAACAGACAAGCAAATCAGAAAAAAACAGGCAAGCAAATGAAAGAGAAATTAGACAAGGCATGGGCAGAGGGCCCAGATCATTATATCAGGGCATTGACCGACCATTATTGGGACGTTGTCGGCGGTGAGCTGACCGCGGAGACGATGGATAGGCTGAATGCCGACCAGCATACGCTACTCGCTTACCGGATTCTGATGGACGAAGTGAGTGAGGGCGGATTCATCCAGCTTATACAAAACGGCTTCGGACAATATGTGCTGGGTGGTCCGTTTCCGATGGTGATGAAGAAGATATGGGGATTCCCTGAATTCGGAAAATTCATGTATGAAGTGAGAAAAGAATATAACCGCAACCGTGAGAAATTGGAGCAGGATCTCGACGAAGAGCAATTTATGGCTCTCTACGAAGAACAGGACGCCATGAACAATTATGGAGACGACTTCCTCGATGACTGGGAAGAGACGATGACTCCCGCCATTGCTGAATACGTAAAAGAGAACGAAGAAAGATTTATTTGAATTTACCATCTAATTATTTACCATTTACCATTTACGATTTACGATTTAATAATTTACGATTTAATTATTTACCATTTACGATTTACGATTTAATAATTTACGATTTACGATTTAATAATTTACGATTTAATAATTTACGATTTACGATTTAATTATTTACGATTTATTTGGTAATTGAAGGTTTTTTTGAAGACGAGAAGACAAGAGGACAAGAGGACGAGGCAAATGTAAACACATATAAATTAAAGAAAATGGCAAAGAAACAAGAATATAAGTCTAAAGTAAATATCAAGAACAAGCGTGCCGAACATGAGTTCATTCTGGTTGACACCTACACTGCCGGCATCGTGCTGACCGGCACGGAAATCAAGTCGGTGCGAGCCGGCAAGGCTAGCCTTGTCGATACCTACTGCTATTTCGTGAATGGTGAGCTGTGGGTGAAAAACATGTATATCGCCCATTACACTCACGGATCATATAATAACCATGTGGAACGCCGCGAGCGTAAGCTGCTGCTCAATAAAAAAGAGCTTAGGAGCCTGGCTCAGGATATCAAGTCGCCTGGTTACACGATTGTGCCTATTCTTCTGCACATCAGTGAAAAAGGGTTCGCTAAGGTTGACATCGCACTGGCAAAGGGTAAGAAAGAATTCGACAAACGGCAGACACTGAAAGAAAAGGAAGACCGGCGCGAGATGGACAGAGCATATAAAGCGCTGCTTTGACAGGATTTTTGATAGGAGGGAAGAGGAGATTATAAGAGATTATAAGAGATTATAAGAGATAATAGGCGATAATAAGAGATAATAGGAGAAACTTCAAACTATAAACTATAAACTATAAACTCACATAATGTCAAGGATAGAAGAGATAATCAAAGAGCGGATTCTGATACTGGACGGAGCGATGGGCACGATGCTTCAGTCATACGGGCTGGAGGAAGAGGATTTCCGTGGCGAACAGTTTGCTGACATCCCTGGCCTGATGAAAGGAAATAACGATGTGCTTAATATCACGCGCCCTGATGTGGTAGCGGAAATTCACCGCCGTTATCTTGAAGCCGGTGCCGACATCATCGAGACCAACACCTTCTCCAGCCAGCGGATTTCCATGTCTGACTACCACGTGGAAGCTTACTGCCACGACATCATCGCCGCCGGCTGCCATATCGCGCGCAAACTCGCAGATGAATACACACAGAAAGACCCGTCGAAACCCCGTTTCGTTGCTGGTTCCATCGGCCCGACGAACAAGAGCTGCACCATCAGTCCCGACGTGAACGATCCGGCAGCCCGCAACCTGACATTCGACGATCTTGCCGATGCCTACACCGATCAGGTGTGTGCGCTGATTAAAGGCGGCGTGGATCTGCTACTCTTTGAAACCATATTTGACACACTCAACTGCAAAGCCGGCATTTATGCTGCTGAACGTGCCTTCAGGCAGACTGGCCGTCGCGTTCCCCTGATGCTGAGCGTGACGGTGAGCGACGTGGGCGGACGCACCCTATCCGGGCAGACACTCGACGCATTCCTCGCCAGCGTCGGCCATGCCGACCTGTTCTGCGTGGGACTCAACTGCTCGTTCGGTGCCCGTCAGATGTATCCATTCCTGAAAGACCTGGCCAAGAAAGCCCCCTGTTATATCAGCGTGTATCCCAATGCCGGGCTGCCCAACTCACTTGGGCAGTACGACCAGACCCCCGATGAGATGGCTCGTGAGATGCAAGCCTACGTGGATGCCGGTATCGTGAATATCATCGGTGGCTGCTGCGGGACGACCGACCAGTTCATCGCGCGGTTCGTGTCGTTGGTGGAAGACGGTCACGGCGGTTTTATTCCTCCCCGCAAGCCTTCCCCACCCTGCGACCATCTTCAGCTGTCGGGTCTTGAGCTACTCGACGTCAGCCCCTCCTGCAACTTCATCAACATCGGTGAGCGTTGCAACGTGGCTGGTTCCCGCAAATTTCTCCGTCTGATTAAAGAAGGGCAGTACGACGAGGCACTGAGCATCGCCCGCAAACAAGTGGAAGACGGCGCACTCGTAATCGACATCAACATGGACGACGGAATGCTTGACGCCCGCAAGGAGATGACCACGTTTCTCAACCTGCTGATGTCGGATCCCGACATATCCAAAGTGCCGGTGATGATTGACTCTTCTGACTGGGAAGTGATACGTGCCGGCTTGAAATGTGTGCAGGGCAAAAGCATCGTCAACTCAATCTCATTGAAAGAAGGCAAGGACGTGTTTGTAGGCCATGCACAGGAAATCAGGCGTTTGGGCGCCGCTGTCATCGTCATGGCATTTGATGAAAACGGACAGGCCACCACTTACGAGCGCAAAATCGACATCTGCCGCCGCAGCTACGACATACTTGTGAACGAGGTTGGCTTCCCTCCTCACGACATCATCTTCGATCCTAACGTGCTGGCAGTAGCCACAGGCATCGAGGAACACAACAACTACGGGCTGGACTTCATCCGTGCCACAGACTGGATTCACAACAACCTGCCCGGCGCTCATGTGAGCGGCGGAGTGAGCAACCTCTCTTTCTCGTTCCGCGGCAACAACTACCTGCGCGAGGCAATGCATGCCGTTTTTCTTTACCACACGATTCAGGCTGGTCAGGACATGGGCATCGTCAATCCTGCCACAAAAGTGATTTACAGCGACATCGACGTGGACTTACTCACCGCCATCGACGATGTGCTTCTCAACCGCCGTGCCGATGCCACAGAACGGCTGGTGGAGATGGCAGACAAAATCAAGATCACCCAGCAGACCAGCACGTCGGAGGGCTCAACTGACGACTGGCGCACAGGAAAGTCGGTAGAAGAACGGCTTCAGACCGCCATGGTGAAGGGTATCAAAGACTATCTCGATGCAGATCTGCATGAGGCGATGGAGCAATACGGCGATGCTGTAAAGATCATTGAAGGGCCTCTGATGAGCGGGATGAACAAAGTGGGCGACCTGTTCGGCAGCGGAAAGATGTTTCTGCCGCAGGTGGTGAAGACCGCCCGCACGATGAAAGCAGCAGTGGCTATTCTTCAGCCGTTTATTGAGGCTGGCCAGCAGAGCGGAAGCCAGAAAGCCGGAAAAATCCTGCTCGCCACGGTGAAAGGCGATGTTCACGACATCGGCAAGAACATAGTCGGACTGGTGCTCTCATGCAACAACTATGAGGTAATCGACCTGGGCGTGATGGTTCCGGCAGAGGAGATTGTCCGTCAGGCAAAAGAGCAGCAGGTAGATATCATCGGTCTGAGCGGTCTTATCACCCCCTCGCTTGAGGAGATGGTGAACGTGGCACGCGAGCTGCAGTCACAAGGTCTCGACATCCCGCTGATGATTGGCGGCGCGACCACCAGCGAGCTTCACACGGCATTGAAAATATCTCCTGTCTATCATGCCCCGATAGTCTGGATGAAAGACGCTTCTCAGAATGTGCTTGCCGCCGGCAGGCTTATCAGCGACAGCGGACGTGAGAGGCTGATTCAAGAGCTGAACGAGAAGAACAGCCAGCTGAAAAAGGAATATGAGGAGGCTCAGGGAAAAAGTGAACCGCTGAGTATTGAGGAAGCGAGGAAACGGAGGTTTAAGATTTAGGATGGGATAGGATTTTATAGGATTAGATAGGATATTATAGGATGGGATAGGAAAAATAACATAAAAGTATGCAATTAAAATGAGAAAGACATTCACAATATTTTGTTTGTTGTTGTTTGGGTGTATCAAAGGATTTGCGCAGCCAGCTGCTGTTCCGCTGGCGACAGACTTGCTGAAAAGCATGCCAGCTGACGTGATTCCGTTACTCACGCATAACAACATCCTCGACATGATTGATTTCCTTAAGGCTTCATGTAAAGCAGAGGTTACAAACAGAATGAACGGCAAGAGCGAGATGACCCAACTCACCGACAACCATGCCACCATACAGATGACACCCAGCAACGTGATAGACATCAAGGTGCTCCCTCTGCAATCCGGTGAGTCGCTGATTTATCTCGTCAGCACATGCCAGACAGATTCCCTGACCGACAGCAACGTAAAGGTATATACCGACAAATGGGAATTGGCGGATGAAGAGCAACAGTTCCGTTTTCCCAACCCAGACTGTTACAACACATTGAAACTGTCCACTACAGACAACAAGGCCGTGATACGGGAAGTGCGGAAGCCGCTGCTTTTCGAAGGTGAGACCTCCGCCGACAAACCGGATATCGTGACAGAATATGAATGTGAGTGGGACCCCTTGAATGGCAAGTATTTAAAAAAGTGAAGTCTCTGAAGTTCTTAAAAGGTTGATGACAGCTGGAGTTGCGGACTGTTATCATACATAAATCTTACCTCTTACAAAAATAAATCTTACATCTTACATAATTAAATCTTACATAAATCTTACATCTTACATAATTAAATCTTTAAATTAACTCAGCTATAAACTATAAACTAAAAACTAAAAACTATAAACTATAAACTATTACAACCATGGAACAGAGCAGTTTTTATGAAATATGCGGTATTCTCGCGAGTATTTGCATGATTCTGGGGTATCTTCCCCAGGCAATCCAGACCATCCGTACACGTAACACCGACGGAATCGCGCTTCCCACCTTCCTTATGATGGGTGTTGGCGGCACATTCTTCATGCTTCAGGGTCTTCTTCACCGTCCGGAAATAATCTGGTCGCTGTTTTTGACAAATCTACTTACCACAATCTGTTGTATAATCATTTTCGGCATAAAAATATACAACGATTACATAAAAAAGTCAAAGACGAAAGCAGAAAAGTGAAAAAAAAATGCTAACTTTGCGTTTTGAAACCAAGGAAAGTTATTTCACTTATTCATAAAACAAGTATTATGGTAAATTACAAAGATTTAGGACTTGTGAACACACGCGACATGTTTGCAAGAGCCGTTGCAGGCGGTTATGCAATTCCTGCCTTCAACTTCAACACAATGGAACAGATGCAGGCCATCGTGATGGCTGCTGTTGAGACCAAGTCACCAGTAATCATGCAGGTGTCGAAAGGTGCCCGCAATTATGCCAACGCCACAATTCTCCGCTTCATGGCTGAGGGTGCTGTTGCATACGCCAAGGAGCTCGGTTGCGAGCATCCTGAAATCGTTCTTCATCTCGACCACGGCGACAGCTTCGAGATTTGCAAGGACTGCATCGACATGGGTTTCTCATCAGTGATGTTCGACGGCAGCTCACTTCCTTACGAGGAGAATATCGCCGTTACGAAGAAGGTAGTTGAATATGCTCACAAATATGACGTGACCGTTGAGGCAGAGCTTGGCGTACTTGCAGGTGTTGAGGATGAGGTTGTTGCAGCTGAGTCACACTACACCAAACCAGAAGAGGTAATCGACTTCACCACGAAGAGCGGTTGCGACTCTCTCGCCATCTCCATCGGCACAAGCCACGGTGCTTACAAGTTCACTCCTGAGCAGTGCACACGCGACCCGAAGACAGGTCTGCTCGTTCCTCCTCCACTCGCATTCGACGTGCTGGCAGAAATCGAGGAGAAGCTCCCTGGATTCCCTATCGTGCTCCACGGATCAAGCTCCGTTCCTCAGGACGAGGTTGCCACCATCAACTCCTTCGGCGGCAAGCTTCCTGACGCAATCGGTATTCCTGAGGATCAGCTCCGCAAGGCAGCGAAGTCTGCTGTTTGCAAAATCAACATCGACTCAGACTCCCGTCTTGCCATGACTGCAGCCATCCGCAAGCACCTCGCAGAGCACCCGGATCACTTCGACCCTCGTCAGTATCTGAAACCGGCCCGCGAGAACATGAAGAAGATGTACATCCACAAGATTGTGAATGTGCTCGGATCCAACGGCAAGCTTGCTCAGTGCTGATAGTTCTTACGGAACATAATCAAAAACAGGGTGTGTCAAAAAATGCTGACACACCCTCGTTTTTTTTAGTACGAACAAAGATTTAAAAGAGTTTTCTCAACGAATCTTTACTTTAATTATAAAAAAAATAAAAAAAGGTTTTGTCTTAGATGATAAGGTTTACGATGACTAAAGGATTAGCTGATTCCGAATGGGCTTACACAGACAGAAATGCAGGTGAAAAGACAAAACAAAAAAATGCTCAACTTCGTTTCGCACAAAAAACACTTCGTTTAACAAAAAACCATCCGGATGATATGACACATGGTTCTTAATTTTCTAATCATTTTCTAATTATATTTTTGAAGCATTTTAAGCGTAGCGACCATAAAAATCCTCTCGACAGACGGGACATCATCATTACGGCATTTTAGTTTTTTTGTTAAGCTTACGCATGTAAGCGTTTTTTAAGTGGATTTTTGCATAGGGAGTATAATTCCCTGACCCAAAGGACAAGAGAAGAAAGGAGTATGATGATGCCCCAGTCTTTCGGTTTAAGCGGCATGACATTAAAGAAGCTGTTCAGTACAGGAACCTGTACAATCAGAATCTGCCCGACAAAGATGATGACCGCGATGATGATGAATCCGTCGCATCCCCTGAGATTGAGTCCGCTTCCGCCAGTCTTGAACGCTCTGGCATTGAACATATACCAAAAGTGAGTCATCACGAAGATCGTGAAAAGCAGGGTGAGTTCGTATGACTGGACCTCACGTTTATTTCCAATAGAGAAATGCAGCAAGTCAGTAAGTTGTGTGATATCTGAGTGTTGGAACACAAACCATAGTCCGACCAGCATGAGGAAAAAGAACATGCCCACCCCGAAGATATTGGTTCGCATCGACTTGTCGAGAATAAACGCCCTGTGATTTCTCGGCTGATCCTTCATGATTTTCTTGTCGGGCGGCAATGCCGAAAGGGCGAAAGCCGCAAACGTGTCCATGATGAGATTCACCCACAACATCTGAGAGACAGTGAGGGGCGACTGGAATCCCATGACAGCTCCCGCCAGCACGAGCATGCACGCTGCCACGTTCACAGTCAGCTGGAAAAGGAGGAATCGCTGGATGTTCATGAACAACGCCCTCCCCCATTCCACGGCCCTTACGATGCTGACGAACGAGTTGTCGAGAATTGTTATGTCGCTCGCCTCTTTTGCCACACTCGTGCCTGCTCCCATCGACAGCCCCACATGAGCCGCATTGAGTGCCGGCGCATCGTTCGTCCCGTCGCCGGTGACCGCCACGACATGCCCGTTACGTTGCAGTGCCTCCACAAAGCGTTTCTTGTCCATCGGTCTTGCACGCGCGATGATTATCAGGTCGTTCGCACGATTTTTCAGCTCCTCATCTGTGAGAGCAGCTAATCCAGCCCCGTCAATAGCATTGTAGTCGGTGCAGCTGTCGGTCCAGACTCCTATCTGCCTTGCAATCTCCCTTGCCGTGTCGAGATTGTCGCCTGTGATGATTTTCACCTTGATTCCGGCTTTCATGCACTTTTCCACAGCATCCTTCACATCTTCACGGATAGGGTCTTCGATTCCCACGATGCCCATGAACACGAGTTTTTTTGCCACAAGCTTGCCATTACAGATAGCCTGAATGTCGTCATCCACAATCATATAGGCAAATCCCAGAGTCCGCATCGCCTTCAGCTGATATTCTTTCAGCTTCTGTTCGTATTCCTCGCGGGTGTGGTTGCCCTCGATATCACTGCATAGCGACATCACGATCTCTGGCGCACCTTTGACGTAGAGAATCTTTGTGCCAGGTCTCACCCCCGACACCACAAGAGTCGCCATATATTTGCGGTCGGTGGTGAATGGTATTTCCTGAAGCTGAACAGAAGTATCACGCAGATTCATATAGTCTTTGCCTTGACCGTGAAGCCACAGGAGCAACGCCCCCTCTGTGGGATTTCCAACCACCTTCGGACGTGCAGTGTCGGAGAGATCAAGCGAAGCGGTGGAATTGACCGCCATCGCCTCGTATGCCATCTCACCGCCTTCAAGCAGGGTTTCCCTCACCTGCATCTGGTTCTGTGTGAGCGTGCCCGTTTTGTCGGTGCAGATGACGGTTGCCGCCCCCATCGTCTCGCAAGCGTGCATCTTTCTGACGAGGTTGTTCGTCTTGAGCATCTTACGCATGGAATTGGCAAGCGACAGCGTAATCGCCATAGGCAGCCCCTCCGGCACCGCCACCACCACAAGTGTGACCGCAATCATGATGGTGTTGAGAGAATAGGAAATCAGATGAGAATAATCCTTATCGAAAGCATAATTATGACATGCGATTACCAAAGTGATGTATAAAACAAAAAACACGATGATAACCGCCAGGCACTGCCACTTGCCATAATTCGGGAATTTCTTGATGACAAGCCAGAAGAATGCAGCAGACAACAGTGCTATCAGCAATGAGATCCACCAGGTCCATTCAAAATATGCCATGAGTTTGAATGCGATGATGGCTCCAGCAAACACATAGCTGATATTCGTGATAAGCCTTCCAAGCCTTCCGAGCTGCAAGTTGAGCGGTGTCCTCACCTTCTTCTGCACCTTGTTTTTCTTTTTCAGCTTCAGCGCCTTACGCTGGGTTTCGTTCAAGCCGTCTGATGCCTTGTCAGTCTCCACATCGTCCTCATCGATCTCAACCCCCATAATCGACTGCATGATTCTGCCATTCTCCGTATAGTCGCCCACTGCAAACACCTCTGCTATCCCATGACCCTCCATAATCTGTGTACCACGATAGACACGGTTGCAGGGATAGGTTGACGCTTCCTGAGATGCCACATCCACAGATTTCTGATGGACCGGCTCACCAGTGAGCGACGACTCATCCACACTGAGGTTGACCGCCTCGATCAGTGTGGCGTCAGCCGGCACTTCCTGTCCTGTCTGGAGGATGAGAATGTCGCCCACCACCACATCGCATTTCGGAATCTCCATCACATTACGGTTTCTCACCACCGTCACCAGCTCCTTGTCGTTTTCCTGATTGAGCAGATTGAATTCCTTCTGTGCTTTCAGCTCGAAATAGAATCCGAGCCCTGTGGCAAGCAGAATCGCCACAAAGATGCCGATGGGCTCAAAAAAAACGGTGAACGACTGGTGGAGTCCCCAATATTCGTAGGCAGACACCCCCACGGCAAATATTCCGACAACAAGGAGTATGATGATGAGCGGGTCGTTGAATTTCTCTAAAAACAATTTAAGCCAAGATTCTTTCTTGGCTGGTGTGAGCACGTTCGGACCATTTCTCCGGCGGCTTTCCTCCACCTCTTTGTCGTTCAGTCCTCTGTAGAATTTTGTTCTTGCCAATGCTTTCTTAATTTAACCGAAGAATGAAACGAACAAAAGTCAGACACTTCATTCCCCAAATATTCTGCAAAGTTAGCCAAAAAATCCGAGAGAAAGCAATAAAAACATATTAAAAATAGATTACAACGGCAGATGGGGAATCACAGCAGCAGAAATAGCAGTCAGAGAAAAATCAGGAAACACTTGCGAAAACTCATAAAAACTGCTAATTCTAAATCTGGAATTAAACAAATAAAAACAATTATTTTCGTGATGTGATATGGAAGCAATGCTGGTTGGTCTCAAAGCGTACATAGCATCTGCCTTGCTTGCGCAAATCCTGCAGGACGTCCGACAGAATCTCGATATAGCGTTCACCTGACGACTTGCTTCCACCATCAAAACGTTGATAGGTGATGTCGAAGGTTGTGGCATAGCAATGAGTGGAATTCGACGAGGCGTTGGCGTTTACACCCTGCAGCCGCTTCACATCGTCTTTCGTACGCAGCAAAGAGGTGACAATCAGCCTGCAGTCGGACAGACCCTCCTGATCGAGACGTTTCCTGAAATTCTCCCCTATCGTTCCCAGCAAGGCAGAGGCGCCTTTCGTGAGATAAGGGACGGAATGAGTGAGTTTGTCGATTTTGTAGGCATCACAGGAACTGACTTTCACCAGCCGATTGTCGTCGTCGAAGGCATAGCTACGGTCATCCACTGGCACAATCCCGAACAGCTGGGCTGCCTTGAGCTGTGTGCCGTTCATATCGTTAAACAGACTGTTGTATTTATTATAGTTAACTTTGCTGACCTTTGTTTCGCCACAGCTGCAACCAGCAATCACAGCCAGGGACAAAAAGAACAAAAGGGGCAACAGCCACGTATGCAATTGTTGTTTGACTGTCATTCTCGTTATGGTTTCAGATTATGTACAGGAATCGCCAAGAAGCAGAATCGTTTATGAGTTTCACAATGACAAACTCTATAAAAGTAGCTTAAATCTAACAACTGACAATCCAATCCTCCACAGTCTTTGTCTCTGTTGAGAAGCTCACGCCCACCTTCACCACCCGCTTGCCGGAGGTGGCGTAAGGGATGGCATAGCGGCGGGAGTTAATCTGGTCGAGTGCATCCTGCGCCGTGCCGTTGATTTTCAGCTCGACGACATAGATGGTGTCGGGCATGTGGACAACCATATCGACACGTCCGCCCGCACATTTCTGCTGCGTCACCACATATACGTTCAGCATAGAGAAAATCAGGTAGAGCGTCCACTCGTAGAAGCCCTCGGCGTTGCTCACCTCTTCAAGCTTCTTCTTGAACCCCTCAACATAAGGCAGCGATGCCAGATCGCTGCGCATCTCCTCCATTGCCAATTCAATATCGTTTTTCTTAAGAGCGTTCCAGAACTTCAGGGCGAAACCACGCTGAACCGGTCCACCCTCCACACCGACATACAAAGGCAGCAAGCCCTGTGTGAACCCCACACGTACTTCCTTATTAGGGATGCTGAGCGAATACATATCGCTTTCAGCATCGTAGTCCTTTATCGTGAGATAACCTGACTGATAAAGCAGCGGCAGGGCATTGGTCATGCCCTCAGTAGGAAGGTCAAACTCTGTGGCACCTGCCTCGATGTTGTCCATCGCAGTGATGTCTGTGCGGAAATGCTCCATCTGACTGAACAAGAAACGAGGGGTGCCAGTGCTGAACCAGTAGTTTTGCAGGTCATTGTCTGCCAAAGCGTTGAAAAAGCTGTAAGGATTATAAACCGCCGCAGAACGTTTAGCGAAATGATATCCGTCGTACATCACCCGAATCTTCTCGCGCATCACTTCCGGAGCGAATCCCATCTCTGCTGCCATCATGGCGATGTCGTCTTTCAATTGTGTGTCAATCTCCTCGTCAGTGATGCCGCAGATGGTGGCAAAGCGGGGAAGCATGCTGATGTTCTTCAGGTTGTTGATTGTGGAGAAGATGCTCAACTGCGAGAATTTCGTGATGCCTGTGATGAAGCAGAATTTCATCACAGGGTCAGCGGCTTTCAACGGCACATAAAACTCCTGCATCACATTGCGGAGTTCCTCAAGGAGTTCCGGCTTGTCGAGCGCGTCGAGCAGCGGAGCATCGTACTCGTCAATGATGACAGCCACCTGCAAGCCGTTCCGCTCACAGGCACGGCTGATGATTCCTTTCAGCAAGCCTCCCGGCGACATTTCCGTTTCGTCACGACCATATTCCAGCCAATAAGGACGCAGAATATTGAACAACTTGTTTCGCAACCCTTCATCCGTCTGCTGCCCCTTTGCCTCGCTCAGGTCGAGGTGAATCACGGGATAACGCTTCCACTCTGTCTCCAGGTCCATGATTTTCAGCCCCTCGAACAGCTCACGGTCACCGTCGAAATAGGAATGCAACGTAGAAGACAGCAATGACTTGCCAAAACGGCGGGGACGGCTCAGAAACACATAATTGCTGAAATGAACCATATCCCATATCACGTCCGTCTTATCGACATAAACGTAACCTTCGCGCCTCATCTTGGAGAACGTCTGGATATTGAACGGGTATCGTCTCGTTTTCGTCATAGCACAGCGTTTTTGATTTCATCTGCGAAATTACGAAGAAAACAACAAAAAAACAAATTAATTCTGCTTTTTTTTGGTTAGATAATGGGAGAGATGGGGGGATGGGAGATAATAAGAAATTATAGGAAGTGATAGGAGATTATAGGAGGTTATAGGAGGTTATAGGAGATTATAAGAGATTATAGGAGATTATAAGAGGTTATAGGAGGTTATAAGAGATTATAGGAGGTTATAGGAGATTATAGGAGATTATAGGAGGTTATAGGAGATGGGATTGAAATGGGATGGTTGGGGGGGGAATTTGGAAAGTGGAACGGAAGAAAGGCGATGAAATTGTGTTAAAAAAGAAAAAAAAGAGGGAAATAGTGATTTTTTTTGAAAAAAGTTTGGTGGTTTGAAATACAAATTATATATTTGCACTTGAAAAAGTGTGTAGCAGTCCTTACACACGAAAAGAACAGATGATTTAACGCAAAAAATGCGGATTTTTCTCAAGATTTAATGTAAAAAGGAAGATGCCTATGATGAAAAAGCTACTAATACTGACAATCTGCGCATTCATGCTCTCGATGGGAGTTGAACTGCGCGCACAAGATATACCGAAGACTGCGATAGAGAATGAACAGGCTCCGATAACGATAACCGTGAACGAATCGACAGTGCATATCAAGAATGCAGACAAGAAAGTGGTTTCGATTTACAACCTCACGGGCGTAGAAGTAAAGCGCATCAACATCGACAGCCCTTCCAAGACAATCGACCTGGGATTCCTGCCAAAAGGATGCTATATCATCAAAATCGGCAATGTGGCCCGTAAGGTGTATCTCCGCTGATAAGAACGGGTAATTCAGAAAGCCCGGCATCCGTAACGAACAAAAGACTTGTCTATGGCCCATAGGCAAGTTTTTTTAAATGAAAAGAAAGAAGCAGCTCATAAATGAACTGGGAAAAAACCGCTGACGCGGAACAAACCATACGGATGATTTCGCAATAAATGTTATTAAATCAACACATAATCAGAATTAGGAACTTTAGTAACAATATTCCTCTGGAATAGGTAAAAAGCAATGTCAATAGATAAAGAAAAAGACATAACCGCCCGTTTGCTCGACAAATCCACCCGCAGGAAGGCGTTTGAGGATATGGTCAACATGTTCAGCAGCCGTCTTTACTGGCAGATCCGCCGCATGCTGACCTATCACGACGACACCGACGACGTGCTACAGAACACGTTCATCAAAGCGTGGAACGGCATGGAGAGCTTCCGTGGCGACAGCAAACTCTCGACATGGCTTTATAAAATCGCATACAACGAGACACTCACATTCATCAGCAAACAACGTGAGACCATCTCAATAGACGGTACGACCGACTTCGACGACGAGAACTCCACGAGTATGCTCAATACCCTGGAAAGCGACACCTATTTTGACGGAGACGAGACGATGCGCCTTCTTCAGGCAGCAGTTGCCGGACTGCCTGCCAAGCAGCGGTCGGTGTTCACCATGAAATATTTCAACGACATGAAATACGAGGAAATCGCCGAGGTGACGGGCACGAGCGTGGGCGCACTGAAGGCATCCTATCATCTCGCAGTGAAGAAGATTGAGGAATTTATTAACAACCATGAATGAGATTTTTTAGAAGACGATAAGGCAAGAATATTTACGATTTAAGATTTAATTATTTAAGATTTAATTATTTAAGATTTAATTATTTAAGATTTAAGATTTAATTATTTAAGATTTAAGATTTATTTGGGTATTTGGACATTTTGACATTTTGACATTTAAAGACGAGAAGACAAGAAGGAAATTTGTAAAAAAACGGGGAATCGTATAAAAAACGCATAAAAATCATACCATCCATTAAACTTTCACGCATAAGAACCGTCAAAAAGACAAAAGGAACAAAATTATGGAAAAGAGAATACACATAGAAGACTTAGACCGTAAGACACCGTTCAGAGTGCCTGACGGCTATTTCGAGGGTCTCACCAGCAGGGTGATGGCCTCAATCGGTGACGGTGTAGAAGAGGCTGTTGACAGCGGCAAAACAGACGATTCGAAGTCCAAAGTGGTTGGCATGCTGCCCCGCCGCAGCAAATTCGGGTGGGTGAAATGGCTTGCAGCTGCAGCATGTGTCTGTGGCGCTGTGTTCCTCATTTCCAACCAACAGGATGCCAACGACACCACAGACGGTGGTCCGACAGCCAACGTGAAAGCCAATCCTGCAGAGATTGACGATGATGGATCCGAAACCACGCAGACCGTCAGCAGCACAATGCAGGCAGGAGGTAAGGTATATGCAAACAACACATACGACCTTTCACGCCATGCACGCCGCAGCTCCACACCACCTCCGGCAAACATCAAGGCTACACCTGTCACATTCAAACCGACTGTAACCACACCGGCAGCAAATGTGCAGACAGCAAGCGTGGATGTGAAACCGGTTACACCGGTGAGGACAGCCGACAAACAGAATCTGGCTACCAGGACTCTCAGAACCGTTACACCGCCCAATGGCGTGAATGCATTCTCCACGAGTGCCCCGAAGACCGACATGGCAAACAACGATGACTCAAATACCGACAGCTACTCACAGGAATACGACCTGATTGACTATGCGAACATGAGCAGTTCAGAGATTTATGACTATCTTGCAGGGAATGAGTATTATTGATTAGTTTTTAGTTGTTAGTTTTAGATAATTTCAAGACGCACTACAGCGCGTCTCCACTAGATAAC
>JAEEGH010016075.1_pt1 | contig 16142 bp, 14 predicted proteins | sample 9134181 | NCBI WGS metagenome assembly JAEEGH01 (sample SAMN16246544, study PRJNA631951) | gut metagenome | biome: gut microbiome; feature: rumen; material: DP-attached | host: Bos | place: Iran: Karaj | collected 2018-10
TATGGGTATCGGATTTACCTGCGCTATTACTGTTATTGGTCTTATCCGTGAGTTTATCGGTGCTGGAACAGCATTTGATGTTCAGATCCTCGGTGAAGGAACTGTTGTACCTGGCCCTGTAGGAGCATTCCTTTCAGGCTATCAGCCAGTAAGTATCTTTATCCAGCAGGCTGGTGCGTTCTTTGTTCTGGCATTCCTCATTGCCATCATGAACAAGATTAAGTCCAACATGGCCAAGAAGGGCAAGGACGTTTCCAAGTTCGGTAACGGATGCTGCTCATCTGCAGAAGAAGCAGCTGCTGATAAGATTATTGCAGGAAAGGAGGCTGAATAATTATGGAAACAATCTTAAGTTTAGTAGGCCTTATGATATCAGCTTCACTTGTTAATAACGTAGTACTGAGCCAGTTCCTTGGCCTTTGTCCATTCCTTGGTGTATCCAAGAAAACAGACACAGCTCTTGGAATGGGAGGCGCCTGTATCTTCGTTATCACACTTGCATCACTTGTATGTAGCATCATTTACAAGTTCATTTTGAATCCGCTTGATCTGTCTTACCTTAAGACAATTGTATTCATCCTTGTAATTGCCATGCTGGTTCAGTTCGTTGAGATGATTCTCAAGAAATACATCGTATCCCTTTATCAGGCACTTGGTGTATATCTTCCTCTTATCACAACTAACTGCGCAGTTCTTGGTGTAGCACTTAACAACGTTACAGATGGATATACAATTCTTCAGAGCGTAGTTTGTGGATTTGCTACTGCAGTTGGATTTACTATCGCAATTGTTATCCTGGCTGGTCTTAGAGAGAAAATGGAGTACAACGATATTCCTGCACCATTTAAGGGAATGCCTCTTGTACTTCTTACATCAGGTCTCATGGCCATTGCATTTACAGGATTTTCGGCACTCAAATAAATGAGTAAACTTTCAAGGAGATAAGACAATGAGTAGTGGAATACTTTTTGGAGTACTTATTGCAACATGTGTCGTTGCTGGTGTCGGAATTGTAATTGGTATAATCCTTGGCATAGCAGACATGAAGTTGCATGTAGATGTAGATGAAAAGGAAGCAGCTATTTTGGAAGTGCTTCCTGGTAATAACTGCGGTGGTTGTGGATATCCTGGATGTTCAGGCTGTGCAGCAGCCATTGCAAAGGGTGAAGCAGCAGTTAATCAGTGCCCTGTTGGTGGTGCTCCTGTTGCAGCAGCAATATCTGAGATAATGGGCGTTGAGGCTGGTGATTCCAAGAGAATGGTAGCTTATGTACACTGCGGTGGTGACTGCGAACAGGCACAGCAGCAGTACGAGTACTGCGGAGTTGCAGATTGTAGACTTCAGATGCAGGCTCCAGGCGGCGGATCCAAGACCTGTGCATTTGGATGTCTCGGCGGCGGAAGCTGCGTATCAGTTTGTCAGTTCGATGCTATCCACGTTGTAAATGGTATCGCTGTTGTAGACAAGGAAGAGTGTAAGGCCTGTGGCAAGTGTATCGATATTTGTCCTCGCCACCTGATCGACCTCATTCCTTACGACGCTAAACAGTCAGTTGCCTGCAAGTCTCAGGATATGGGTAAGCTTGTTAACGGCTACTGTAAGGTTGGTTGTATCGCATGTCACATCTGCGAGAAGAACTGTCCAGCCGGCGCTATCACTGTAGAGAACAATGTGGCACACATCGATCAGGATAAGTGCACACACTGCGGTACCTGCGTAGAGAAGTGCCCTAAGAAAGCTATTAAAGCTGTTTGAATCAAATTCATTTAAACACAAAATCCCACCATCTTATGATGGTGGGATTTTTCTTATTTTAGCATCGACCCAGATAAGCCCCAGGCCGGTGATCAGGAGAAGTACTACTGATAGTGCATCCCAGATGTCAAATATCGGTGCGCCAAGCATTCTGGATAGGATTATGTTGATGATAATACTTATTGCAACTGCAGTTAAAACAGTGATTCCGCATGCAAGAAACTTGCGATTCTGGAAATGTGTGAAAAGATAATACACAATCCATAGATAAGCGATTGCGATAATCGCCATAATAGCGCCAATGCTAAACAAGGCTTTTACATGTATAAGGCTGCTGAGCATATATAAGAATGGAATCGTGAATATACTAGTAGATATTAGTGATACTTTAACACCTCTTTGGCCTAGATATATCATCGGAATAGAGATAAGCCATGCATAAATGATTGCTGCAAATGTAATCAGTGACCAGGTAAAACTTCCTGATATAGAAAAATCGCAGATACCACATATTACAATGCTTGTGAGCATTACCACTGTGTAAATTATTGATATTACTGTGTTTAGCTTAAAGTTCTTTTCATCCTTGCGCTTTAGCTCAAGGAGATTCTCGTTAGCCTTTTCTTCAAAGTTGTTCATTTCAATCCTCTCTCCGCTTAATAGTTCGTTGACCGTAATTCCTAAGATGCTGCAAAGCTCAAGCATGATAGATGAATCCGGCATACTTTTTCCTGTTTCCCATTTGGAAATTGCCCTGTCGGTTATGTTAAGCTTCTCGGCAAGCTGAGCCTGAGTTAAGCCTTTCTCTTTTCTTAAACCGGCAATGAACTTCCCTGTCTTGATCTGATCCATTAAATTTGCCTCCTTCATGCTATAGCTTATTTCTTAGAGCGGATTTTGAACACGAACCATTGGTTGAATTATCAAAACAACCGTTGGTTGAGAGAGGATAAATGCGTGATAATTCAAGGGTTCTGGCCTTTGGGGCTACAATGATTATTATATCTAATATGTGATAGGGTGGCTATGGTAGATTATGGTTAATTATGGACATTGGATCGGGGATATCACTTTCGTTTTCGATATAACGACTGCGAATGCGCATTTACGAGAATATATTTACGGCTGTTTTTTGATTTTTTACCTTTAGGGGGTAGCCATATTTTTTTCTTACCGCTGAAAATGCAAAAAGCTGATTCTAGCAGTAAGAATGTGTTTTTGAAACTTGATTGAAGTCAAGAAAATTCCTTCATAAAAGCTGGTTTTACGGCTGGAATAAAGATAATTCCATATCAGACGTAGGCGCGTTTAGATTTTGGGTCACTTTTTTTCTCCTGACTACTATAAAAATTGAAAAATAAGGAATTCAGCCGTAAGGAAAAAAATAGGCTACGGCTGAAAGGAGGATTTGTTGATATTAGCAGTAAGAGGTATATGTCACACCGACAAAATGCAAACTGTATGGCGTTGTGGCCTCTTATGTGGCAAAATACATGTAAAACATTAGCGTATATGGCAACTACATAGAAGATAGCGCATATACTAAGCAGAAATACTATGCAGAAATACTATGCAGAAATACTGAGCAGAAATATTAAGTAGAAATACTAAGTAGAAATACTAAGTAGGCTATTATGCTATAATAAAATGGATATGAAAAAGAGAATACATGGGGATTCTACAAGTCTATGAACAAATTCCTTGGGAAAAATGACATAAAGCTTATATTGATACTGCTACTAAGTACCCTGATAGTAGTGGGAGCTTTGTTTGCCAGAAAGCTAAGTGAAGGGCAGGAAGGCAAACAGGTTGTTGTCAGTGTTGATGGCGTAGAAGTTGCAAGCTTTCCTCTTGATGAAGATAGAGTGTATGAGATAGCTGGATATGATGAAGGTCACAACACACTCATTATTCAGGACGGGGTGGCATACATGTCCGATGCATCATGCCCGGATCACCTGTGCATGGGGATGGGGAAGATCAGTCATGCTGGGCAATCCATTATCTGCCTGCCTAACAGGGTGATCGTCGAGATCAGAGACAATGGGAAAACAAAGACAGAATACGACACCGTTTCGTAAGAAGTGACTGATATAGATAGACTACGGGATATATAGATTACCATAATTAATACTGATATAAATGTATGGCGGAGGGGGCTATGAACACTAAGAAAATTTCATTATATGGAGTTCTTATAGCTCTTGCTCTTATCCTTAGCTACGTGGAGTCTCAGATTCCTGCATTCGTGGCAATACCAGGCATGAAACTTGGTCTTACCAATATAGTTGTTCTGGTAACACTCTATATCCTTGATGCCAAGAGCGCAATGGCAATCAACATATTCAGAATAGTAGTGGTTTCAATTCTCTTTGGAACTGCTATGAGTTTTGCGTTCTCTATTACTGGCGGTATGCTCAGTACCATTGTCATGATAATTCTCAAAAAGACAAACAGATTCAAGATCGTTGGCGTCAGCGCAGCTGGCGGCATTACACACAATATTGGCCAGATAATTGCGGCCATGATTTTCATGAACACCAAGGCGATTGCATGGTATCTTCCTATTCTGTGGATTTCTGGTATTTTCAGCGGAGTGATTGTCGGCATGATCGGTGGTATGATCTGTGCCAGACTGGATAAAATCAATCATGTAGATTTTTGACCTATTACAAATCAGAATATATCTGCACTAAAGATAGTTTCACAAATTATTCACAAAAAAATATCTTGTCTTTTAATGTGTTTTCTGTATAATGAATTTTCGTCGACATTCAGTCGGCAAAGGATCGCGGAAAATCTTCCGTAGATCATTCCACTAACAAATTTTAGTAAACGCCCTAAGGCTACTACTGAGATCTCATTTCGTCTCTTTTTGTGCCTTTTTGTGCGTAAAAAGAAAAGGAGAAGGAAATGAAGTTTTTTAAAAAGAAAGAAAAAGGGAATAATTCTGTTAAAGAATTACTCAAGAAGCTAAAGAGACATGATACCAAGGTTGTAGCTATAGCGGTTATCATTGCGCTTATCTTAAGCGGCGGCCTTATCTACATCAGCACACCTATCGTTGCATCAACAGCTACAGAAGAATTGGCTGAGAGCGAGAAACAGGCTAATCAGGATACAGCAGATAAGCTCGGAGAAATTGGTGAGCACTTAAATAAACTTGATCAGGCTGTTAACAGCAATCAGGAGAGTCTTAATTCAATCAGTGAAAAGACCGGTAATGCAGAAGAATCTAAGACAATCAATGAAACAGTTACCAAGCTTGATAGTAAGCTTGATAGTAAGCTCAAGGAAGTACACACAAATATTAATGGTACAACCTCACAGATTGATAATCTGAAATCTATGATTGAAAAAGGCGAAGCCAATAATAAGGAACAGATGTCGAAAGAGTTTGAGGAAATCAATTCAGAGCTTTCTACAGTAAACAGCACAGTCAGCAATAATTTTTCTTCGATCAACAAGTCTGTAGGTGACGGCTTTGGAGATATGAAATCCTATATTGATTCTGCAGCAGCTGGTATCAACAGCAAGCTTGACTCGGTTTTTCAGCGTGTGAGTAATGGCAAAAAGCAGTTAGTATCCACATTACTCACATTCGGAGTTTCCGTAAAAGAGGATGCTACATTCGGTGATATCGACACAGGAATAAAGGAACTTGGAAACAGAATGCTGGATGCAGAAAGAAAAACAGAGAATGCAGAGCGTTCTGTTACACCTGAAAAGGTAATGGCTGGGCAGACAGTAATAGTTAATGATAAAGAAATAGCTGGAACAGCTACAAGTGATGCTACAGCATCTGCAGAGCACATTTTGGCTGGAGAAACCGCTTATGTTAACGGCGAAATGGTAATAGGCACTATGCCTAATCACGGATCTGCCAACATAGCTCTTTCAAGAGAAAATAATACACAGACTTTGGAAGGAGGCTACTATGACAGCATCACAGTCACAGCGGATGTTTCATTGCTCCCGGCTAATATTACTTATACTCATCATGTTCATAGTAATGGAAGTACTGATGAAAGAGTTGTAGATGGCTCTTTTTCATCAGGAAGTGCTTATGGCTCTGAAACAAGCTCTTCATCAGGAGGATGCTTTGGACAGCCTATCTATGGACCATGTGGAGGAAGTGGTGTTGCTACTTCTGTAGACTACGGCGGATATTACTTTGATGTCGATGGCGATGGCGTACTTGATCAGAATATCTTTTACGTTGGTAATTGTACTTCCTGTGGTGGTGGTATCCAGGCGAGTGGCATTGGAGAAGTGGGCAAGTGTCAGAACCAGCGTGTTATAGGTTACAGAGCTTCCTGCGGACGTGTGGCAGGCCAGGTTATCGCTGCGGAAGTAACATATTAAAGAGGAAACTGGCGTAAAATTGGCTTCCTTGACATTCTGTTTGTCTGTGCTTACAATGATGGTTGTTGTAGTGTATATAGCACAGCTTTGTGCAGAATGGAGTATATATGACCAAAATAGATATAATTTCAGGCTTTTTGGGAGCTGGTAAGACAACTCTTATCAAGAAGCTTTTAAAAGAAGCATTAAATGGAACAAAAGTAGTTCTTATTGAGAATGAATTCGGAGAAATCGGTATTGATGGCGGCTTCCTTAAGGAGGCCGGAATCGAGATTACAGAGATGAACTCAGGATGTATCTGCTGTTCACTTGTTGGTGATTTCGAGACATCACTTAAACAGGTTATGGATCAGTACGCACCAGAGCGTATCCTTATCGAGCCATCAGGCGTTGGTAAGCTTTCAGATGTTATGAGAGCTATTCAGAACATCGCTGAGGGTTCATCAGAGATGGAGCTCAACAGCGCTGTTACAGTTGTTGATGTTTCCAAGGCTAAGGTTTATATCAAGAACTTCGGTGAATTCTTCATCAACCAGATTGAGAACGCTGGAACTGTTATCCTTACCAGAACAGATAAGGCAGATCAGAAGAAGATCGAGGAGGCAGTAGAGCTTATCCGTCAGCATAACGCTAAGGCTACAATTATCACAACTCCTCTTGATCAGATCACTGGTAAAGAGATCCTTGATACCTTCGAGGGTAACAACGACCTTGAGGCAGAGCTTCTTGCACAGGTAATGGAAGAGGAAGAGCATCATCATCACCACCATCACCATGGAAGTCACAAGACTGTAGCAGAGGATGGCTCTGTAGTATATAGTGCACATCACGATGATGACGACGATGAAGATGAGTGCTGCTGTCACCACCATCACCATGATGACGATGACGAGGATGAGCACGAGCATCACCATCACCACCACCATGATCACGACGATGATGACGATGAGAATGAGTGCTGCCACCACCATCACCACGACGATGATGACGATGAGCATGAATGCTGCCACCACCATCACCACGACGATGATGATGACGAGGATGAGCATGAGCATCACCATCATCACCACCACGATCATGACCATGATCACGCAGCCCATGACGTATTCGTTAGCTGGGGTATGGAGACTCCTCTTAAGTACACTAAGGATGAGATCGAGAAGATGCTTGGTCAGCTTGAGGATGAGGAGAGATTTGGTATCGTTCTTCGTACAAAGGGTGTTGTTCCTACAGCAGATGGTCAGTGGATTGAATTCGACTATGTACCAGGAGAAGCTGATGTCAGAAACGGTGCTGCAGATGTAACAGGTAAGTTCTGCGTAATCGGTTCTCAGCTCAAGGAAGAGAATCTTGAGAAGCTTTTCAGAAGACTGTAAGAAATATTTAGTAGATAGTTATACCGTCATGTCTTTTACCGGATGTGACGGTATTCGGTGTTTTATATGATTAGGAGAGCTAAATTGAAACCAGTATATATTATTAACGGATTTCTTGACAGCGGTAAGACAGACTTCTTCCGCTACACAATTGCACAGCCATATTTCAGAACAAAGGGCAAGACACTTCTCATTGTTTGTGAGGATGGCGAGAATGATTACGAGGAGAAGCTTCTTAAGTCAACCAATACAGTAGTAGAGAGAATCGAGGATGAAGAGGACTTTAATCCTGATGCTCTTGTAGCTCTTGATGCCAAGCACAATCCAGAGCGTATTCTTGTTGAGTACAACGGTATGTGGAACTTCAAGAACATGAGACTTCCAGTAATGTGGAATCTTGAGCAGCAGATTACAGTTATTGATGCTTCCAGCTTTGAGCTGTATTTCAGCAACATGAAGTCACTTCTTGCAGAGCAGATCCGTAATTCTGATCTGATCCTTTTCAACAGATGTGATGGAATCGAGGATCTTGCTTCTTATAAGAGAAATGTTAAGGCTATTAACCAGAAGGCTGACATTATTTTCGAGGACAAAAATGGTGAAGTGGATGTAACTCTTGATGAGGATCTTCCATTTGACCTTAATGCTAACCCTATTGACCTTAATAACTACGGCTATGGAATGTTCTACCTTGATGCTCTTGATCATGTTGAGAGATATGAGGGCAAGACAGTTAGATTCAAGGGAATGGTTCTTAAGCCAGAAGAGTTCCCTGAGAACAGATTCGTTCCAGGCAGAATGGCTATGACTTGCTGTGCACAGGATATGCAGTTCCTTGGATTTGCTTGTGAGTACGAGGATACCAAGTCACTTGTTGAGAAGGACTGGGTTCTTGTAACTGCCAAGGTAGTTAAAGAGTATGTGCCTGAGTATCAGGGTGAGGGTCCTGTTCTTAAGGCTATTTCTGTAGAGAAGACAAATGCGCCTGAGAATCAGGTGATTGATTTCTCTAATCCAGAACAGTAATTAGTTGCCTAGGGGGGAGGGGGAATAATGTTTAACTATAATCCACCACAGTGGCTCTTTCTTTTCTTTTTCTACAGTTTTTGTGGATGGTGTTGGGAAACAGCTTATGTATCGATTTTAGAAAAACGATTTGTGAACAGGGGCTTTATGAGAGGCCCCTTTTTACCTTTGTATGGATGCGGCGGAACAATGATGCTGATCGTATCCAAACCGTTCTATGATAATCTTTTGCTAGTCTATATCGCAGGATGTATAGGAGCAACTGTCCTTGAATATCTGACCGGAGTTCTCATGGAGACTCTATTTAAGGTAAGATATTGGACCTATGATCACAAGAAGTTTAATTACAAGGGCTATATTTGCCTTGAGTCTTCTTTGTTCTGGGGAGTATGTACAGTTGTCTTTTCTCATTTCCTGCAACTCCCTATTGAGAAAATTCTATTAATGCTTCCAATGAGATTTGTGTCGATCGCGACAATTGTTCTGACGGCTCTTATCAGCTGCGATTTCATGATCGCGTTTAAGACAGCCCTTGAACTTCGCGATGTCCTTGCATATATGGATAGAGCCAAGGAAGAAATGCGCAAGATGCAAAAGCGCCTTGATGTGTTAGTGGCATTTAGGGGAGAAGATGTAAGGGAAGGCATTGGAAATACTGTGGAAGGTATCGGCAATAGAATTGAAGGGTTAGGTGCTGGTATCAGCAACAGAGTTGAAGGCATCAGTAACGGAATCAGTAGCAGGGTAGAGGGCTTTAGTAACGGCATTAGCAGCAGAATTGATGTCCTTAGCTCTTCTCTTGAGAAGTCTTTCTCTACAATCAGGGAAAAGATAATGCTCAATCCTTCAGATTATGTTATGGGTGTAAGAGAAGAGGTATCTGAGCTTTATGCCAAGTATAGAATTATCATGGACAGAGTAACACCAAGTCCTGTTAAGAACTTCTTTGAATGGTATAAAGAGCGCACTATCATGGGTAACCCAACCATGTACTCTGAGAAATTTAAGTTTAGTCTTGAGGAAGTAAAAGAGAGAGTATCCAGAAGAAACAGACATGAGGACTGATAAGAAAAAAGTATAACAAAAAACCTCGCATCGGTGAGAAGATGCGAGGTTTTATTATTACGTATTTATCTATTAAGTAAAAGTTAAGCCATCTTGTTAACAGCCTGAGCAAGACGAGAAACTTTTCTAGAAGCTGTGTTCTTCTTGAAAACACCCTTTGACTCAGCCTTATCGATAGCTGATGTAGCTGCAAGAAGTGCCTTAGCAGCCTCTTCCTTGTTACCTGCCTCAACAGCAGCGCGAACCTTCTTAACCTCAGTCTTAACAGCAGACTTGATCATCTGGTTTCTAGCAGCCTTCTTCTCGTTAACTAAAATTCTCTTCTTGGCGGATTTAATATTTGCCATAATTACCTCCGATATGCTTACAAATTGTTTATAATTCAAGTTCGTGTGCGCATTAAGCCGGACACGGACAGTTAATGCCACATACGGATTATATTTTAGAATAAAATCTATATACTGTCAATAGATTTTTGGTTTCTTACATGTTATTATAAGGATGCTGACTAAAAAATAAATGAGGTATTTTAAGTGAATCAGGATAAAATTAGGAATTTTTGTATTGTTGCACATATAGATCATGGTAAATCAACACTTGCAGACAGGATGATTGAGAAGACAGGTGTTCTGACTCTTCGTGAGATGCAGAATCAGGTCCTTGATAACATGGATATCGAGCGAGAGAGAGGAATTACCATTAAATCTCAGGCTGTTCGTATGATCTACAAGGCCAAGGACGGTGAGGAATATACCTTCAACATGATCGATACACCAGGCCATGTTGACTTTGGATACGAGGTTTCAAGATCTCTTGCTGCCTGCGATGGAGCTATCCTTGTAGTAGATGCTACGCAGGGTGTTGAGGCGCAGACTCTTGCCAATGTATATATGGCACTTGATCACGACCTTGATGTTTTCCCTGTTATCAATAAGATTGACCTTCCAAGTGCTCAGCCACAGGAGGTTAAGGATGAGATCGAGGATGTCATCGGAATCGAAGCTCAGGATGCACCTCTTATTTCAGCCAAAAATGGTATTGGTATCGAGGACGTACTGGAGGCAGTTGTACACAAGATTCCAGCTCCAGTAGGAGATCCAAACGGAACTCTTAAGGCACTTATTTTCGATAGTATTTACGATTCCTATAGAGGAGTTATCGTATTTGTCCGAGTGAGAGACGGCGTTATCAGAAAGGGCATGAAGGTTAAGTTCATGGCAACTGATGCTGAAGCTGATGTTGTAGAGGTTGGATACTTTGGCCCTGGAAGATTTATTGCTAGTGATGAACTTTCAGCAGGTGATGTAGGATACTTCACTGCTTCAATCAAGAATATTCAGGATACACGAGTTGGTGATACAGTAACAGACCTTGCTAATCCATGCTCAGAGGCACTTCCTGGTTACAAGAAGGTAATGCCTATGGTTTATTGCGGTCTTTACCCAGCTGATTCTGCTCACTATTCAGACCTTCGTGATGCCCTCGAGAAACTTCAGCTCAATGACGCATCCTTATTTTATGAGCCAGAGACTTCACAGGCCCTCGGCTTTGGATTCAGAGCAGGTTTCCTTGGACTTCTTCATTTAGAAGTTATTCAGGAGAGACTTGAAAGAGAGTATGACCTTAACCTTGTTACTACAGCACCTTCCGTTGTTTACAAGGTTCACAAGACAGATGGAACATGCTTTGACCTTACTAACCCAACTAACCTTCCTGATCCATCTGAAATCGAATACATGGAAGAGCCTATTGTTAACGGCGAGATCATGGTTACAACTGACTATGTAGGTGCGATCATGCAGCTGTGTCAGGAGAGAAGAGGCAAGTACCTTAGTACAGACTACATCGAGCAGTCCAGAGCTATCCTCAAGTATGAGCTTCCTCTTAATGAGATCATATACGACTTCTTTGATGCGCTCAAGTCAAGATCAAGAGGCTATGCTTCTTTTGACTACGAGCTCAAGGGCTATGAGAGATCAGAGCTTGTTAAGCTCGATATTCTCATTAACAGAGAAGAGGTTGATGCCCTTTCCTTCATCGTACACAAGGATGGTGCCTATGAGAGAGGCCGTAAGATGTGCGAGAAGCTCAAGGATGAGATACCAAGGCACATGTTCGAGATTCCTATCCAGGCAGCAGTTGGTGGCAAGGTAATTGCCAGAGAGACAGTTAAGGCCTACAGGAAAGACGTTTTGGCTAAGTGCTACGGTGGTGATATTTCCCGTAAGAAGAAACTTCTTGAGAAACAGAAAGAGGGTAAAAAGAAGATGCGCCAGATTGGTAACGTTGAAGTACCACAGGCAGCATTCCTTAGCGTTCTCAAGCTTGATAACACAGACTGATAACGAATATGCTGATAAATAAAGATAGTTTATCCATATATGTTCATATTCCTTTTTGCGTGCGTAAGTGCCTGTACTGCGACTTTTTGTCTTTTAACTGCGATAAAAGAGCTATTGATGATTACTTCGTAGCTCTTTTAACTGAGGTAAAAGAGAAATCGGCTGATTTTAGGAATTTACAGGTGAAGAGCATTTTCTTTGGCGGCGGAACACCAAGCTATGTGGACGCTGAGCACATCTGCGATACATTGAAATGCATCAGGGAGAACTTTAACGTAGCGGATGATGCGGAGATTAGTATAGAGTGCAATCCTGCATCTGCTATATATGATAAGCTGCAGGCTTACAGAGAGGCTGGAATTAATCGTATCAGCATTGGAGCACAGTCTCTTAACGATGAGGAGCTTGCGCGAATCGGCAGAGCTCATAATGCGGATATGCTCCGTGAGACTTTTGAGAATGCCAGAAGAGCAGGTTTTGATAATATTAACGTGGATATCATGAGCGCCCTTCCCGGTCAGAGTATGGATTCCTATATGGAGACCTTGTCTAAGGTGGTGAATCTTAACCCTGAACACATCTCTGCTTATAGCCTTATTGTGGAGGAGGGAACTCCTTTTTATGATATGGAGCTTGATCTTCCTGATGAAGATGAGGACAGGCGAATGTATCACGAGACTAAGAGCTTCCTTTCTGAGCACGGTTATCACAGATATGAGATATCCAACTATTCAAGGGATGGCTACGAGTGCTACCACAACAAGGTTTACTGGAAAAGAGGTAATTACCTTGGCCTGGGACTTGGGGCTTCCAGTATGGTTGATAATATCAGGTGGAAGAATACTGAAGAGTTTAATGAGTATCTTTCTCATGAGAGTAATAAAAAAGAGCTTCAAAGCCTTACGAAAAGTGAGTGCATGGAAGAATTCATGTTCCTGGGCCTTCGCCTTACGAGTGGTGTTTGCTGTTCTGATTTTAAGGCAGAATTTGGGCAGGACATAGATGAAGTTTATGGTAAAATAATAGAGAAATACATTGCTGAAGGCCTCCTCATTAAGGACGGTGATAATCTCTTTCTTTCAGATGAGGGAATGGATGTCAGCAATACGGTGATGGCAGATTTTTTGCTTGATTAGTAAATAGATAGGCTTAGGTCGACATATGTCGGGCGAAGCCTATTGTTATCTAAATAATGAATTAATGGAGGATGGCAACATGGCAGAGACACTTAAGAAAAGAAGTGAGATTCCTGAGAATCTCACATGGGATACATCCAGAATTTTTAAGACTAAAGAGGAATGTCTTGATACGCTTCACGAGTGTACAAGACTCAGTAAAGAGATTGAAGAAAAGTACAAAGGGAAGCTTACAAACGGCAAGATCATAAATGAGTGCCTTGCTGAATATGGTAAGTTCTACGAAGGAATTGACCATGTTTCCAATTATACAAGCCTTAATCTGTCTGTAGATCATACAGATGCTGAGAATACAAGACTTGATTCAATGGCAACTGCAGAGTATATGCAGGCTTTCAGCAGACTCTCTTTTATCGACAGCGAGATATCTGATGCTCCTAAGGAGGTTATAGCAGAAGCACTTGAAATGGCTACAGATGCCAGATCATATCTGGAAGATATTATGAGATACAAGCCTCACAGACTTGGAGCAGAGACAGAGGCAACTCTTGTAGCACTTAGTGAGAGCTTCAGTGCTCCATACAGCATGTACGAGCAGACCAAGCTTGCAGATATTCAGTTCCCTGATTTTGAGGTGGATGGCAAGAGCTATCCTCTTGGTTATTCTCTTTTCGAGGATAATTATGAATATGAAAAAGATACCAAGGTGCGTCGCGCTGCCTTCAAGGCTTTTTCAAATAAGCTTCATGAATATATGTACACAACAGCTGCTCAGTACGGCGCTCATGTTCGTACAGAGAAGATCATTTCAGACCTTCGCCATTATGATAATGTTATTGATTCTCTTTTGATGAGTCAGAATGTTACAAGAGAAATGTATGATCGCCAGATCGACATCATCATGGATAAGCTTGCTCCACATATGCGCAAGTTTGCAAGACTCCTTAAAAAGGCTAACGGTCTTGATAAGATGACCTATGCTGATCTCAAGATCGCACTGGATCCTGACTATGATCCTAAGGTTACAATCGAGAAGTCCAAAGAATACATTCTGGACGGGCTTTCAATTATGGGCCCTGAGTACGGCGAGATGCTGAAAAGAGCTTACGATGAGAGATGGATCGATTTTGCTCAGAACATTGGTAAGTCAACAGGAGGATTCTGCGCTAGCCCATACAGAAAGGGCTCATACATTCTTTTATCCTGGAATGACAGAATGAGTGACGTATTCACCCTTGCTCACGAGCTTGGACATGCTGGTCACTTCTATGCTTGTGGTGAAGCCCGCAGCATATTTGATTCAATGTCAGTTTCTAACTACGTGGTAGAAGCTCCATCAACAATAAATGAGCTTCTCATGGCTGAGTACCTCAAGTCAAAGAGCGGAGATGACAAGCGCTTCCGCAGATGGGTACTGGCTTCACAGATTTCTAATACTTACTATCACAACTTTGTAACTCACCTTCTTGAGGCTGCTTATCAGAGAGAGGTTTACAAGATTGCTGATAAGGGAGAGGCTGTTCCAGCTGAGACATTATGTGATATTTACAAGAAGGTTCTCGAGAAGTTCTGGGGAGATGAGGTTGAGCTTACAGAAGGCTGCGAGCTTACATGGATGCGTCAGCCACATTACTACATGGGACTTTATTCCTACAGCTACAGTGCCAGCCTGACAATTGCTACTCAGGTTATGAAGAGAATTCAGAAAGAAGGCGCTACAGCAGTAGAGGATTGGAAGAAGACTCTTGCTGCAGGTAGAAGCGTTGATCCTATCGGCTTTGCCAAGATGGCAGGCGTTGACGTTACAACTGACGCAGCTCTTCTTGATACAATTGACTACATCGGAAGCATCATTGATGAGATTGAAACTCTTATGGGAGATTTAGCATGAACTACAACTTTTTTGCCCTTATATCCAGAATGAAATACATCGACAGATGGGCACTTATGAGAAATACTAGACAGGAGAACCTGTGTGAGCATTCAATGGAGGTTGCAATGATTGCACATGCTCTTTGTACTATTGGAAACGTGAGATATGGCAAGCATCTTGATGCCAATAAGGCTGCGCTTATCGGTCTTTACCACGATGCTTCAGAGATCATCACAGGTGACATGCCAACTCCTGTTAAGTACTTTAATTCAGATTTAAAGCACGCTTACAAGGAAGTGGAGGCGCTTGCAGACAGCAAGCTCCTTGAAAAGCTTCCTGATGATATGAGACCATTTTATGAGGAAATTTTTGTTCCAGGTGATTCTGAGGAAGAGCGCTATATCAGAAAGCTTGTTAAGGCAGCAGATAAGCTCTCTGCTCTTATCAAGTGCATCAGTGAGGTAAATGTTGGAAATGCTGAGTTTAGGACTGCAAAAGATAGCACTGGTAAATCTATAAGAAAGCTTTATCAGGAGCTCCCTGAAGTTTTAGATTTTGTTAATGAATTCTTATCCTCTTATGGGAATACGCTTGATGAGCTGACTTGAGAAAAGTCAGCTCTTTCTTTTTGCCAGAAATTGGTGGTTTGCAGCATTTGATTTTTTTACGCATAAGCATCATAATTAATACGATAGACTGATACAAGAAAACGCAGGATCTATAATCAATTATGCTCGAGATGAAGGGAATAATCTGCACATGTCAATGATAGAAGATATCCTTAAAGAGGCAAAAGAAAAAGGTGCATCTGACGTACATGTTACTGTTGGCCTTCCGCCCAAGATGAGGCTAAATGGTAAGCTAATTGCTATGGAAAATTTCCCAAAACTTCTTCCACCTGATACTCTGGCCATTGCAGAAGAAATAATGACAGAGAAACAGCTTGAGAAGCTAGAAGAAAATGGACAGCACGATATGTCTTTTTCTATTCGCGGAGTAGGAAGATACAGACTAAATGTATTCAAGCAAAGAGGGTCTGTGGCTCTGGCCTTTAGAGTTGTTGCTACAGAGATTCCATCTGCGGAGAGCCTTGGAATACCTGAGGGAGTAAGTGAGCTATATCTTAAAAAGCGCGGACTTGTGCTGGTCACAGGTCCTACAGGTAGTGGTAAGTCTACAACCCTTGCCTCAATCATAGATAAG
>JAEEGH010016076.1_pt1 | contig 16140 bp, 11 predicted proteins | sample 9134181 | NCBI WGS metagenome assembly JAEEGH01 (sample SAMN16246544, study PRJNA631951) | gut metagenome | biome: gut microbiome; feature: rumen; material: DP-attached | host: Bos | place: Iran: Karaj | collected 2018-10
GCATACTTCAAGGGCGGCACGTTCACGATCCGCGCGCGCAACAACTCGCCCGAGAACGTGTACATCCAGCGCGCCTCGCTGAACGGCAAGCCGCTCGACCGCGCATGGCTCCGCTACGACGAGGTCACGGCCGGCGGCGTGCTGGAGCTGGAGATGGGACGGCGCGCGGCGCGCTAGTTTATGATATAATATGGCATCATGAAAAATGCCAAGAAGTTTGTGGCGGCTGCCTGCATCGCGATGTGCGCGGCGCTTGCCGCGTCGGCGGAGTCGTTCCGCGGGCGCGAGTCATGGGCCTGCATAAAGGCGCATCCTGCGGTGGTGAATCCGGTGGTGCCGGCCGGCGCAGACGGCGACATCCTGTCGCTGCGCGGAGAGTGGGACTTCTTCACGAACAAGTTCTGGAACGGAAGGAACGTCATCTGGTATTCGGCCTCCGACGGGAAGTCGGGCGGCTGGCGCAACGCATCGCGGACGAGGAAGATCCAGGTCCCCGGATGCTGGGAGGCGCAGGGCGTGGGCGCAACCGAGATGAGCCGACCGTGGGTGTGCAGGTGGGACGCGTCGCCCAAGCCCATACGCCACGCCTTCTGGGGCGAGGGATGGTACAGGCGGCACGTCGTTGTTCCGAAGGAATGGAAGGGGCGGCGCGTGTGGCTCAAGATGAGCACCGTCGGCACCGAGGGGTGGTTCTGGGTGAACGGGCACCAGGTGGCCAACGTGGCGTTCTACTGCGGCACCGAGAAGTATGACATCACGGACTTCGTGAAGTTCGGCGAGACGAACGTCGTCGTGGCAGAGGTGGTGAACACCGGCACTTCGAGAATGGGTGGATTCGCCTCCATGAACTACTGGGGCGGCATCCTGCGCGACGTGGAGCTGGAGTGCACGCCCGGCGTATTCATCGACGACGCCTGGGTGCGCGGCGACTTCGAAAAGAAGGCGGCCGAGGTGCACGTCATGGTCGAAGGGAAAGGCCGGAAGGGAAGTGTTGTCTTGCGGGCGACGATCGAGGGTGAAAAAACAGAAATGGAAATCCCTTCACCTTCTTCTTCACCTTCAACCTTCATCCTGAAACTCCCTCTCACTTCCTTCCGGCCCTGGTCGCCCACGCATCCGAACCTCTACACGGCGCGCGTGGATCTCGTGGAGGGGGGGCGGATAGTGCAGACGCGGCACGAGCGCTTCGGCGTGCGCAAGCTGGAGGTCCGCGGCAAGGAGTTCTATCTGAACGGCCGGCCGTTCTTCATGCGCGGGGCAGGGTGGCACTCCCTCTTTCCGATTGAGGGCGCGCCGCCGGCGGACCGCGAGCTCTATCGAACCCTCGCGCGCAAGATAAAGGCGGCCGGATTCAACTACTGCCGATTCCACTCGTCGTGCCGACCGCCCGAGCTCTTCGAGGCCTGCGACGAAGTGGGCATCATGCTCCAGCCCGAGCTGCCGTACTATGCCGACGTCCCGGCCTCGGGGCAGGTGTTCGATCCGTTCGGCGACGCCGAGGAGCTCTACCTTAACTATCGGCGCCATCCTTCGTTCGTTGTGTATTCCGGCGGCAACGAGGGGTGGTTCGGGCCGGTGGCGTCGAAGCGGCTCTACGAGGAGATCAAGGCGCGCGACCCGGACCGTCTGATGATATCGCAGGACCAGCAGCTGAACAAGGTATCCAACCTGGCGGGGACGTCTGACTACCAGGGCGGCCCCATGAACGTGTGGCCGAGGGGGGCGGTTGACCCCGACACTCCGTTCGTCTGTCACGAGTACCTGAACCTGAGCGTCAAGTTCGACTCCCGCCTCTCGGACAAGTTCACCGGTGTCTGGATGCCGCCGACTTCGCGCGAGGCGCGCGCGGGATGGCTGAGGAAGTTCGGCCTCGACCTTGCGCACGGCGACCGCCTACAGGACGCGCAGGCGGCGATGCAGAAGACGTGGCGCAAGTATGGGTTCGAGTCGGCCCGGCTCGATCCCCACTGCGACGGCTACTCGTACTGGTCTTTGCAGGACGCCTGCAGTCCGAACGGCGAGTCGTATTCCGGGCAGGCGCTCTTCGATCCGTTCTGGGGGGAGAAGCCGCATGGAGACACGGTGGAGTCCGTGGCCGCATACAACTCGGATTCCTGCCTCTTGCTCGACACCGACCCGCGTTTGCACGGCCCGGAGGAGGAGAAGAGGCGCCGGGCGCTGAACATGTATCTCACGGACTTCGCGACGAACCGCGTGCGCTGCGCGGGCGAGAGCATAAGCGCGCATTTCTTCCTGGCTCACTATGGCGAAGAGCCCCTTGTCGGCGCCCGCCTCGAGTGGAGGCTCGTCTCCGGCGGGCGCGCCATCGCCTCCGGCTCCCGCGACGTCGGCGACCAGGGCGTAGGGGCCGTGCGCCAGATCGCCGCGTTCGACATTCGCGTGCCGGCTGTCTCCGCGCCGTGCCGAGCGTCGCTCGAGGCGGCCATCGTCTCCGGCGGCGCGAGGGTTGCGAACTCGTGGGACTGGTGGCTTTTCCCGGCGCGCTCGAAGCTTGACGGGCGGCGTGTCTTCGTGGCTCCGCCGTTCCAGAAGGCACTTGCGCCGAGGTTCACGGAGCTGGCGCAGTCTCTTGAAGCGGCGGAGGTGGTGGTGGCTCCGCCCGACGGCCCTGAGGCAGAGTCCGCCCGTATGGCCGGGAAGCGCCTAGTATCGATAGCCGGCACTGCGCAGCCTGTGAACATCACGCTTGGCTGGTGGTGGATGGGCAAGCAGATGGGGGCCGTGTTCAGCGGACATCCCGTCCTCGGTCGCCTGCCGCGCGAGGAGTTCCTTTCGCCGCTTTACTTCCGCATCATGCGCGACGGCGGAGCAAGACTCTCCGAGGATGCTCGGCAGGACGAGCTGATTGTCTACGGCGAGGGCGGCGAAGCGTGCTATTCGTATCTGGCCGAGCGGCGCCACAAGTCTGGCTGCTTTGAATACCGCGTGGACGGCATCGACCTCTTGGCGGACCTTCCGGAGTCCGACGCCATCCTTGCCGGGCTGATAGGCAGGTAGGTTGCCTTGCAGAAGCGCAGAGGATTTGATAAAATCTCCATCGCTATGAACAACAATCCGGCGGTAAAGAAGAAACTTGACTACAAGTGGGTCGCGCTCTTCCTCCTGTGGGTGGCGTTCTTCCTGCAGCAGGGGATGCGGCAGATATACGGGCCGCTGCTCGGCTCCATACAGACGTCGGTCGGCGCGACGAACGAGCAGCTCGGGCTCGTGAGCACGGTCTTCACGCTCATGTACGGGCTGAGCATCCCGTTCGCGGGCTTCGCGGCGGATCTCTTCAGCCGCAAGTGGATGGTGGCGATAGGCGTCGCGATCTTCAGCGCGGGGATCCTCACGTCGGGGTTCGTGACGTGCATCGGCGCGCTGGTCGTGACATACGGGCTTGTGAACGGATTCGGCCAGCCGTTCTACTATCCGTCGTCGACTTCGCTCATCTCTCAGCTCCACGCCGACTCGAAGGCTACGGCGCTTTCGATTCTCCAGCTAGGCATGTATGTGGGAGTGATCGGATGCAGCTGGCTCGCCGGATGGTTCGCGGGGCTTGGGGAGGAGGGATGGCGGTTGCCGTTCAAGACGCTTGGCGTCCTGGGCCTTTTCTGGGCGGCAGTGTTGGCGTTCACGCTCCGCGACACAAAGCCGGCGGGAGGTGCGGCCGGGAGCCGCGTCACCATCGGCGCGGCGCTGAAGGCGATGTTCGCGAAGCCGGCGGCGATTCTGATCGCGCTTGCTCTGGGCATGGAGGTGTATGTGGACGTGGGCTTCAAGACGTGGATGCCCAACTACCTCTCCGAGACGTTCCACGTGAGCAAGGCGTCGGCGGGGCTGAACGCAGTCCTGTGGCACTATCTGGGCGCGGCGCTTGGCATCGTGGTGGGGTCCAGACTGGGCGACAGGCTTGTGAAGCGCAGCCCGTCGATCCGGTTCTGGGTCATCGGAGGAGGGCTCCTTCTGGGCGCGCCGTTCATCGTCCTCATGTCCCAGACGACGTGCTACATTACTTGCTGTGTGGCGATGTTCCTCTTCGGGGTGTTCCGCGGCGCGTACGACTCCAACAACTTCGCGGCGTTCTTCGACGTTGTCGAGCCGCGCTACCACGCTTCTGCGGCCGGATTCAACTTGATGATCGCCTTTCTGTTCGGCTGCTCTTCGCCGACGATCCTGGGCTGGACAAAGTCGAACTACTCGATGTCGACAGGGCTCGCGACGCTTTCGGGGGCCTATCTCGTGGGCACGGTCCTGCTCGCGCTGGCGGGCTGGTTCTTCATGAGAAACAGGAGGCAGGCGACATGAATGTAGAAAATGCAAGGAGAAGTCTCGCCGCAGGAGCTGTTGCGCTGGCGTGGTGCGTGCTTGGCGCGTCAGGCGAATGGGACGCGAACGTGGCGGACTTCCCGCGGCTCGCGGAGGAGTCCGACGACGCACCGCGCTTCATGCGCGCCGTCGCCGCCGCGCCGAACGGCGTCCTGCGCGTCCCCAAGGGCGAATACGACATCGCCTCGATGCTCCACATCACCAACCGCTGCTCGCTCTCGATGCACCCCGCCGCGCATCTCGTGGCGCGCGCGAAGATGAAATATGTCGTGTTCTGGGACGGCGCGGCGGACTACCATGCGCTTTCGGTGTATAACCCCGACGGCTCCATCTACGACAACCTCAACCTCTTCATCAGGGGCGGCGACATCGACGGCAACGGCCTCGCCAGCTGCCTCGCCATCGCCAACGCCCACCACTTCACTCTCGCCGACATCTCCCTCCACAACGGCCTCGTCACCGGTCTCTGCGTAACGCGCGAGACCGGCGGGCACCTCTACGAGCTCATCGCGAATAACGTCTACTGCAAGTGCACTAAGAGCGGGCTCGCCGGGAACGTGGGCATCGAGTGCCAGGTGTGCGACTGCCATTTCACTGACTGCATAGTCGTGGACTACACGAAGGGCATCCGCGTGACAGGCGGCTCCAACCGCTTCACGCGCTGCCACATCTGGGGCGGCACCGTGCCGCCGAAGGGGATGGGCTTCAAGGAGTGGTCGGATGTCTACGCCCGGCGAAAGAAGATGGAGGCCGCGCGCAAGTGGACCGCCGAGGAGGAGCGTGCGCACCTCGCGAGGGGCGTCCCCGAGATGCTGCCCTGCTCCACGGCGTTCGAGTGCGCGGGATGGGCCAACGTCTTCGACGGCTGCTATGCGGACACCGCTGAGATCGGCTTCGACGTGCGCAACGGCGCCACCATCGTGAGCAGCGGGTTTTACAACAATCCGCGCATGGGGCTTCGCAAGTCGACGGCGATCGTGCATCGCGGCGGGAAGCTCTGCGTGGCGTTCTGCGACTTCAACGGCGGGGCGAAATGCGAGAAGCTGTATGAGGGAAGCGGGAAGAACGTGGAGTGGATCGCGAACAAGGCGTCCGGCGGAGACGGCATGGCCTCGGACGCAGACCATCTCTTCGGCCGGTGAGAAAGGAGCAAAGAAAATGGCTGCAACAAGACGAACGAAGGTAAACGTCGAATTCCTGCTTGTCAAGGCGGAGATAAAGGGCGTGCCCGAAAAGGCGCTCCTCAAAAGCCGCAACATCGGGCAGATTGATCTGGTCTGGCCGAGGTCGGCCATCGCCAAGAAGTCCGGCGCGCGGGAGATGGTGTTCAAGAAGGGCGTCTGCGACTTCACGGGCGAGCCGTGGACGAAGCGCGTCGTGTTTCGCGAGGAGGTGGACGGACATTGCGGCCTCGCGGTGTCCATCACGGAGCCGATCAGCGTGCAGAAGGTGCGGCGGTTCCTGCGCCTCACCGCCAAATACGCACTCAAAATGGGCGCCGACTTCATGGAGAAGGCGATGGTGGGCTATGCTGACATCGCCTCTTCGCCCATAGACGCGCTCGCGGCGATGATCGGCGAGAAGGATGTCCCGGCCGTAATAGCCCAGGGCGTCCTCGACGTCGACGAGCTGCCAGCCGAGGGCGAGGAGCGTATGGTGACTGTCCCGCTCTCTCGTCCGTTGACGGGCAAGGCGATAGGCACGATCACGCTCTGCCTCAGGGCGTGACGTCACGGCGCCATGAATCTCTGCTTGTTCTTCGAGGGGACTGGAAGCGGCGTGGCCGGCAAGGCCACGAACGTGACGCGGCTTCGCGACCTCTGCGCCGACGACGCGCGGCAGAGACTCCACCTCGAACCCGGGCCGGGCACGCATTTTGGAGCGTATCTGAGCGGGGCGATCTCCGGATCGGACTGGCGGGCGGTCTTTCGCGACGCGCGGCGGTGGTTCGAGGCGAACTACGAATCGCTGCCGCCGGACGGCATCGCGACGCGCGTGTTCCTGTTCGGCTTCTCCCGCGGGGCGCTGATCGCGCGGCATTTCGCCGCATGGCTCGACAAGCTCGGCGTGGCGGCGGCCTATCTCGGGCTATGGGACACGGTCGATTCCACGATAGGGCTGGACGTGGCCGAGGAGTGTCCGCCCAACGTGGCGAAAGCCAGGCATGCCGTGGCGCGCGACGAGACGCGGAAGTTCTTCCAGTATGTGCCGCTCCGCGGCGACAGGGGGCGCGTTGTGGAGGCGCTCTTCCCCGGCAGCCATAGCGACGTGGGTGGGCTCTACGACGACAACCATTTGATGGCGGACCTCGCGCTCGCGTGGATCGCGGCGGGGGCGAAGAAGGCCGGGCTGCGGCTCAGGCGGGGCGCGGACATCACACAGCGGCTCGACACCTCCGCAGTCGTCCTCCACGACCCTCATTCGCTCGCTTCGAACCTCTGGGGCGCGTTCGGCAGGGTGCGCCGCGATCTCTCCGGCCTCCGCCTCCACCGCCTCTGCATTGACTTTCATGCTTCTGACTGACTGCAAAAATTGCATTTCTTCTCGCCGCCGAGGCGTGGATTTTGGTATAATTTGCGTGCTGGGCCTTTCAGCCGTGCGTTTCTGCGAGTTCCGCCAAGCCGTGGGCTTGGCTCGCGAATGGTGCAAAAGAGGGTTAAGGAGTGTCAGAAATGATGAAGAAAGTGCTTGCATGTGCAACCGTCGTTTTCGCGGCGGCGTTTGCCTTCGGATCGGATAAGACGTTCCCATCGTCGGGAGGCAATCTGTACAGCGAAGATGCATGGGGTGGGACTCGTCCCGGCACTGGTGACACGATTGTGCTGGACAAGGCCGGCACCTACACCGCCTCCGGCGATCTTTCCTTCGGACAGTTCAAGCTCACGGCGGACGGAGTGGTGTTCGACTTCTCCGCGAATCCGAACCGCAAGATCACGGTGAACAGCGCGCTTCTGGGCACAGGGACCGGTAAGGCCACCGATCGTGGCTACGGCTACATGATGACTAAAAGCGCTGCGATCAATTCGACCATAAAGGGCGGCTACTGGGACTTCGTGAACACCAACCACTTCTATGCAGTCGAGACTGGCAACAACAACAGCAACCCGTCCAGCGTTACGATATCCGACGGCGCGGTGATCACGAACGTCGCACGATTCTACTTCGGCGAACATTCATACGGCAACGCCGTCACCATCAACAATTCAAAGATCTATGCGCAGAATCTTTGGAACTGGGCCACCGGCGCCCGTAATTCGGTGTTGATCACGAACGGCGCGCAGGTGGTCCTCTCCGGATCCTTCAACACGAGCGCCGAGGGCAACGCGCAGGTGAATTCAGGTTTCAACTCCCTGCGCGTCACAGGCAAGGGCTCGATGCTGGTGGCGTCCGGCGACAGCAACCTCGGTGATAAGCACCAGTCGGACAGCATGTACATCACCGACCATGCGCGCGCCGAGCTGGGGAATCTTCAGCTTGGTGCCGCATACGTCAGCGCCACCAACGCTTTGCTCGTTGTGGACAACTGCGCCACTGCGACGGTGGCGAATCTCACGGTGGGTAAGACTGCCGGAAATGCGGTCGCGATAGTCTCGAACGCGAATACCGTCTTGAACTTTGCGTCAATCACCTTGGGCGAAAAGAATACGTCGCATTCGAATCTTATTCTTGTGGCTAACGGGGCGACGGCGAACCTGATCGGCGCGAGCGACGTGTCGATAGGCTATCGCGGCAACGAAAACGAATTGCGAATCGACGGCGCAACGATGGCGTTCAACGGGATCACGATGAACACCGAATCTTACGGTTCAGTGAGCAACCGCCTTGTGGTGGTCAACGGCGCCAAACTCTCCACTGGCGGATGCACGCTCGGAAGGCGCGGATCCTACGCTAGAATAGCTGTCACGAATTCCAATTGGACGGCCAGTGGCACCGTCCACGTGGGATCCACTTGCACGGGTTGCGTGTTCACCGCATCCGGCGCGAAGCTGGATTTTGCGCACTTCTCCACAGGGTCTAACGAGGGAAGTCTGTCGAACAGAATCGAAGTGGTGGACAGCGTGCTCAAAACGGGCGTCATCAAATCCGGAGGCAAGGGAAGCATGAACGAGCTGCTGGTGAAGGATTCCGTCGTGACGGGTTCTTATGTGAAGGTGGGAGAAAATACGGGGGCGGTGAGCAACGTCATGCGCTTCGTCAACACCACGCTGGTGACGACGACCGGCGGATACGACCCGTTTGGCTACGGCACCGGAGGCGAACTTGTGCTCGACGACCATTCCTTCTGGGATGCGACCTCCTCGGGCAATTCCTTCCGTTTTGGTAAGTCTGGGACGAACGACGTGATGCGCGTCCTCAACGGCTCGCGTTTCATTGCGACAAACGGGACGTTCTCCCTGGGCTACGATAGCGCCGCCACGTATGCGGCGGGTCTGGAGATCGGCTCCGAGGCGCAGGTTGACGTGGTGAGATGCCGTCTGATGACGGTTGACGGGTGGCTCGTCATCTCCAACGGCACGCTTACCGCCACCGACGCGCAAAACGGAATAGCGATCGGCTACTACGAACATCCAGCGGTGCCTGTCTCCGGCAACAAGCTGATCTTCAAGGGCGACCATCCCAAGATCGACGCGCCTGTGAATGTGTCTATCACGTCGCGCTCATCCCTTCTGCGTTTCGAGATCCCCGGCAGGGGGTATCTGGACGGGCACATTCCGATCGAGTCAAGCAATCTGTCAATAAGCGCTGGATCCACCGTGGAGATCGAGGCCGACGAATTCTGCGAGCGCCTGGGCGGGAAGGTGGTGCTTGCGCACACGACAAGCGGCGTGACACTCAATGCCGGCGCCACGCTTCACCTCCCCGTCGGCACCACGCTCGCCGTGGAGAACAACGGCAAGGATCTAGTGTTCCATTCGCCCTCGCGCCGCGGTACCCAGCTGATCTTCAAGTGATCTGCCTCTTTGATGAAACGACGAATAAACGTGGCGAAGTCATGCTTGGCCATGTTCATGGCTGTTTTTTCCACCAGAAAGGACAACGGACCATGAAAAGAACAGTTGCATTCATTGCGCTCGCGACGTTCGCCGCGGGAACGGCGAGGGCGGAAACGGTCGCGACAAGCGCGACCCTCCCTGCGGGTGGCGCGACATGGAAATATCGCGCTGGGGTCGGCGCCTCGCCAGCCATGAAAAAATTGGGAACCTCCAAAAGTGTTTACTGTTGACTGTGGTCTCAGGATGTGATAAACTACACCCGAATTTATTAAATCCTCATTTATTAAATAGGAGTGTACAATGAAGTTCTTTGGACGAAAAGATGAAATCGCCGAATTGCGGAAGTCACGAGAGCTATCTCATAGATTTGCGCAGTTTACTGTCATAACTGGTCGTCGTAGGGTTGGCAAGACTGAACTGATAAAAGAGGCCTTAAGGGATGGCATTGACGATTTCGTGTACCTTCTCATCACTCGTCAGGCGGAGAAGACGTTGTGCGCTGACCTCCAGAAGAGTGTGGCGGAGGCGATTGGTCATCGCCTGACGATACATGGACAGTGTTCGCGTCTGGTCGAGCTGGTCGGAGAGGTTTTTAGGGCGGCGGAGGAAAAGCCGCTAACCCTCGTCATCGACGAACTTCAGGAGATGGACAGAATCAATTCGTCATTTTTTGGTGCCTTGCAGGGGCTGTGGGACGAGCATCACAATACGGCCAAAATCAACCTTGTAGTTTCCGGCAGCGTCAATCGGCTGATGAACAAGATTTTCTTCACGTACGGAGCGCCTCTTTATGGCCGCAATACGGGACATCTCAATGTGACGCCGTTTCCCGTCGCTGTCCTCAAGGAGATATTTGCGGAATTCTATCCCGGCTATTCCAACGAGGACTTGCTCGCTCTCTGGACCTTCACTGGCGGCGTCGCCCGGTATGTCGAACTTCTCATGACGAGCGGGGCGTTCACGCTGAACAAGATGGTTGACGCGATATTCGGCAGGCTGACGGCGTTTGTAGAGGAGGGGAAGGTTGTCTTGATGGAGGAGTTCGGGAGCGAATACGCCACATATTTCTCCATTCTGTCCGCAGTAGCCTCGGGACATACGAGGTTCGCGGAAATCGAAAATGACCTTGGCGTGGAAGTTGGAACATACATCGCCAATCTGAACGAGCGCTATGAACTCGTGTCGCGCACTTTGCCGATCTTCGCGAAGAAGGGCGGAAAAAATTCGGCATACCACATCGACGACTGCTTCTTCAGGTTCTGGTTTCGTTTTGTGTTTAGATATCAGTCGCTGATTTCGCTGGGACGCTTTGATGCGCTGCGGGACATCGTCCGCCGCGAGTTCTCGGCGTTCAGCGGCTATGCGCTTGAGCGGTACTTCAGGTGGAAGATTGCGGGAGAGTCATCATGCACGGCCATTGGCGCGTGGTGGGACCGCAAGGGCGAGAACGAAATCGACATCGTCTGCGAAGACGAGATCGCCGGGACCATCGACTTCTATGAAGTGAAATCCGACAGGACGCGGTACAGTAGGGAACATCTGGAGCGGAAGGTGGAGGCGTTCTTCGAGAAGCATCCCGAAAAACGCGGTCTGCGACATTCTTTGCAATGCCTGTCGCTGGATGACATGTGAGGTTTCTCCTGGGAAGAACTCGTTCATAAAAGTTTGTGTGCACTGAAAATACGTTCATAAAAGTGTAAATGATACTAGCGTGGCGGCGAACTGGAAGCTGAAATGAGAATACGGTGCGGACTTTCGTCCGCATTAAAATCTCATTTCATGATGCGTGGGTGTCTTGCACTTGATACCTTCGGAAGGATATGGTATCATGTCATCCAAACTCATGAGGATAGCATGAGGACAGCAATGAGCAAGACAAGAATGATGTTGACCCTGATCATAGGGTTGGCGCTGGGCGCGGGCGCGGACGTGACGACGAACGTGTGGATCAATCCGGCGGGCGGCGATTGGTCCGACCCAGCCAACTGGCAGGGCGGCGCGACGTGGAAATACCGCGCCGGGGTCGGGACTTCGCCGGCGAATCCGGCGCGCTGGGAAGATCCCGCCAACTGGCTCGGCGGCGAACCGCCTTCGGGCGAAACGGCCATCGCGACGTTCGACGCCGACGAGCCACACTCCAAGGAGACCGTCTGGGTGAAGCTGCCGGACGACTTTGCGGTCCAGCTCGGCGGCATGGTGCAGAAGGCGAACGCGCCGAAGTTCCGCTTCATCGGCGGGAAGGGCTTCTATTTCATCAACGTCCCAGGCGATGACAGGAACAGCAGCGGTGGCGCGAAACTGAAGGCGGACGCCAACTACCGCTCCATCATCTACTCGCCGACGAGGGTTAAATACTTCCTCGACCTCCAGGGCATCTCGCTCGCCTGTCCTCTGGCGTTCGATCGCACGGATGCCACGCAGCTCATCTTCAACTGGCCCAACAGCGACCTCATGGACAACCTCTATGCCTGCCGCGGTGGCGAGGAGCGCGAATTCTGCCCCGGCCTCGAATATCTCAGGCTCCGCCATGCCGTGAGGGTCTTGGTGCCGGAGAACAACGACGCGCACACGGGCGCGTGGGTCGCGACGGCGGGGGCGAAGATGCTCAAATGGGTCTCGGGGACGAAGGGCATGAAGCTCGCCGTCGGGCAATACGTCCATGCGGCGGGCGTCATTCCCGAAGGCGCGTATGTCGAGCGGCTCTACACCGACGACTACATCGAGATCAGCAAGCCAGCGCTTGCGTCGTCCGCCGATCCGAAGGCCGGCACGTCCATCGCCTTCGACCACTGCCACTACAAACTCACCCAGCGTCTAAAGCGTCTGGACGAATACGGAGTGGGCAGCCTAAATGCAACATTGAGGGACGGCGACAACGTCGCGGCCATCCATGCCGACGTGTTCCAATCAAGCGCCAGCCGTTTTGTTTCGCTTGCTTATCCGGGCCACAAATACTGGGACAATGGCGAATCCGAGTCCGCCATCGACAAATTCCCGCAGCCGGCGCGCCTGCAGGTAGGCGACATGTCGAAGTTCGCCGGCGGCATTATCGTGTCGTCAGGATATCTTGCCCTCACCAATACAGCGCCCGGAAAGGCAGACATCCCGAAACTGAAGTTCGGCACCGCCTTTGACGGAAAGGCGGACCGCTACTTCCGCTGCATGTTTGACACGGCGGCGGGCGTCTCCTCGACGGTCTCGAGCTGCGTGAACGCATGGACCGGCACGATCGGCAAGAAGGGGCCGGGGGCGATGACGGTCAAGACATCTGAGCCCTCCCACTACCGTCTGCGCGTTTATGACGGCCTCTTCACGCTCGATCCGTCTGCCCCGAATGCGACGATGGACAAGATCACCGTCAAGGAGGGCGGCACCTTCCGCCTCGCGGAGAACCGTTCGTTGGCGGTTTCGGAGCTTGTAGTGGAGGCTGACGGACGGATCTGCATCACCCCCGGCGTGAAACTCGCCGTGCCTAAGAGGCTCGCCTTCGCGCGTGGCGGCGTCATCCGCGTGGAGGCCGGCGCGACATTCGACGCTGCGGACTGGGATCTGCCCAACGGCACGGTTTTCGAGGGCCCCGGCACGGTGACTGGCCTGTCGGCGGACAAGGCCGTCGAGTGCTCGTTCTTCGATGGCGTCAAGGTGCGGACTACCAAATAGACATCCGCCCACAACCCATTTTACTTAATCATTCTGAAAGGACAAGAGACCATGAAGAGACCAGTTGCATTCATCGCGCTTGCGGCGCTCGCCGCGGGAGCCGCATTTGCGCAGGACGCCATCAAGGCGGCGCGGGGCGCGCGGCGCTTCACCGACATCGCCGCGCTGCCCGTCACCGACCCCGGTGCGCAGATTCATTACGAGGGATCCATTGACCGCGGCGGCTATAACGGCGACTACAACTGGGGCACCTACCAGGACAAACACGGCGACTGGGTGCTGATGGAGACCGACAAGCCGGGCTGCCTTTTCAACTTCGTCCAGCACCGGGCGCTTTGGAAGGATCCGCAAAAATGCCCGACCCCTGTTTTCAAGTTCTACTTCGAGGGCGAGGACACGCCGCGCTTCACCATCTCGCGGGACGAATTCGGCGAGAAGGCCCCGTTCCTCCGTCCGCTCAGCGGGGTGCAATACGGCGGGGGCGTGCGTGGGTTCTCAATCGTCCGCGCGTTCTGCCCGATGGAGTTCCGCAAGGGCTGCAAGGTGACGAGTACCGTCGAGCTGCGGGGGCAGTCCAACAATAAAACAGGTCCCGGCGGATGGGGGCACATCATGTATCATACCTATCCCGACGCCGAAGGGCTGGGGACATTCGACCCGAAGGCGGACTTCTCGCCGGTCGCCCGCCTCTACGAGGGACCGCTGAGCGCCGGATTCGACGCCGAGGCGAAGACGCCGGCCGCGCCGCTCGCGTCAGGGGAGCGCCGCGTTGCCTACAAGGCGTCGAAGCGCGGCACGATCACTGACATCGAGCTCGTGTTGCCGGACTTCCGTCTCGCCGACGACCCCGAACTGGGCGGCACGCCCTTTACTGATTCGCTCCTGACGAACATCTGGATCGAACTTTCATTCGACGGCAGAAAGCGCGTCGAGGCGCCGCTCGCCACCTTCTACGGTAGCCACATCGCCTTCCTGAAGCACCCGCAGCCGAAGGGCCGCGAGGATTTTGCGGGGACGAACGGCAACATGAGGACGGCGCTCCTGACCTTCGACATTTCGGGGAAGGACGGACGCTTCTCGAACCGGTTCCCGATGCCGTTCTGGGAATCGGCCGAAGTGGCGTTTGTCAACCGCAGTGCGAAGGCGGTCAATCTTGGCGACGCCTGCGTGAGGACGAACTCGCGTCTCGTTTACGACCGCAAAACGACTGGATACTTTACCGCCGATGCTTATCAGCCGCTCAAGCCGTGCAAGGCGCAGGAGAACATCTTCCTCGGACAGCTTGTTGGGCGCGGGCAGCTTGCCTACAGCGCGTTTGTCGGGCTCGCCTACAAGGGCGGAGCAAGCTGCGAGGGCGACGTCCGGCTCTTCCTGGACAGTCTTTCCGCGCCGGCGGTGCAGTCGGACGGCACGGAGAGCTGGGGGAACTGGGGCGTGGGTTTCTTCTACGGCCCGCGTCTCAATCCCTTCTCCTTCTACCTGACATACGGCTATGTGAACCACAAGAACAACCACGGTCCGAAGATCAGCTTTTTCAGCCGGCTCAAGGGCTGGTCGCTGATGCGCGAGACGGTGGTCGACTGCTGCTACTTCGACCACTTCATGCGCTTCGAGCTAGAGCATGGCGAAGCGAACGAGGAAGACGACGCGGCCCTCTACGGCGGCCAGGTCTTCGCCTACCTCAAGGAGCGGCCGTAAAGCCGCTATTTTTTGCGAGATATACAGAGCAGAATCGGTGAACTGGAAGTTGCAATGAGAAATGAGAATACGATGCGGACGAAATCTCTGCCCGCGTTTTACCATTTCATCTGTTCCCCTTCGCACGGTTGTGCGTTCGGCACAGCATCTGGCAGTTGCTGATGTCCGTTGCGCCGCCCTTGGACCAGGCCGTCACATTGTCGGCGTCCATCTCCCCGAACGTCCATATCCTCGTGCTACCAGCCTCATGCCCCACAGCGCAGAGAGGGCAGTTCGACACCCCCTTTTTCTTGGCGGCGGCGGTCTGTTTCGCATAGACGGTCTTTGCATCCTTCTTGCTGAACACCCGCACATTCAGGAGCTTGGTGTCCATTTCGCCGCCAAGGACATATTCGAAGATGCCTTTCTTCGCGGTGACGCAGTCGTCCTCATACAGCTCCTCCACGCGCCGCCATAAGGCGTCGGCGTTGTAGGCGTTGGCATGGTATTTCTCGTATAGCTCGCCCCATTCGAGGCCGAACATCTCGTCCTTCACGCCCTTGAATACTCCATCTATCCAGTCGATGACGCTGTTGAAATAGGCCTGGAGTTCCTGACACGAGGCGTCGCCGATGTGTCTGCCCATGTACGCCTCGATGTTGTCCCTGCCGCGCGCCACCCAGCCAAGCGCCGCCTCGAGTATGTCCTGGCGCCTCTCGTTGCCGCGCACATAGTTCTTCCACCTTTGCATGTCGGAGTTGCCGGAGTTTGAGAACACCGCCTTGGCTGCCGTCACGAACGGGCCGGAATATATGGCGTTGAGAAGTTCCTGCTGCACGAGCGGGACGCCTGCGATGTTGATTGTCTTGAACCACTCGCGGATTTCTTCGCGTTCTCCTTCGCAGACATATACGGTCAATTTCGATTCGAGAAGGCGTTTCTTCCGATCTGCGCCGAGGCTGTCGAACCACTTCGGCATCCCGTCGTCGTCTATGATCGGGAACTTTCCGCGGACGAATCTCCCGAAGCTCGTGATGCGCTGCTGCCCGTCCAGGACCTCGTATCTTCCTTCGGCGGTCTTCACAAAATACAAGAGGCCGAGAGGGTATCCCTTCAAGAGCGAATCAACCACGGCCACGTCCTTTTTGCCGTCCGCGTAGATGTAGTTTCGCTGATACTCCGGCTGGATTGTGAGTCTTCCACCCCAGCCGAAAATGCCCTTGCTCTCCAGCTCGTTGTACACAAATCCGTCGCAGATGTCCGCAACGGTGAGGAACGGTTCATGTAGAAGTGTTGCTTTCATTGAATTACACCTTCCTTGTCCTTCTATGGCGAATGAGGATTCGTTCATATTGACGAACGAGCTCCCCATTTCTTTCTGTATATAGTCTTGGCCCTCCATTCAGTCTTCCCAGACGTTCCTTTATTGTGGCCATGTCAGCTAATTCAAGACTAATACCAATAATCTCAAATTGCTCTG
>JAEEGH010016077.1_pt1 | contig 16140 bp, 10 predicted proteins | sample 9134181 | NCBI WGS metagenome assembly JAEEGH01 (sample SAMN16246544, study PRJNA631951) | gut metagenome | biome: gut microbiome; feature: rumen; material: DP-attached | host: Bos | place: Iran: Karaj | collected 2018-10
ATAGTAATGTTCGCTATAGGGGATAGGTCGCATAGTTAGTAAATTGTAATTATTTATAATCCGCCTCTGAGGGATAGATACAAACTACTCCCCTCCATTTATGGGAGGGGTACGGGGGTGGGTCTTTTATTTATTATAAACGATGTACAGAACAAAGACTTGTGGAGAACTGCGTATCTCCAATGTTGGCGAGACCGTTACTCTCGCAGGATGGGTACAGAGCGTACATAACCTTGGTGCGCTTACCTTTGTGGATCTTCGTGACCGTTATGGCATCACACAGCTTGCATTCAATGAGGATGCTGCTGAGGATCTGCGTCAGAAGGCTGGCAAGCTCGGACGTGAGTTTGTAATTCAGGCAACAGGCGTTGTTGCTGAACGCTATTCAAAGAACAAGAATATTCCAACTGGTGATATTGAGATTATCGTAAGCAATCTCAATATCCTCAATACTTCTGAGGTGCCTCCATTCACTATCGAGGATGAGAGCGACGGCGGTGATGATATCCGTATGAAGTACCGTTACCTCGACCTTCGCCGTTCATGTGTACGTAAGAACCTTGAGCTTCGTCATAAGTTCGCATTTGAGGTTCGTCGCTATCTCGATCAGCAGGGATTCCTCGAGATTGAGACTCCTATCCTCGTGAACTCAACTCCAGAGGGTGCTCGTGACTTCGTTGTACCTTCTCGCATGAACCCAGGACAGTTCTATGCTCTTCCACAGTCACCTCAGACATTGAAGCAGCTCTCAATGGTAGCAGGTATCGACCGCTATTTCCAGATCTGTAAGTGCTTCCGTGACGAGGACCTCCGTGCTGACCGTCAGCCAGAGTTCACACAGATTGACTGTGAGATGTCATTTGTTGAGCAGGAGGATATCCTCCAGATGTTCGAGGGCATGAGCCGTCACCTCTTCAAGACAATCCTCAATATTGATATCCCAACCTTGCCACGTATGACATGGGCTGATGCTATGAAGTATTATGGTTCTGATAAGCCAGATACCCGTTTCGGCATGAAGTTCGTGGAGTTGAAGACAACTCAGATTGATAACGCTTCAAAGGAGATTGTTCCAAGCATCTTCCCTGCAGGCTTTGCAGTATTTGATGATGCTGCATACATCGGTGGTATCTGCTGCGAGGGACAGGCTGTACTTACCCGTAAGCAGCTTGACCAACTCACAGATTTCGTTAAGCGTCCACAGGTGGGTGCAAAGGGACTCGTATATGCTCGTGTTCAGGAAGACGGCAGCGTGAAGTCAAGCGTTGATAAGTTCTATGATCAGGCTGCACTTCAGGTGCTCAAGGATAAGATGCAGGCAAAGGCTGGTGACCTTATCCTCATCCTCTCTGGTGACGATGCAATGAAGGTTCGTAAGCAGCTTTGCGAGCTTCGTCTTGAGATGGGTACACGCATGGGACTCCGTGATAAGTTCAACTTCTCTTGTCTCTGGGTTATCGATTTCCCAATGTACGAGTGGAGCGACGAGGAGCAGCGTCTCATGGCTATGCACCACCCATTCACATCACCAAAGCCAGAGGATATCCCACTTCTCGATACCGATCCTGCAAGTGTTCGTGCCAACGCATATGACATGGTTATCAATGGTGTTGAGGTTGGTGGCGGTTCAATCCGTATCCACGATGCAAAGCTTCAGCAGAAGATATTCGAGATTCTTGGCTTCACACCAGAGCAGGCACAGGCAAAGTTCGGCTTCCTGATGAACGCCTTCAAGTTCGGTGCACCTCCTCACGGTGGTCTTGCTTACGGTCTCGATCGTTTCGTAAGCCTCTTCGCAGGTCTCGACTCTATTCGTGACTGCATCGCATTCCCTAAGAACAACTCAGGTCGTGACGTAATGCTCGATGCTCCGGGCTATCTCGATCCAAAGCAGTTGGAGGAGTTACAGATAAGTGTAAAGAATAAAGAGTAAAGTAGATGTACTATTTGACAATTTGTTCGCAAAGCTCACCAAGCTTCGCAAGTTCCTATGTACTATTTATTTACTATTTTATTTGAATGTACTATTTTGACTTAGACATTGCCGAAGATAAATAGTAAATATTTCAGAAATAGTAAATAAATAGTAAATAGTAAATAGCTAAATTGTAAATGACAAGATGTTTGAAAATCTATCAGAAAGACTTGAACGCTCGTTCAAGATACTAAAGGGTGAAGGTAAGATCACCGAAATCAATGTAGCAGAGACTCTCAAGGACGTGCGCCGTGCACTTCTTGATGCCGATGTAAACTATAAGGTGGCAAAGACCTTCACGGACTCTGTGAAGAAGAAGGCTCTGGGTATGAACGTACTCACGGCCATCAAGCCAGGACAGCTCATGGTAAAGCTCGTTCATGATGAGCTTACCGAACTCATGGGTGGTCAGGCTACCGAACTCAAGTTGCAGCAGAAACCTGCCGTTATCCTTATGTCTGGTCTGAATGGTGCGGGTAAGACAACAATGTCTGGTAAGCTCGCCCTCATGCTCAAGAACAAGATGAATCGTAAGCCTCTCCTTGCTGCCTGCGATACATTCCGTCCGGCTGCTATGGAGCAGTTGCGTGTTCTTGCAGAGCAGGTTCAGGTGGCTATTCATATTGAGGAAGGTGCAAAGGATCCTATAGCTGTTGCTAAGAATGCCATACAGCAGGCAAAGGCAGAAGGTTATGATGTGGTAATCGTCGATACTGCAGGTCGTCAGTCAATTGATGAGGAACTGATGCAGCAGATTCAGGACATCAAGGCTGCAGTTAATCCAGACGAGACTCTTCTCGTTGTCGATGCCATGACAGGTCAGGATGCTGTCAATACAGCCAAGGAGTTCAATGAGCGTCTTGAGATTGACGGTGTTATCCTCACAAAGCTCGATGGTGATACCCGTGGCGGTGCTGCTCTTTCTATTCGCAGCGTTGTTACAAAGCCAATCAAGTTCATCGGTACAGGTGAGAAAATGGAGGCTCTCGACGTCTTCCACCCAGAGCGTATGGCTGACCGTATCCTCGGTATGGGTGACGTTGTGTCACTCGTTGAGCGTGCTCAGGAGCAGTTCGACCTTGAGGAGGCAAAGAAACTGGAGAAGAAGATTCGTAAGAACCAGTTCGACTTCAACGACTTCCTCAATCAGATACAGCAGATCAAGAAGATGGGTAACATCAAGGATCTCGCTTCTATGATTCCTGGCGTAGGCAAGGCAATCAAGGATGTTGAGATTGGTGATGATCCATTCAAGAATATCGAGGCTATCATCTATTCTATGACTCCAAAGGAGCGTCAGCATCCTGAGATTCTTAATCAGTCTCGTCGTAACCGTATCGCCAAGGGCTCTGGTACCAATGTGCAGGAGGTTAATAAGCTCATCAAGCAGTTCGACCAGACTCGTAAGATGATGAAGATGGTTAGCGGTATGGGCCCTGCAAAGATGGCCCAGATGGCTAAGATGATGAAGCAGCCACATTAAAAGTGTAAAGAGAAAAGTGTAAAGTGTAATGTAGAATGTACATAGAACGCTGAGATTCCGTGTTCAGGAAAAAAACTATGCGTTCGTGAAATTGTACATTGTACATGGTAAATGGTAAATGAAAAGATGACATTAATCGACGGAAAAGCAACCGCAGCAGCTATCAAGGCTGAGATTGCAGAAGAAGTAAAGCAGATTGTTGCAGGTGGTGGTAAGCAGCCACATCTTGCAGCTGTTCTCGTTGGTCACGATGGTGGCTCTGAGACTTACGTTAAGAATAAGGTTCTCGCTTGCGAGGCTTGTGGATTCAAGTCAACATTGATTCGCTATGAGGACAACATTACTGAGGAAGAACTCCTTCAGTGTGTTGATAAGCTCAACAATGATCCTGATGTTGACGGATTCATCGTACAGCTTCCTTTGCCAAAGCATATCAATGAGCAGAAAATCATTGAGGCAATCGACTACCGTAAGGATGTTGACGGTTTCCACCCAATCAATGTTGGTCGTATGGCAATCGGTCTTCCTTGTTTCATCTCTGCTACTCCTCTTGGCATCGTGACACTTCTCAAGCGTTACGGTATCGAGACATCAGGTAAGAAGTGCGTTGTGCTCGGTCGCTCAAACATCGTGGGTAAGCCAATGTCACAGCTCATGGTGCAGAAGCAGTATGGTGATGCTACGGTAACTGTATGTCACTCTCACTCTAAGGATTTGAAGAAGGAGTGTCGTGAGGCTGATATCATTATCGCAGCTATCGGTCAGCCAAACTTCGTTACAGCCGATATGGTTAAGGAAGGTGCCGTTATTGTTGACGTTGGTACTACTCGTGTGCCTGATGCAACTCGTAAGAGCGGTTTCCGCCTCAATGGTGACGTGAAGTTTGATGAGGTTGCTCCAAAGTGTTCATTCATCACTCCAGTACCAGGTGGCGTAGGTCCTATGACTATCTGCTCTCTGATGAAGAATACCCTTGCTGCAGGTAAGAAGGAGTATTATAATTGATTATTTTAGGTTTTGAGGTTATAAGGTTTTAGGTCAGCATCGTTAATATCCGACCTGACAACCTCTAAACCTTCAAACCAAATAAATAAGAGTGTTGAGCAATATACAAGCTCAACACTCTTTTTAGTTTGTGTGAATTCTCGGTATTACTTATTTCCTCCACTAATCTTTGAGGTGAAGATATCTGTCTTTGCTTCCCACTTCTCGATAGAGTACTTAACATCACCATAGCGAGATGAGTAGTTCACAACAATCTTATCATCATAGCCTGAACCGTTGTAGTTCTGCACAGCATAGAACTCGGTAAGATATACCTCGCCATCCTCAAACTCATAGACAGCATATACGCGGAAGTAGCGGTCAAGGATTCTGCCAAGGCTGTTGCGGGTATATGACCATGCATCTTCTCTTGTGCCAATCTCAGCCAACTTAGCCTTCAACTGTCCCTTTCTTGCGTTATCTGGTGTAGGATATTTCTTCTCGATAGCAGCCTTTACACGAGCCATGAATTTCTTGTCCTCCCAAGCCTGTCCTTCGAATGCCTCGTATGATTTAACTGTATAGCTTGCAGGTACTATAGCCATCACCTTCTTGTCTGTACCAGGCATCTTGAATGTCAGCATAGTCTCATTCTTCTTCAATGGATAGTTCTCGTCGTATGCTATCACCTGTACCGTCTTCTTCTTTTCTGGAATAGCTTCTTTTACTACATTCTTCAGCAGTCCGAACTGTGCGTTAGCAACTGTGTTGAAAGTGAACATGGCAAGAACTGCCATAAGGATTTTGATTGAATTTTTCATAAATGTGATCTTTTTTAATAGTGAATATTATTGTTTATTAATCATCTTGATTTGCCTTGCAACCTCTTTCTTCACCTCTTCTTTCACCATATCGCGCATACAGAGTAGTATTCGCATCTGTTCCTCTGTGTAACGCTTAGCCTCGCGGTGTATGATGGTGTTCATGTGGTCGGTAGGTTTCATATTTCTATGCTTTTGATTTCGGTTGCAACGTGTGAAGCATCCTCGCACGAGAGAAATAGTCAACGTCGGCTGCAAGCCGGTGGACGTCTCTGATTTCCGAGTGCAAAGGTACAATACAAAACACTAAAGGCGTTGTGCAGAATCTGTCAAAACTTGTGCAGAATCTTCCACAACGCCTTTTGAGGCTATTTTTTCAAGGAAATGGTATAAAATCGAAAGTTTTATGTTACATGGTGATAAATTAACTAGAATTCGATGAATTCAAAATGTCCTATAAACGCAACTTCGTTGCTAGGTTTGAGAACAAAAATTCCCGACGATGACCAGAAAATTTGACTCAGATAATAAAAAAATAAAATGTTTATCCGCAATTACGTGTCAGGCGGGCTGAAAGCCCAAAAACACTTAGCCTAGGGCATCGCCCTAGGTATATTGCAGTTGATGAGTTCGCCCTGTAGGGGCAAAAGCATTAATATATTAGAGCTTTTGCCCTTACAGGGCGTTAGTTATCCATCTGATTTCTCCATGGCGATGCCATGGGCTTGTTGCTTTTGTCCCTTCGGGGCGCTATTAGTTACTCCTTTGCTGATATTCGCTTGGAGTAATTCCGAAGAATCGCTTGAATGCTCGGGTGAAACTTGACTGATCGTCGTAACCACATTGCAGAGCTACCTCTAAAACTGTAAGGTTTGGATGTGTGTCGAGCAGATGACGGGCTTTCTGCATACGGATGTTCGTGATGTAGCTCTGTGGAGTCTCGCCTGTCAGAGCGTTTAGTCGACGACGGAACTGCGAGGTACTCATGGCAAGAGCAGAAGCCAGTTCGTCCACGTTCACGCGGTTATCCTCTAACTGCTCGGTGATAGTGCTCATCGTCTTTGTCAGGAATTCCTTATCCTGTTCTGACAGTACGTCATATGGATGACCGTTCTCGTCTGTAGCCGTCAAGTTCTCATAACGCTGTCGCAACTCGTCAAGAGTCATGCTGACCTCGCTCAGACGCTTGCGTTGTAGGGCTGTCTGCTTGCGTTGGCGTATCACAAGAACGATAGCCACCAAGAGCAGAATAGCACCTACGATAACGATATAGATGCGTGAGCGACGTACAGACGTGTTCTCTTCCTGTAACTCGTCAACACCGAACTCTGCATTATATTTTGCCAAAGTCTCAGCCGATGCGTTATTGTATAGGGAGTCTTTAAGCAGATTGAAAGCTTCCAACTCTATTCGTGCACTATCAGGATTGAGCGTCCAAAGAGCCTGATAGAGTCCGCGACGTGCCTGCATTTCATTATAAGGATTATCCATGTTTCGGCATAGCTTGGCAGACTCACGGAAATATTCGGTAGCACGTCGTTCCTGATTCTCTTTCTCCTTGGTGCTTATGCCTTGGGCATTACTCATGTCGAGAAGGGTTTGTCCTGCCTTATTTAGCGAGATAGCCAACGACTGGTAGTTGCCTGTTTTGCGGAAGTATGGAATGATACTGTCGAATGTTTCTACAGCCTCTTTTCTCTTGCCGATACCTGCAAGAATAGTGGCTTTCTGAGCCAAACGTATGCGGAGTTTTGCCTCACGACCTTCCTTGCGCTCCAGTTCAATAGCCCTATCAATATAGTTCATGGCCTCCTTGTTGTGATTGAGCGCGAACTCAGTTTCTGAAAGAGAACCACAAGTGAGGGCAATACGGGAGTTTTTGCCTGTCTTTTCGGCATATTGCAAAGCCTGTTGCAGATATTTCAGTCCTTCCTGTGGCTGCTTTGCTGCCACATAGATGCTGCCGATGGTGTTAAGCGAAGAACTGATACGCTCGGCATTACCGTTCTTGCGTTCGAGTTCGTTGCACGCCTTGGCATATTGCAGAGCCTTGTCGTAGTCGGACTGTCTCATGCAACAAACTGAAAGGATGCTCAACTGCTCGGCCTCTTCGGCCTTCAGTCCTTTCTGTTGCAGAAGGGGCAACGCCTGTTCGCCCACGATTACAGCACTATCGTATTTCTGGCTTTCGTAATACCGAGTGCTTGCCTCGTAGAGTTGCATAACCTTATCGCTCTGCGCTGTAGGCACCGATAATAAAAGTGAAAGAAACATTACCTTCATATCAATCTATACTTTTACCTTATAAAACAAAATGTCTACAAAATTATTCATTTTTTCTCAGAAAACGGCATAAAATGAATACATTAACTATGAATAATGCAAAATTTGAGGATTTGTTTAATAATAAAGTTCGAACTCACGTGATTAGAGCTGATAAGTGAAGGTCTTGGATTGAATATATGATAATGTTGTGCCATCGCTTTACCTTCGCTCTTCCTCCGTACCAAACTCGATGATCCTCCGCTTCCTCACCGACTTTGCACCGACTTTGCACCGACTTTGGTACGGAGGTAGAGCGAAGAAAGAAGGGAGGAAGAACGAACCTAAAGTATAGACACATCACTCCCCTAAAATATAGTGGGTTTTATCAATCTGGAATTAAAATTATGTTTAATTGCAAGAATGAAATATATTTGGACAGTAGTCAATCGTCCATCCAACAATTTCCTTTTTATCTTTGGTTATTACTGTTTTTATCCAGTATCTTCCATTATAAAATTTATAATCAAGTATTGGAACCGCTTTGCCATTTGTATATTTCCTAAAATCGTCTGCATACTGGTCTGTGATTTTTAGGAATGGATATGGTTGATCTGGCATAAGGTATAAATTGACTATACTAAGGTTGGGGTTGATAAATCTGCCATGAAGCCATACACCACATTGCTCTTTATCAATCCATCCGTTTATGGGTGCTTCATCTTCATCAAAGCACGAAGTTATACGTACTTTATACCTTTTGTCTGATTTTTCCAATATTTCTATATCATGCCAATTCTCTTTTGTGGAGAATCCCTTAATATTAGTAATAATGTCATTTTCTGTATCATTGGAATAAACAGGAATGCCCTTTGTTTCGGCATCTGCAAAAAATGCCGACAAGTTTTCTTCTTGTGAAAATATAAATTGGCATTTAGCCAAAACGATTATAATGACAAGCAACTTTTTCATATCTCTCTTTTTGAGCGCAAAAGTAAACAAAAATCCATACAACACCAAGGAAATGTTATAAAAAGAGGTGATTTCTTTGGTGATGTCATTTTTTTTGTCTATATTTGCACTCATCAAATCAAAGAACGTGTGCAAGTCCTTTTGGGGAGCTGATACGTGCTTTTGATTTAGTGCGAATTTTTAATTTGCCACCCCAATAACCCTACCTTCAGAAAGGCAGGATTGGGGTGAATTTGCGTAAAAAAGAAGATAAAAAATTAAAATAACTAATTTCATAAGCATGAAGCGAATTCTACTGACTGCAATGGTTGTGCTGGAGGCTTTTGCTGCTAATGCACAACAAGAATGGCTTGACGTAACAGAAAAATATGTCAAGAATCCTACTTATGCAAATAACAATTATTCTTTTTGGGAAGGTACTCCACTTAGCGGTTATAATCCGGTGGAGAATGCAGAGCATTTCAACAAGACTTATGATACCTATCAGGCAATTACAGGCTTAAAGGCTGGTAAGTATCGTGTGCGCCTCAAGGGTTTCTACCGTATGGGTACTGCATCTGAAGACTATGCACTTTATAAAAGTGGAAATTATTCCGCTAATCAATATGCAAAGCTCTATGCCACATCATCCATAGATGACTATAGTGTTGCCATCGTTCCTGCAAGTGCCGGTATCCAGAAATATGGACTTGGTGGTAGTACAGCTGGTGTAGGAAACAAAACGGAAAATTGGTGGGGAGGAACCTCATACCAGTTCTATATACCTGACAATATGGAGGCTGCCTATTATTGGTTTAATGCCGGCTATTACAATAACACCTTGTCATTTGAAGTAGGCGAGGACGGCAAGCTGAAGATTGGTATTCGCAAGTCTGAGAAAGTTAATAATGACTGGACCTGTATCGACGATTGGAAACTGGAGTATTGGGGTGAGCCTATCAAGGTGAAAGAAATCACACTTAGTCCATCTGAGATAAAGTTGATTCCTTTGGAGACAGCACATATTTCTTATACCCTTGCACCAGAAGATGTTACATATCCAAGTGTGACCTGGTCATCAAGCAATACAAATGTTGCTACCGTGGATAAGGATGGAAACGTGACGGCTATTAGCGTGGGAACTGCCACTATTTATGCAACTGCGGTTGACAAAGGTGGTGCGCATACGTCATGTACGGTAACTGTCGAGGCTCCTGCGAAGGCTTCTCCAGAGAATATCAAGATTAATGAGATAATGGCTGCTAACGTGGATGTATATCGTGACCCTTCAACCAACTTCGGTTCATGGGTGGAGCTTTACAATCCTACGGATAAAGGCATAGCACTTGGCGGTCTCTATGTTACTGATGATGCTAACAACCTGAAGAAGCATCGTCTGGTAGATAACTATGGTCCGCTTTCTGCACATAGCTTTGCAGTTCTCAATTTCGACCACTTTGAGGTGTTCACGAAAGAGTCATATCGCCAGATTGATGATAAACTCGATTGCGATGGCGGTACGATAATAATATCTGATGGTGAGAATATCTTGGCAGAGGCAACATATCCAGAGGCTATCAGTCGTGTGTCATACGCTCTTACAAAGGATGGTGGTAGCGAATGGGGAACTACAGATGCTCCTACACCTGGGGCAAGCAACTCTACATCGGTATTCAACACCAAGCAGCTCAAGAAGCCAGAGGTTGATACCCCTGCAAAGCTCTTCACAGGTTCGCTTAATGTAACTGTTACTATCCCAGAGGGCGCTACACTCCGCTATACAACCGACGGTACTACTCCAACCCTTACAAACGGCAAGACTTCTACAAACGGCAAGTTCTACGTAAGTAATTCCGGATGCTATCGTTTCCGTCTTTTCCAGGATGGAATGCTTGCAAGCCCTGTTGTAACACGTACCTATATCAAGAACAATAACAACGAGCCTTTCCCAATTATCTCTATCGTAACTGATCTGGATAATCTCTTTGGTGCTGAGGTCGGAATGTTTGAGTATTCTAGCTACGGCCGTCCGGGAAATGGTCAGGACGACAAGTACAACGGTAACATGGACTGGGACCGTCCTGTAAACTTCGAGTATATCACAACCCAAAACGAGTGTGTTATCTCTCAGGAGTGCGACCTCTCTGCCTGTGGTGGATGGAGTAGGGCATGGAGTCCTCATTCTTTCAAGCTGAAGGCAGGCAAGGCATACGACCTCAACAATACGTTTGCATATCAGTTCTTTGGAACAGAGAAGGATAACCCTGCTGTTGAGAACGGTAAGAGCTATCTCAAACATAAGACTCTTCAGATACGTAATGGCGGTAATGATAACAGCTGCCGTATCAAGGATGCTGCTATGCAGCAGATTGTGGCTTCAAGCGGTTTGTATCTGGAGCATCAGGCATGGCAGCCAGTACATGTGTATATCAATGGTGCGTCTTATGCTGTGCTCAATATGCGAGAGCCAAACAACAAGCATCATGCCTATGCCAACTACGGTATAGATACTGACCTTATGGATCAGTTTGAGATTTGTGCCGATTCTGGTTATGTTCAGAAGGCTGGTACCAAGGATTCATTCAACAAGTGGTATGAGCTTGCAAAGACTGCTTCTTCAGAGGATTCATATAACGAGATTTGCAAGCTTGTTGATATCGACGAGTATATCAACTATATGGCAACAGAGTTCTATCTGGGTTCTGACGACTGGCCACACAATAATGTGAAGGCTTATCGCGACCAGAATGACGGTAAGTTCCGCTTTGTGCTCTTCGACGTTGACTTCGCGCAGAACAGAAACAAGCCATTCGATGATTTCTTCAAAGAACAGAATTTCAATTTCAACGAACTCAAAGGCTTTGACTATTCTAAGAACAAGAACATAAACGGCACTCGTCTGTACAAGGAGATAGAGGTTGTTACCATCTTTAAGAATATGCTCAGCAACGAGACATTCCGCAAGAAGTTCATTGATGCATATTGTGTTATTGCAGGATCAGTATTTGAGCCTGAACGTGCAAAGAAGATTATCAATGATATGGCTGACTATCTCAGCACAGGTGGTTATGTTGATCCTACATGGAGCGTTAACGAGCTTATCAACGGATTGTCATCACGTCAGTCAAACATGATTACTCAGTTGAAAAACTGCTCTTATATGAATCTTGGCAGTAAGACTGCTCAGAGCGTAACACTTGCAAGCAATATCGAGGGCGCTTCTATCCTTGTAAATGGCATGGAAGTACCTACGGGTAAGTTCTCTGGCAAGCTCTTCGCACCAATCACTCTCAAGGCTGCAGCTCCTGCTGGATACCGTTTCGTAGGTTGGAAGTCATCTGATGGCAAGAGCGTATCTGGAAAGATGGAGTACGAGATGCCAGCAACAGGCACCATCAACCTCACCGCAGTATGGGAGAAGGCTGAGAAGGAACAACTTCCTGATTTCGCTGATGCTCCTATCAAGATCAACGAGGTGAGCGCAGGTAATGACATGCTTGTTAATGAGCTTTTCAAGAAGGATGACTGGGTAGAGCTTTACAACACTACCGATTATGACCTCAACGTCAATGGTCTTTACATCAGCGATAATGAGAAGAAACCTGAAAAGTATCAGATTGTAGCTCCAACAGATGAGGCTGCAATCATTCCTGCTCATGGTCATCTCATCGTATGGTGCAGTAAGCGTGATGCGAAGTCTCAGATTCATGCAAACTTCAAGTTGGAGAATAAGGGAGAAGCTCTTGTACTGATCAGTTCAAGTGATGAGTTTGTTGCTAATAACTCTGCATATTTCGATGCTAATCCTCAGATGAAGGAGTTTGCCGATACCATGCATTATAGTCCTATGGCATACGATCAGACTGTAGGTCGTTTCCCTGACGGTGGTAACAATTACTATCTCTTCAGACATCCTACAATCGCATACGCAAACTCTATTCAGCCATCTGACGTATTCGTGGGTATGGATATCATTTCTGGAGAAATCGAGACTGGTATCATAGAGGTTGCGGCTAACAACCAGCGCTCAACAACTACCGCTTATTACACTCTCAACGGTGTATTTGTTGGTAAGAGTCTCAACTCACTTCCTCGTGGCATCTATATCGAGGTGTCAGATGCTGGAAAGAGAAAGATTATGAAATAAGACCCACCCAGGCCCTCCCCAAGGGAGGGATGCGATATACATTATTTCGCTAAAAAGTGGGACTTTATTACTATAAAACATCCTTCCCTTGGGGAAGGCTTGGTTAGGTCTATGACACAAGAACAATGCGATATATTCAACTCTCGGCTGGTAGGAACCATGAACCATATGCTTGGTATCAGGTTCCTGCCAACTGATGATGAAACCGTACTTGGCGAGATGCCTATCAACGAGAATACGGTACAGTATTTCGGCATCCTCCACGGAGGTGCAGCCCTTGCTATGGCAGAGACACTTGCAGGTGCCGGAAGCCTTGCTATCGTGGGTGAGTACGCCCGTATCTGCGGACTTCAGGTTTCCGGCAACCACATAGGCATGTCGGCTAAGGAGGGTAAGGTGATAGGCAAGGCAACACCAATCCATATAGGGCGCACCACCCATATCTGGAACGTAGAAGTCAGAGGTGAGGATGGTCGTTTACTCTCAACGGAGAGGGTTACTAATATGGTTTTAGCCTAACCCCGGCCCTTCCCAAAGGGAAGGGAGAATCTAGATACTAAGATATCGGTTTTGCTAATAAAATATAAAGGGTTAATACTATAAAACATCAGGTCACATACTCCGATGTTATCAACATCGGACTACCCATTTGGGAAGGCTTGGTTAGGCTTATGGTTATATACAGACTACCATACTCAAGTGAAGCGATAAGGATAGAATGTGATAAAGTCATACGACTGCAGTCTATCGATGATATACGGGGTAGGAAAGGCTTCGTAATGATTCCTTATGACCTTGAGTCAGGGCACGATGTACTTCTGTTTGAAGGTACTCAACAGCCAACACCTATCACCCAACACCCATTCTCCCCCTCGGGGGCTGGGGGGGCTACCCAACACTTATCACAGATCACCCAGAATCCGTCATCTTATGCCAAGGCGTTTTCCGCTTTTATGAGTGCCCTTCAGAAAGGGGAGTTTACCAAACTCGTACTTTCCCGTGCAAGTGAATGGGAATGGGATGATAACGAAGAGGAATTGATGGCGGCTTTCTATCGTGCCTGTAGTCTTTACCCTCGCATGATGATTTATCTCGCGCAGATACCTGGTGAGGGCGTGTGGATGGGCTGTACCCCTGAGATACTTGTCTCTGGTAGCGGTACTCACTATCGCACAATGGCACTTGCAGGCACAATGTCTGTTCCTGATACCGTACCTGTAAAGAATATCGTGTGGAGTCAGAAAAACCGTAAGGAACAGGAAATCGTGGCTGACTATATCCGTGAATGTGTCAGTCCTTATGCCCGTATTCTTGAGGAAGAAGGACCTTACACCTCTCGTGCCGGACAACTCGTTCATCTGAAGACAGAGTTCCATCTTGCCCCAAAGCCAAATGAAGGTGAACAGTCAATTATCAATTATCAATTATCAATTATCAATTTAATAAAGGCTCTTCACCCGACTCCTGCCGTATGTGGCTTGCCTGCAAAGGAGGCTGCTGCTTTCATAAGAGAGAATGAAGGCTATGACAGGGCGTATTATTCTGGTGTCGTGGGAATGTTGGATGAAGAGAACGAGACAAATCTCTTCGTCAATCTCCGTTGCGGGCATTTCCATGACGGAAAAGCCACCCTCTATGGCGGAGGTGGAATCCTCAAGGACTCAACCCTCGGCTCTGAATGGAATGAGACAAACTGGAAGATGAACACAATCCTTCAGATTTTATAATCGACCCTCTAAATCCCCCTGCATAGGGGGTCTTCTTTAATCCTTTTTTTATGAAAAAATCAATCTTAACCCTAATGACAATTACGAGTCTTAACGCATCGGCGCAAGCCCCTAAGCTTACAAAGGATAATATCAATGAGGTAATATCCGCAATGACACTTGAGGAGAAAGCAAAGCTTCTCGTTGGTGGACTCTTTGATTTCTTCTCGCCTGTTGCTGTTGCAGGTTCAGCTGCACGTACCGTACCGGGAGCTGCCGGTACTACAGTAGCCATTGAGCGACTTGGTATTCCAGAAACGATTCTTACAGATGGTCCTGCCGGAGTTCGTATTGACCAGACACGTCCCGGAACTCAGAAGACATACTATGCCACAGGCTTCCCTGTCGGCACTTGTCTTGCCTCTACATGGAATACCGACCTTGCACAGCGTGTGGGTAAGGCTATCGGTAATGAGACTAAGGAATACAACTGCGATGTTATCCTCGGTCCTGGTGTCAATATCCACCGTAACCCTCTCTGTGGACGTAACTTCGAGTATTATAGTGAAGATCCGCTCCTTACAGGTAAGATAGCTGCCGCATATATCAACGGTGTGCAGAGTGAGGGAGTGGGCGTGAGCATAAAGCACTATGCCGTTAACTCACAGGAGACAAGCCGTACTCGTGTGGACGAGCGACTAAGCCAGCGTGCTGCCCGTGAGATATACCTTCGCGGATTTGAGATTGCTGTTCGTGAGTCTGATCCTTGGACGGTAATGTCATCCTACAATCTGGTTAATGGCGTTTTCTCTAACGCCAACAAAGACCTTCTCACATCTATCCTCCGCAATGAGTGGGGCTTCAAGGGAATTGTCATGACTGACTGGTTAGGAAAGCGTGAGAGCCAGGGTCTCTTCACCGTTGACGAGGTTATGGCGGGCAACGACCTTATGGAACCGGGTTCACCTGAGCAGGTTAAGGATATCGTTGATGGCGTGAAGAATGGAAAGCTCAAGATGGAGGATGTGGATAAGTGCGTTCGCAGAATGCTCGAATACATCGTTAAGACTCCACATTTTGCTGGTTACAAGGCATCTGATGCTCCTGATCTTAAGGCTCATGCTGCCATCACCCGTGAGACTGCTGCTGAGGGTATGGTGCTTCTCAAGAATGCCAACAACACCCTTCCTATGCACAATATCAAGAAGGTGGCGCTCTTCGGAACTGGCTCCTACAACTTCCTTTCTGGTGGCGTGGGTTCTGGTTGCGTTCATACTCCTTATATCATCGACCTTGTGGGAGGCTTGAAGAATGTAGGTATCGAGACTACTGCCGACCTTACGGAACTCTATCAGAAGTATAATGCCTTTGCTAAGCTGAAGTTTGAGGCTGACCGTCCTGCTGACCGTTGGTTTGAGGCTCCATATATGGGTGACCAGAAAGTGCCTGAGGTCGAGATTAGCGACCTCTGCATATCTCGTCAGGTAGCCAATTCTGATGCTGCTATCTTCACAATCTCACGTCAGGCAGGCGAGGGCGTTGACCGTAGCATCGAAGGTGAGTTCTCTCTCACAGACCTTGAGAAGAAAATGCTCCAGAGCGTTTGCTCTCAGTATCATGCTGCTGGCAAGCCTGTCATCGTGGTAATCAATTCTGGTAGCGTTATCGAGACTGCTTCTTGGAGTAATATCCCTGATGCCATCCTCGTGGCATGGCAGCCTGGAGAAGAGGGCGGAAATAGTGTTGTTGACATCCTCACGGGTAAGGTTTGCCCTTCTGGCCGCCTCACTATGACATGGCCTATATTTGCC
>JAEEGH010016084.1_pt1 | contig 16133 bp, 13 predicted proteins | sample 9134181 | NCBI WGS metagenome assembly JAEEGH01 (sample SAMN16246544, study PRJNA631951) | gut metagenome | biome: gut microbiome; feature: rumen; material: DP-attached | host: Bos | place: Iran: Karaj | collected 2018-10
GAAAAAACGTTCGACGAGCTTATCGCCAAGAAGCCTACATCCAATCGCTGAAGCTTGAGTCACTGGGCATGCGCCAGTCGGCTCGCGGCGACAGGGAGATTGTACCGACCTTCGGGCCGTCAGGAATGCAGCTGCGCTTGAACTGTTGCGTAAAGAATCGGCGCACGAATACGGCTAAGGCCTTCTCCAACTCTTCGTCGCTGAACTTGCCGGCAAAGGCATACTTCGCGAGGAACAGGAGCTTTTGCGGAGCAGCGCCGTACTTTGCGAAATGGTACAGGTAGAAATCGTGGATTTCGTAGGCGCCCAAGATACTTTCGGTCTTCTGAGCAATCTGGCCATTCGCATCGGCAGGCAAAAGTTCCGGAGACACCGGCGTATCCAAGATATCGCGAAGCACGTCGGCAAGTTCCTTTGCAGTCTTCTTGTCGGCAGTAAAGCTTTCGGCATGGTCGGCATACCAGCCCACCACATGGCGCACGAGCGTTTTCGGAATATCGCAGTTCACTGCATACATGGACATATGGTCGGCGTTATAGGTGCTCCAGCCGAGAGCGATTTCAGAGAGGTCGCCCGTACCGATAACGATTCCGCCTACGCTGTTGGCGATGTCCATCAAAATCTGGGTACGTTCGCGGGCCTGCACATTTTCGTAAGTCACGTTAAGCGTTTTCGGGTCGTGACCGATATCTGCAAAATGCTGCAGGCAAGCCTTCTGGATGTCGACCGTGCGCAATTCTACGCCCAAGAGTTCCGCCATCGTGACGGCGTTGTTCTTGGTGCGCTTGGTCGTACCGAATCCAGGCATCGTGAGCACCAGAATTTCAGAAGCAGGGCGCTTCAGGAGCTTGAATGTTTCTGCGACCACGAGCAAGGCAAGCGTAGAATCCAAACCGCCGCTAAGGCCGATGACGGCGCGGGCGGAATGCGACGCTTCGAGTCGCTTCGCAAGTCCTGCGCATTGAATATTGAAAATCTCGGTGCAGGACTTGTCGCGAGTTTCGATGTTGCCCGGCACAAACGGCATCGGCGCCACAAAGCGGTACTTCAACGAATCAATCGGACGCAGGCCATCGAAACTCGCCGCCCGCACGTAGAAGCTGCGACTGTCGAAATCCTGGAACGAACCTTCACTCAAGCGCTGCATATTCAGACGCTCTACGTCGACATCCGCATAAACAATTTCAGATTCGCGGCTGAACGGCTTACTTTCAGCAATCATGCTGCCGTTCTCGGCAATCATCAAGTGACCGCTAAAGACCATATCTGTCGTCGATTCATGCACGCCCGCTGATGAATAAACGTAGGCCGCCATGCAACGTGCAGACTGGTTCATCACCAGGTTGCGACGGTAATCGCGCTTGCCCACCAAGGCATCGCTTGCCGACAGGTTCACAATCACGTTTGCACCGGCCAAGGCAAGTTCGCCACTCGGCGGCACCGCGGTCCACAAGTCTTCGCAAAGTTCCACACCCACGCGGACCTCGGAGCCAGACTTCCCGGCAACCGTAAAGAAATTCGTCACAGGAACATCGCCAAAGCCTTCCACCGGGCAAACCGGAGCAGCACCCGCTATACCGCCGCGCAGCAAATCGCGCCCGCTCGAGAAATGACGTTTCTCGTAGAATTCGCGCTGGTTCGGCAAATGAATCTTGGGCGTCACCGCCACAAGCTTGCCACGCTGCAAGAATGCAGCGCAGTTGTAAAGGCAACCGAACATACGCAACGGAAGCCCCACCGCGATTACCGCATTGCAATCCGCAAAAGCCCTCGCAATCTTCTGAAGAGACTCCACGCTCTTCTTGAGCAACAGTTCCTGATGGAACAAGTCACTGCAAGTGTAACCTGTAATGCAAAGTTCCGGGAAAACAACAACCGCAGCGCCATTCTCAACGGCAAGGGAAGCACAGCGGATGATTTCATCCGTGTTATAGGCGGTATCGGCGACCTTCAGGGTCGGGCAAACAGATGCGAAGCGGTAAAATCCAAACATAACCTAAATATAGATTAGTTTGGCCCCTGTCAACGCCCGGACTTGATTCCGAGTTTATTCATACGGTAATTCATCATGCGCGGAGACACGCCCAAGTCGCGACCCGCGGCAGAAAGGTTACCGTTATTGCGCTTAATTGCCTCGGTAATGATTTCACGTTCGTAATTGTTCATCATCACTTCGAGCGGAGCGGTCTTGGTCGCCACGGCACCAGAAGGACCCACGCTAAGGCTTGTCTGCAGCGAAGGCGGCAAGTTGTAGCTGTGAACGCAGTCATCCGTAGCTGTAAGCACTGCACGTTCGATGCAGTTTTCCAGTTCACGCACGTTACCCGGCCAGTGATAGCTCATGAGCAAGTTGATCGCCGTCGTCGAAAGGCGCTGCACCTTCTTGTTGTAGCGCAGATTCATCTTTTCGATGAAATGCTCCGCCAGCAAGATAATGTCGGACTTGCGCTTTGCCAAGTCGGGCATGGTAATCGGGAAAATGTTCAGGCGGTAGAACAAGTCTTCGCGGAACTTGCCCTGCGCAATCAGCTCTTCCAAGTTACGGCTGGTTGCCGCCAGGAATCGCACATCGGAATGAAGTTCTTCGTTACTGCCCACGCGGCTAAAGGTACGTTCCTGCAAGAATCGCAGGAGCTTCACCTGGGTCTGCATCGTAAGGTCGCCAATTTCGTCGAGGAACAGCGTTCCCCCGTCGGCAGCTTCGGCACGACCGATACGGCGATTCACCGCACCCGTAAATGCACCCTTTTCGTGACCGAAAAGTTCGCTTTCCACCAGGTTTTCGGGGAGTGCCGCACAGTTCAGCGTAATAAAAGGCTTGTCCTTTCTTTCAGACAAATTCACAATTGCACGGGCAATCATTTCCTTACCCGTACCGCTACCGCCGCGAATCAGGACAGTCGCATCGCTCGGGGCCACCTGGCGCACCTGTTCGTAAATCTGCTGCATTTCGCGGCAGTTACCCACCAGTTCGCCGGGGTTATTCGAAAGCATATCGCGAAGCTTGCGGTTTTCTTCGAGCATGGCTTCGTGTTCGTTATGCAGTTCAATGCATTCGTTGGCGGCATCACCCGTGATGTTTGCAATGATTTCAAGCAAAGCCACATCGCGGTCTAAATCAGTAGCGCCATCCACCGGGCGGTCAATCGAAAGCGTTCCGATGACCTGACCGTCGTGAATCAAAGGCACACAAATAAAAGCCACCTGGGAGTCATAATGGCGGCTACCCGTACGATTCAAGAAGCGGGAATCCTTGCGCAGGTCCGGAATCACATGGCTCACGCCGCGTTCAGCGACATGGCCCGTAATACCCTCACCCATGCGGTACAAGCCGCGCTGCTTTTCGGATTCATCCAGTCCGCGAGACGCCTCGATTTTAAGCGTATCGCCAAAGAGCAACGCGAAAGTTCCGCGCAGCATGCCGAGTTCGGATTCCAGAATGCCAAGGACGTTTTCCAGCAACTTTTCCACATTGCGTTCGTGGATAATCGCGACGCTGATCTTCTGGATGACAGAAATTTCGGAACCTATTGGGGATGGCATGGACATAAGATAGTAAAAGAGGTTTGAGGTTAGAGCTTTTCTCTGATTCTCCTAAGGGCTTCGCAGGTGCGTTCGTAGTCACCGAAGGCGGTCAGGCGGAAGTATCCTTCGCCGCAGGGGCCAAAGCCGCTACCCGGAGTACCCACGACTTCGCAGGTGGCAAGCAGGCGGTCAAAGAAATCGAAGGATTTTTCGCCGTCTGCGATTTTCCACCAGATGTACGGGGCATGTTCGCCGCCGAACACCGTGTAACCGGCAGCAGTCAGTTCCTTGCGGATTACGCCTGCGGTACGCATGTAACCGGCAATGACTTCTTTTGTCTGTAACCAGCCCACCGGCGAATAGATTGCCTCGGCGGCACGTTGCGTCACGTAGCTCACACCGTTGAACTTGGTGCACTGTCTGCGGTTCCACATGGCACGGAGTTTCGAAAGTTCGTGCGGAATTACCGTATAGGCGCAGCGCACTCCCGTAAAGCCAGCCGTCTTACTGAAGCTGCGGAATTCAATGGCGCAAGTGCGTGCACCCGGAATTTCGAAGATGGAATGCGGCAGGGTTTCGTCCTGGATGTAGCAGTTGTAGGCGCCGTCAAACAGAATCAAGGCCCCGTTTTCGTTGGCGTAATTCACGAACTTCTGCAAGGTTTCGCGGCTGAGCACCGTACCCGTCGGGTTGTTCGGGCTGCAAAGGTAAATCAACTGCACCGGTTCCTTGGGCAAATCCGGCTGGAAATTGTTTTCGGCGGTCGAAGCAAGGTAAGTCACCTTAGAAAAATGTCCGTCGCTTTGCAACACGCCTGCACGGCCAGCCATCACATTGGAGTCCAAATAGACCGGATAAACTGGGTCCGGAATCGCAATCTTTACGTTTTCTGTAAAAAGTTCCTGGATGTTTGCTACATCGCACTTGGAACCATCGCTCACGAAGATGTCATCCGGGTCCATTTCGATGCCGCGGGCGGTGTATTCGCCACGAACGATCGCCTCGCGAACAAAATCGTAGCCCTGCTCGGGGCCGTAACCGCGGAAAGTCCCCTTTTCGGCCATTTCGTCCACGGCCTTGTGCATGGCCTTGATGACTTCCGGGATCAAGGGCGTGGTCACGTCGCCAATACCCAGGCGGATAATGTCTGCATTGGGTTTCTTCGCCTGATATTCCTTGATTTTCTGGGCGATAGTCGAGAAAAGGTAGCTGCCTGGCAGCAAGTCGTAGTTTGTATTGAGAATATTCATTAAATCCTTCCTTTAAATACTTCTTCTGCGGGGCCGGTCATTAAGACGGGGCCACCTTCTTCGTGCTTGATGTGGAGAACGCCACCGTCGAGGACAACGTCGGCTTCGACGCCCACGCGGCCCGTGCGCTGGGCCGCAACGAGGGTTGCGCAACTGCCCGTACCACAAGCCATCGTAACGCCGCAACCCCGTTCCCAAACCCGCATGCGGATTTGGGTGGGCGTCACCACCTGGGCAAATTCAATGTTGCAGCGGTCAGGGAACTGCTTGTCGACTTCCAAGATGCTTCCCCACTTTTCCAGCTGAATCTTTTCGATGTCATCCACGAAAATCACTGCATGCGGATTCCCCATGGAAACCGTCTCGGCGGTAAAATCGAAGCTGTCGGCTGTGAGCTTGATCGAGCCCAAGAAGTTTCTCGGAAGTCCCATATCGACGCACACGCGACCATCGTCTAAAAGCGCAGGCTTCACCAGGCCGCTCTTGGTATGCAGATTAAAAACCTTCGTGCTATCGTCTTTGGCAAGACCGCGACTGCGGATGTACTTCGCCACGCAACGCGTCGCATTCCCGCACATGGCCGCTTCGGAACCGTCGGCATTAAAGATGCGCATTTCGAAATCAACGCCTTTGGTGCAACCATCGTTATCCATCGGCGTCACAATCACCACGCCATCGGCACCGATACCGAAACGGCGGTCGCAAAGCTTAATTACCCTTTCTGTAAAAGCGGCGCCGTATTCCGGCGTCTGCCCCGGTTCATAAAGCACGAAATCGTTGCCCAACCCGGTCCATTTTGAAAAATTAATTGGCATAATTCAGTTCTCTTTATAATTTTCCACGCCCCCATTTGCAAAAAATGTGCCAACTTTACAAAATTTGTTAAATCTCACCAAAAACGCCAATTTTATCCAAATTTCACGAAAAACAAAATTTTGAAATATTACAAATTCCGTAAAACAAGCAGCTTTCTTTTACGTTTTATGTAAAAATTAGATATGTGATAGAAGGGGATAAAAATCCCCACTTTTTATCATTCTGGCGTATATAGAATAGATACACCCTCAACAAATCAATTGACGGATATAATTTTATATCCTAAATTATAAAGGAGCCCCAATGCCCAACCTACTCACAATCTTCGGTCTCAGATTCTTCTTTTACTCTCGAGAACACGAACCGGTACATGTTCATGTCGAAAGCAAAGAAGGACTTGCGAAATTCGAGATACAAGGCGGACTCGTTAAACTTGTAGAATCAAAAGGAATGAAACACAACGATTTAAAACTCGCGGAATCTATTGTAGAAGAAAACAAAGAACACTTTGAAAAGGAATGGGTACGATTTTTCAAAAACATGGAGCTGTAAATGCAACGTGACGAAATAGAAAAAATAGAACCTATAAGCAACGGGTTAAAGCTTACCGCAAAAGACGGCAGGCTCGCGACATTGCACTATAAAGATTTCGAGCGTCTGAAAAACGCTACCACAAAACAGCGCCTTGATTACAGAATTTCATTCGAAGGTCTCCGCTGGGACGACCTCGACGAAGACATTTCATTCGAATCCATTTTCAATCCAGACCAGTTCCCACTAAAACTTTCGTCGAAGCTAAAGCCCATCAACATGTCCGAAGTCGCCCGCAGGCTTGGCATACAGCAATCCCTCATGGCCGCCTACATGAACGGATCCAAGCACCCTTCCGAAAAACGTAAAAAAGCCATTCTTGACGAAATTCACAAAATCGCAAACGAGCTTTTGTCAATTTAAGTAGAAAATGTATTTTGGGAACTTTTTACTATTTTTAGGTTGGTTAGGTGTGTTTGGTGGGATTTTACAACTGGAGGTCTTCTGTGAAGATTTTTAACATTTTTGCACTGTCCATTCTTCTAGCCCTGCTCGCAGCATGTGGCGATGAATCCTCTTCTTCTGTTTCGCCGGAACCCCGCCAGTGCGAGGAACAGAGCGAAGGCTGCGACGATACCAGCTCTAGTAGCGGTGAGGTTTCCAAAAATTCTTCTAGCTCGCAAAAGAGCGCCGATAAGGGCAAGTCTTCTTCTAGCGAGAAGAGCACGAAGGAATCTAGCTCTTCGGCTGCAACCAAGAATTCTTCTAGCTCCGTCAGTGGCGATAAGAGTAGTTCTTCCGTCAAAAAAGAAGATTCTAGCAGCAGTGCTGTGAAGTCTTCTTCTTCCAGTGCCACGCCGAAGTCGAGCAGCAGCGAAGAAGTTAAACAGTCTTCTTCGAGTGTTGTGGCTTCGAGCAGCAGCGTGGCTGAGCAGTCGAGTAGCAGCTCTTATGATAGAACCGATGCGTTTAAGGGAACACTTTGGCGTGCTGGCGCGTATAAAACATTTGTCGATTCGCGCGACAACCGTGAATATTATTATATAGAAATAGCAGGTGAAGATACAGCCGGTAAGGCTGCCACAATCAAGGTGATGGCAGAGAACCTGAATGTCGGCGAGCTTGTAAGAGGTCGTAAAAACCAGGAAGACGACACTAAAATAGAACGTTATTGTTACGAGAATGATACCACCAACTGCAACAAGTACGGCGGCCTATACCAGTGGGCAGAAATGATGCAGTTGCCGAGTCGCTGCAATACCGAGAGTTGTGCCGATTCGATTAAGCCGAACCACCAGGGAATTTGCCCCGATGGCTGGCGTTTGCTGACCTACAATGATCTCTATATCGTCATCCACTCCAGTAACAATAAATATGGCGTGGAGGGAATCCGTTCTGCTTACGGCTTTGGCGGTAGCAATGATACTGGCTATAGCCTTATTGGTGCTGGAGAAAATTGGGATTATAGTTTTACGAATTTAAATGGAGCTACATATTGGCATTATCCAGAAGAGGCTTCAGAAGAAACGTCTAAAGTATCATATCAGTCACCTAGTGAAAAGTACAATCCTGTTGCTCAAAAAATGAAAATTTTTGGCTTTTCAGTCCGTTGTGTAATGGTTGAGTAACCGTCACTTTCAAACTGTAAAATTTTAAACAAAAAATCAAAAAATCGGCATTCCCTATGGAATGCCATTGAGGGTTATTATGTCCAAAAAGTTCAATAAGAAAAATTCCACCCGCAAGAACTACAAGATCGAAGCGCTTGAACCGCGTCTGATGATGGACGCTGATTCAGATTTTAATCCAGAAACTTCTAGCCTTGCAACGTTATACACTAATTTGGAATCCGCTGTTGATGCGGAAATTTTAAATAATACAGATAACGTTAATTCTGCTGCTGTATTCTTGAAAGATTCTTTGGGTAACGATATTTCTGAAGTGTCCCAAATACTTTCTAAGGTAAAATCTGAAGTTAGATCGAATGTTGAAAATGCTTTTGAAAGTGCTAAAACTGATGCGAAAAACTATATAGATAAGTTAGAGGTTGGAGAACTTGGCTTTGGTATTGAATATCTTAATAACTTTACATGTTATTGTTTATCGATAAAAGCGGAGGCGAGTGCCTGACCGCAAAGCGAACATTCCGGAACGGCCATGTGAGCGTGCGGTGCAGGCCGAGGCGGAGCGTTCTTTTTTTGGGCAGATAAATGTTTTGGGGTTTTAGGGGCTAAGCCCCTAGGCGAGAGGGTAGCAAAAGACGGGGCTTTTGCGAGGGGGAAGCCTCCCCCTTTGGCATAATTATTGCTATATTTCCCCGCGAAAAATTATCTTCAAGGATACAACCATGAAACGTACACATAACTGCGGCCAGCTTCGCAAGGAAGATGTTGGCCAGACCGTAACACTCGCCGGTTGGGTGGATCGCCGCCGTGACCATGGTGGTGTGATTTTCGTTGACCTCCGCGACAAGTATGGCAAGACCCAGATCGTTTTCAACCCCGACTACAACGCCGACGTGTTGAAGACCGCCGAACAGCTCCGTAACGAATACGTTATTTACGTGACTGGTAAGGTCTACGCCCGCGAAGAAGGCAACACCAACGAAAAGCTCGCCACGGGTGAAATCGAAGTCAAGGCCGACAAGCTCGAAATCCTGAACGCCGCCCTCACTTCTCCGCTCGCCATTAACGACCCGAACGAAGAATGCAAGGAAAACGACGACCTCCGCTTGCAGTACCGCTACCTGGACCTCCGCCGTCCGTGGATCCAGAAGAAGCTCCTCCTCAAGAGCCGCTTCCTCAAGGCCGTGTACGACTTCTTCTATTCTAACGGTTTCGAAAACATCGAAACTCCGTGCCTTTGCAAGTCCACTCCGGAAGGCGCACGTGACTACCTCGTGCCGTCCCGCGTGAACCCGGGCAAGTTCTACGCCCTCCCGCAGTCTCCGCAGCAGTACAAGCAGCTCTTGATGATCGCAGGCATGGACCGCTACTTCCAGATTGCCAAGTGCTTCCGCGACGAAGACCTCCGCGCTGACCGTCAGCCGGAATTCACGCAGATCGACGTCGAAATGTCTTTCGTCAACCAGGACGAAGTCATGGAAATGTTCGACAAGTTCGTGACTGAAGTTCTCGGTAAGGTTTGGGACTTCGAACCGCCCAAGAAGATTCGCCGCATGAAGTGGGCAGAAGCAATGCTCAAGTACGGTTCCGACAAGCCGGACCTCCGCTTCGACCTCGAAATTCACGACGTGTCCGAAATCGGCGCAAAGTCCGAATTCGGCGTGTTCAAGAACTGCGTTGCCGCCGGTGGCAAGATCCGCGGTATCGCTGCCAAGGGCTGCGTGGACTTCACCCGCAAGCAGATCGACGAACTCACCGCTTACGTTGCCAAGTACGGTTCCAAGGGCCTCGTGTGGATGCGCGTCAAGGAAAATGACGAAGTGGAAACTCAGGTCGGCAAGTTCTTTACTACCGAACAGCTCAACGAACTCCGCGACGCTGTTGGCGCTAAGTGCGGCGACATGATGTTCTTCATCGCCGGTCCGGAAAAGGTTGCTGCAACCGCTATGGGTCAGCTCCGCTTGGAAGTCGCCCGTATCAAGGGTCTCCGCGATCCGAAGAAGCGTGAATTTGTGTGGATTACCGAATTCCCGATGTTCGAATACAGCGACACCGAAGGCCGTTACATGGCTATGCACCACCCGTTCACCAACCCGCTTCCGGAACACCTGGACATGATGCTCGGTGGCAACCTCAAGGATTGCAACGCCGAAGCTTATGACCTTGTTCTTAACGGTGTGGAAATCGGCGGTGGTTCTATCCGTATTCACAACCCTGAAGTTCAGGAAAAGGTGTTCCGCCTGCTCGGCCTTACCGAAGAACAGGTTCGCACCAAGTTCGGCTTCTTCGTCGACGCCTTCAAGTACGGCGCTCCTCCGCACGGCGGTCTCGCCTTCGGTCTCGACCGCGTTGTCGCTACCATGGAAGGTGAAGAATCTATCCGTGACTACATCGCGTTCCCGAAGAACACGAGCGCTTCTAGCCCGATGGACCAGTGCCCGAGCGAAGTGGATCTGCAGCAGCTGCAGGACATCCACATCTCCGTGCAGATGCCGAAGGCAGCAGCCAAGTAAGTCGACCAACACGATGTGTCATCCTGAGTAAGCGAAGCGCATCGAAGGATCTCAACGAAACACATTCTTAGATTCTTCGACTTCGCCCTAACGGGCTTCGCTCAGAATGACACTCACAGTTAACGCCCCCGCTTTTAAAGTGGGGTTTTCTTTATGTGTGAGTTTACGCACGAAAACAATTTTTCACATTCATTTTCTGCATTCGCGAGCCTTGCTTTTTTATATTCAACAAAGACTCTTAACCCCAATATGGAGAAAATTCAAATGAAACTTTCTACTCGCGCTATTGCCGAAGCGATCGGCACCTTCTGGCTTGTGTTTGGCGGCTGCGGTGCTGCTGTTCTCGCTTGCGGCGTTCCCACCACCGGTATCGGTTACGTGGGCGTGTCGCTTGCCTTCGGCCTTACGGTGCTTACCATGGCATACGCCATCGGTCACATTTCGGGCTGCCACCTGAACCCAGCTGTCACGCTCGGTCAAGTTGCCGGCGGCCGCTTCCCGGCTAAGGAAGCTCCAGCATACATCGCCGCCCAGGTTATCGGCGGTATCATCGCAGCAGCGCTCCTCTACGTGATTGCATGCCCCGACCTCACCAATGCAGGCATCGGCGCATTCGCTACCAACGGCTGGTCCGATTCCCTCAAGGACGGCCTGAACGCCTTTGGCGGCAAGACCTCCGGCATGCTCTCTGCATTCCTCATTGAAACCGTGCTCACGGCCATCTTCCTGTTCGTGATCATGGGCGCTACCGACGGCCGCGCTCCAGCAGGCTTTGCTCCGATCGCTATCGGCCTCTGCCTCACGCTCATCCACCTCATTTCTATCCCGGTGACCAACACCTCTGTGAACCCGGCCCGCTCTACCGCAATGGCTGTGTTCGTTGGCGGGGCTGCCATCAAGCAGCTCTGGCTCTTCTGGGTTGCCCCGATTCTCGGTGGCGTGATCGGCGGTATCGCTTACAAGTGCATCGCTGAATGCAAGTGCGAGAAGAAGTAGCAACAAGCAAAAACAGTGGATATAAACAGCTGATTTTTGGCGGGTTTCGGCCCGCCATTTTTATATGTTCAACCCACGCGTTTAGGCATTTATTTTTACACAAAAACAGCAAATAACTTTACAGAAACAAATTTTTGGTACTTTTCGCCCCATAAATTCTTAAACAGTTGTGATACAAATCAAAAACAGCAAAAATAGCTGTAAAAATTACCTTAACAAAGAGGCATTTCGCTCAAAAACTTATTAGTTTAGGTTATGGTGTATTGGGACTGTATTACAAGGGGCATTTTATGCAAAAAAAATCTGTTTTTTTACCACTTTTCGTTGCCGGTACATTATTCATTGGTTGCTCCGACAAATCTGACGATACGAATTCTATCACTGATCCTGCGACCAGTGAACTTGAACCATCTGCCCCCTATATCGACCCGGAAACAGGCAACTACGTGGACCCCAATACGGGCGAAGTCATCCCCACCGTCCCCTATGTAGATCCCGAAACTGGCGAGACCGTCCCGGGCATTCAGGTGACCGATCCCGAAACCGGCGAAACCGTTACGGTTCCGGTAAACATTCCTGACGGTTCCACGCCGTCTTCATCGTCAGCAAACAACGGCACCGACCCCCAGGACCCGAATTTGGACCCGTCTAACCCGAATTCTTCATCATCGGGCGACGTAGTCAATTTATCGTCTAGCGGCCTCAAGGAATACGACGACAATCACAAGCCCAAGTCAACCTTCCTCCCGAAGGCAGGTTTCTATTCCAGCTTGACCATCGAACCTCCGACTCCGCAAAAGGGCGGCGAAATCAAGTGCACCTTTGACGGTTCCTTCCCCACCCAGAATTCCGAATCTATCACACAATCAAAGCAGATTACCGAGAACACCGTTATCCGCTGTTCTGAATTCGTGAACGGCCAGGCAGCCGACACCACCACCCAGACCTACTTTATCGGCGAAAACGTGTCGATGCCTGTGGTGGCCTTGACCGTGAATCACACCGATATGTTCGACTCCTCCAAGGGTCTTTACGCTACAGGTGACCTGACCAATAATCCGGGCTCGGTGGGTGGATGGGCTGTCGGTGGCGATGACACCAACAACCCCAAATGTACTGAGCCCTGCAAGCAGGCGAATTTCTGGAGGGACGACGAACTCCCCGTGCACGTGGAATACTTCGAAAACGGAAGTTCCACCACCGAAAAGACCTGGGAAATCGACGCAGGCATTTCCATTATCGGTAACTACAGCCGCTACAAGCCCAAGAAGAGCGTCGCCATCAAGATGGACAACGATGACTACGGCGACAAGGTTCTCAAGTATTCCTTCTTCAAGACACGCCCTGAAGCCAAGAAGATGAAGAGCTTCAACCTGCGCAACAACGGTAACCGTTTCTGGACAGACTACTTTGGCGACCCCATGCTGGTAAGCCTCATGGAAGGTACGGATGTAGATTACCAGCGTAGCCTTCAGGTGGTGGTATTCTACAACGGCGAATACTTCGGCATTCACGACCTGCGCGAACGCCTGAACAGAAGCTATGTCGAGACCAACTACGGCATCGATTCCAAGAGCATCAACGTTGTCAAGAACTGCGCCAACGGCGACCAGGGCTGCGTCAACGGCTGGGCACCCAGCGGCACCAACGGAGCCTCCAGCACCGAATTTGGCCAGCTGACCAATTCCATTACCAGCGGCAACTTCGCCGGCGAAAACAACCAATCTTACGCACAAATCAAAGAAAAGCTGAACGTCAACAGTTTCGCCCAATACATGATCGCCGAAATGTATATTCACAACGGTGACTGGCCCAACAACAACATCCGCGCCTGGGGCAGCCCGCAAAACGGATACCCCTTCAAGTTCATGATCTTCGATGTGGACCACGGCTACGGCTTTACCCCGGGCATCATGGGTTTCGATACCGAAAGCCAGAACATGTTCCAGTGGGTACTGGGCAGCGCCACCATGGATAACGGCCAAGGAAACGCGCAACAACCGGGCGAACAAAACCCCGGACAGGGACAATGGCCGGGCATGGGTGGCGGAATTGGTGGCGGCTGGGGCTTCGGTGGCGGAGCAAACACCACCATCGGCAACATGCTGAAAAAGCTTCTGGAAAACCCCGAATTCAAGCGACTGTTTATCAACCAGGCCTGCATTCTCTTGAACGACTACCTGACCTACGAAAAGGTTCAGCAGGCCATCAAGAAACAGATGGATATGCTCCCCAGTTCCGAACGTTCCCGCGACGAACAGCGCTGGCCCCGCAACCAGGCAAAATACAACTGGTCTCCCGAAGGAGCCGACATCCTGAGATTCGCCCAGAGCCGTACCGAAACCTTCAGGCAGGAACTGGCCACCTATTTCGGACTCCAGGGCGAAGCAACCGTAAGCATTTCTGCAAACGGCGGCACCGTCTTGGTCGACGGAATGAAGCTCCCGAGCACCAGCTACCAGGGCAAGTTCTTCACCGGAACACAGATGCAACTGCAGGCTGTCCCTGCCGCCGGAAGAATTTTCACGGGTTGGTCGGATGGTTCTACCGAAAACCCGCACCTTGTCGACATCTCGGGCAACATAAGCATCACCGCTCAGTTTAAGTAATAAATGTCATCCTGAGCTTGTCGAAGGATCTAAACCTTAAATGTCATCCCCGACTTTCTAATTGTCATCCCCGCGCAGGCGGGGATCTTTTTATTTCTTGTACTTATACAACAAGTAAATCCGCTTAGGGACATAGAACAGGAACGCGCCCCAATAGCGCAACAAGAACCAGGAAACCTCCGGAAAATCAAAAGGAAGCATCCGCAATAAATGCAGCCTGTTCCTCACCCACCACTTGAAAACTCCGCCGCGCTTGCGCTTGGCGTTCTTGCCAAAGTTTCCGTCGTCAGAGAGTTCACCAAGCAGCACTCGCCCGCGTGAAGAATCCGGAGCGCAAAGCAAATATTCGTCTTTTAACCCGAGGCATTCCGAAAGCACCCACATGAGCGCCCCCGCCATGGGCTTTAGCCCCGTCGCCGCAAGCGCCCGGCTGACTTCGGCTCGCTCCGATTCCAGCGAAGAACGCAGCAGCACCGCATAGTCCATAATCTGGCGGAAACCGATTCCATGCCCCAGCAAATGCTTACGGATATGCGAAAGCTGCATCAGCATCGAGAACTTGTTCGAAGCCACGTTGAAACCCTCGCCCACCGCCACCGGATTCTCGATTTCGTACGAAAGAATCTGCTTTAAGCGTTTGTTCGCAAAGGGGTTCCGGCAATCGTAGATGTAGTTAAAATGCACCTCCACATCGATCCCGAAAACATCCCTGGGGAGAGTCACCTCGTGTGCAGAAAACTTACCCTTCTCCAGCAAACCCATCTGAGAAAGCAGCGAAACCACCTTGTCGCGGCCACCCGCCACCCAAATATCGATATCACCCGTCTGACGTACAAACTTGTCAGGGTAAATCCGCGAATTGGCCTGCCCCTTAAGAATAACGGACTTTGCACCCCGTTCGGCAAAAAGCTCCGTCAACTTTTTCGACTGTTCGTAATGGGTCTGGTTCAGCCCGCGAATGGCCTCGGCCTGGTAAAGCCACTTAAGGTACAGGTCCTTGGGCACCTGGCCTTCTATATCGGGGAACGCACGCTGCAGCCCATAAAAAGCAACGCCGAGGAGCGACTGACGGGCAACCTGCTTATACAGCCCGTACCACTCTTCGGCATTCAATTCGACCAAATCACCCGGCGTATCGCCTAAGGCCGCCCGCAACAGGTCAAAAAATACTGCGGACAATCGGTTATCGCGTACAGCGCTACTACGCGTGGCGGTCCGTCCCTTTATTAAGGTTAAAGCCGAATTCGTCATCGTACTCGTCGGCATCGGAACCATCATCAAACGGACCAGAACCTGCAAGCAGGCTCATTTCGCCGCGCATATCCAAAACGGTCATCTTAGGCGCAACATACTCTTTTTTCCAAAAAACAACCTTCATCGCCTACCCCTACTTGATGGTTACCTTCTTTCCATTATAGAAGTAATTGCCCTTTATGGTCGGCTTCTTACTGAGCTTGCGGCCCTTCATATCGTACCACCCCGTAGTGCTATTCGAGAACTCTCCGGTATAGGTATTCAGGGAATGGATTGCCGCAGTCTCACCGTTTTCATCCAAGAAGATTACATCGATATTCTTAGGCAATTCTTCAGGAGTCAAAGCGGCAACCGATTCACCATCAGCATCCTTGGCAAGAGCCTTTTTCTTGGGGTTATACTTCAAATAAGCTCGCAAAGGACGGACATAGGCACCGGCTTTTCCCTTGACAAACTGGCCAGCCTGAATCTGCTTACCATCGACTTCTTTTTCTTTCGCAGCAAAACCATAAATATAGCCCAGTTCAGAATCACCGGTTTCCCACGCCTTATAGGAATAGGTTCCCGTAAATTCCCATTGTCCAAAGCTTTGTACCTTATTACCACCAGTTGTCGTATTTAGGACTATCGGATAACAATAACTACCTAAAGATATGTAATCCGAATGAACACGCAAGAAATAAGGAACATTGGCTTCCGTATCACTTACATAATCAGCCTGAATAGACCAGGTTTCTGAGTGGTTAATAGACGAGAACTTATGTATACCGGCCCATGCACTCATGCAACTATTTTTTATTGCAAAAGGGAATATAATGGTGGCCGGCTTACCCCACACACCAGAAAAATCTCGATCGTAAAAGAACGAATCCACCACCACATCTTCGGTGATTTCGACAGTTTCTTTAGAATCGGCATCGAAAATGGCAGTCCTTTTACCATTCAAGTATTTGATGGTCACGGCACCGTATTTGCCAAGAACCTCGCCCTCTTCGGCAGCAAAAGCGCAGGTCA
>JAEEGH010016086.1_pt1 | contig 16131 bp, 16 predicted proteins | sample 9134181 | NCBI WGS metagenome assembly JAEEGH01 (sample SAMN16246544, study PRJNA631951) | gut metagenome | biome: gut microbiome; feature: rumen; material: DP-attached | host: Bos | place: Iran: Karaj | collected 2018-10
ATGCTTATGAACACAGGCGAAAAGCCAATCTTCTCAAAGAATGACCTTCTTACAACTATTGCTTGGGGTCTTGATGGAAAGGTTACATATGCACTAGAAGGATCTGTATACGTTGCAGGTGCTGCTATCCAGTGGCTTCGTGACGAGTTAAAGATAGTAGATTCTTCACCAGATTCAGAGTACTTTGCTACTCGCGTTAAGGATACAAATGGCTGCTATGTAGTACCTGCATTCACAGGTCTCGGCGCACCTTACTGGGATCCATATGCGCGTGGAGCTATCACAGGTCTTACACGTGGTGTAAATAAATATCACCTTATCAGAGCAACACTTGAGTCATTAGCATATCAGACATATGATGTTCTCCACGCTATGGAGCTTGATTCAGGCAAGCACCTTACAGCACTTAAAGTTGATGGAGGTGCATCAAACAATAACTTCTTGATGCAGTTCCAGTCTGATATCATTAATACGGACGTACTTCGTCCAAGCTGTGTTGAGACAACAGCTATGGGTGCTGCTTACTTAGCAGGTCTTGCAGTTGGCTACTGGAAGAGCAAAGAAGATGTAATCCAAAACTGGTCAGTTGATCGTGAGTTCAAGCCAGAGATGACAAATGCTGACAGAACAGCTGCTATCAAGGGATGGTCAAAAGCTGTTGCTGCAACACGTGGTTGGGCAAGAGAATAATACATAGTGTTAAGCGGGGTTGCTGCTCGCTTAGCAACCCCGTTAAATAATTACATTTAAAGGGGGTAAATGTATATGTCAGTTTATGTAGGTGAGTTTATAGGTACAATATTACTTGTACTTCTAGGCGATGGCGTTTGCTGTAATGTTTCTTTGAATAAGTCAGGATTTAAGGGCGGCGGTGCAGTTCATATCCTTATTGGTTGGGGTATGGCAGTTATGGTTCCTGCATTTGCAATGAGTAACTTTACAGATTGTATCTCAGCTTTTAACCCAGCAGTTTCAATTGGTTGGGCTATCAGAACAGGTAATTGGAGCCATTGCGGTGGTGAAATTGTAGCTCAGATGCTTGGCGGTTTTGTCGGTGCGGCAATTCTTATGCTTATTTACCATGACCACATTATGGAAACAGGAGATGACGATGTTGTTAGAGGATGCTTCTGTACAGCTCCATCTATTCCAAATCAGTTCCTCAACTTTATGTCAGAATTTGTGGCTACATTTGTACTCGTATTCACACTTGCTCTTATTCCAGCAGGAGACAACCGTGCAGTATGGCCACTTGTATATGGCGTAATCGTTGCTTGCGGTGCTTCATTCGGTGGATTAACAGGATACGCAATGAACGCAGCAAGAGACACAGCTCCACGTATTGCATACCTTTGCTTGGCACCTAACTTTGGTAAGAAGAATGGTAACTGGAGCTATGGTTGGATTCCACTAGTAGCACCTATTTGTGGTGGCGTTGTTGCATCTCTTCTTTACAACGCACTTGCAGCAGCTGGAATGTTCTAAACAACTTAAAGAAAATTAGTAATTTGCATTTGTATTCAGTATTCAATACTGGAACCATTTTAAAACTTAATTATTGATACACTGAGAATTGGAGTCGGTATTGAACGCATGGATTATGCGTTTAATTGCCGACTCTTTTTCTTACAAAAAATACTTTTAGTTAGGAGAAAAAAATATGTTGTATGATGTCATAATCATAGGCGCAGGCGTTTCTGGTAGCGCAATTGCAAGAGAACTCTCACGCTATGAGGCGAATGTCTGTGTTCTAGAAAAATGTGAGGATGTATGTGAGGGAACATCAAAAGCTAATTCGGCAATTGTGCATGCGGGATTTGATGCGGCAGCCGGTTCTCTTATGGCAAAATTGAATGTTCGTGGAAATGAGATGATGGACGACCTTTGCCGTGATTTGGACATTCCATTTAAAAGAAATGGTTCGATGGTCGTTTGCATTCATAAAGAAGCTTTACCAGGCCTTCAAGATCTTTATGACAGAGGAATAAAAAACGGCGTAAAGGATATGAAAATATTAAGCCGTGAAGAAGCTCTTGAGATGGAGCCAAACCTTTCTGATAATGTAGAAGGAGCATTATATGCACCGACTGGCGGTATTATCTGCCCATTCAAGCTTTGTATTGCAATGGCAGAGAATGCTAATGTGAACGGAGTAGACTTTAGATTTAATACAAAAGTAGAAGATATCAAGAAAAATGAAGATGGATTATGGCACATTCGCACCAATAATGGTGAGTATGTTTCAAAATATGTTATCAATGCAGCAGGTGTATATTCAGGAGTAATCCACAATATGGTTAGCCAGGATGATGACAAAATTGAAATCATCCCAAGACGAGGCGACTACTGCTTGCTTGATAAAGAAGTTGGTACACATGTATCACACACTATTTTCCCACAGCCAACTAACCTTGGTAAAGGTGTACTTGTTTCTCCAACAGTTCATGGAAATCTTATCGTTGGTCCGACTGCCATTGATATAGAGAACAAAGAAGGAACAAATACAACAGCAGAAGGAATAAATGATTTGATTGCAAAGGCAAATGATCATGTTAAGAATCTTCCTATGAGAAAAGTAATCACATCCTTTGCGGGCCTACGCGCTCATGAAGCTCGCCATGAGTTTATCATCGGCGAAGTAAAGGGAGCTGAACATTTTATTGATTGTGCTGCAATCGAGTCACCTGGTCTTACATCTAGCCCAGCTATCGGCGAGATGGTGGGAAATATGGTAAAGGATATGATGGGGCTTACACCAAAGGCTAACTGGATTAGCACGCGTAAAGATGTTATGAACCCAGCAGATCTGTCAGTTGAAGAAAGAAATGAATTAATAAAGAAAAATCCAGCATATGGTAACATTATTTGCCGCTGTGAATCTATTTCAGAGGGAGAAATTCTGGATGCAATTCACAGACCTTTAGGCGCGCGTTCATTGGATGGAGTGAAGCGTAGAACACGTGCAGGAATGGGACGATGTCAGGCTGGTTTCTGCTCGCCAAAGACAATGGAAATTCTCCATAGAGAACTAGGCCTCGATTATGAGGAAATAACTAAGAGTGGTGGACGTTCAAATATTGTAATCGAGCGCACAAAGAATCAGAAGGGAGGCGAGCAGTAATGTTGAATTATGATATCGTTATTGTTGGCGGTGGTCCAGCAGGTCTAGCAGCTGCTGTCGCAGCAAGAAATGCTGGAGTAGATAAAATCCTTATTTTAGAGAGAGATAAAGAGCTAGGTGGAATCCTTAACCAATGTATTCACAATGGTTTTGGTCTCCATACATTTAAAGAAGAGCTTACTGGGCCAGAATATGCATACAGATTTATTGAGAAGGTTCTTGATGCAAAAATCGAGTACAAGCTCAATACAATGGTAATGGACATTTCGGAAGATAGAGTTGTTACAGCCATGAGTCGTGAGGATGGAATGTACCAGATAAAGGCTGGAGCGGTCATCCTTGCAATGGGATGCCGCGAGCGTCCAAGAGGAGCTTTAAACATTCCTGGATACAGACCAGCTGGTATATTCTCAGCAGGTACAGCTCAGCGACTTGTAAATATCGAGGGATATATGCCAGGGCGCGAGGTTGTAATTTTAGGTTCGGGCGATATTGGTCTTATTATGGCTCGCCGTATGACACTTGAAGGCGCAAAGGTTAAGGTTGTTGCGGAACTTATGCCATACTCAGGTGGTTTAAAGAGAAATATCGTTCAGTGCCTTGATGACTTTGGCATTCCACTTAAATTATCCCACACAGTTGTAGATATAGAGGGTAAGGAAAAAGTTTCAGCAGTTACAATTGCAGAAGTTGATAACAAAGGAAAGCCAATTCCAGGAACAGAAGAAAGATACACATGTGATACGTTACTTCTTTCGTGTGGACTTATTCCGGAAAACGAGCTTTCAAGAAATGCAGGCGTAGAAATGAGCCCAATAACAAGCGGCCCTATAGTAAATGAGTCGCTTGAGACAAATATTCCAGGCGTATTTGCATGTGGTAATGTGTTGCACGTTCATGACCTTGTTGACTACGTTTCAGAAGAAGCTGATAGAGCTGGTCAGAATGCGGCTAAATTTGTTAAGGGTGAGCTTACAGATGCAGAAGCTGATATTGAAATTATTGCAACAGAAGGTGCTCGTTATACAGTTCCTTCTACAATCAATGTAGAAAGAATGGATGATAAGCTTACAGTTCGCTTCCGTGTTGGCGCAGTATATAAAGATTCATACGTAAGTGTATATTTTGATGATGAAAGAGTAATGCACAACAAAAAACGTATCATGGCACCAGGAGAAATGGAGCAAGTTATCTTATTGAAAGACAAGCTTACTGAGAGGCCTGGACTTAAGAAAATCACAGTAAAGATTGAAGCAGAGTAATTAGGAGGGTAGAAGATAAAATGGAAAAGAGAGAATTAACATGTATCGGCTGCCCAATGGGGTGCCAAATTACAGTTGAATTAGACGCAGGTGAGGTTGTATCTGTGACAGGTAACACCTGTAAAATTGGTGAGAACTACGCTAAAAACGAAGTGACACATCCAGAGAGAACTGTAACATCAACAGCGATTATCTTAGGTGGAGATAAGCCTCGAGTTTCGGTGAAAACGAAGTCGAACATTCCAAAGGATAAAATTGATGCTGTAATGAAAGAAATCGATGCTACTGTCATGAATGCGCCAATTCATATTGGGGATGTTGTGGTTAAGAACGTCTGTGGGACAGGCGTTGATGTAGTAGCAACAAGAAATGTAGAGAAAGTATAAATGAATTATAAACCGTTATTGCAATTACAGCTTATATTAAAAGAAGAGTTATGCTATAGTATTCTTCATGAGAGTATTATTAATGAGACATGGACAAACTGATTTAAATGTTCAAAAAAGATTACAAGGGAGCTCTGAAATCCCTTTGAATGCTAGAGGACGCCAGCAAGCAAATGAAACACGCAAATTTGTGCTTGAAAATTGTCTGGTTCCAACGAAGGTCATATCTAGTCCATTAGGGAGAGCGGTAGAGACAGGCTGTATTGTTGCGGGTGTGACCCCAAAAGATGTCGAAATAGACGAAAATCTCATTGAGATGTCTTTTGGCATATATGAGCAACAAGATATGGAAAAGGTGAATCCGCAGTTTATTATTGAATGTTTTGACCATCCGGACGGATACAAACCGCCAGAAGGAGCGGAATGTTATGATGAAGTGTTGGCTAGAGCAGAGCGCGTTATAGAGCGCTTGCGTACTAGAATTGCATTAGGAGAGTTTAAAGAAGACGACATCATAATGCTAGTGAGCCACGGTGCACTTAGTCATGGAATTTTTGAATATTTAAAGAAGACACCTCGAAGCGAATATTGGAATGTAGATTTCAACAATTGCGCGATAGCGGAATTATTGTTGTCGGATGATGGAATGTCGGATGACTACATATTTATATCAAATGGTTTTGAGAAAAACTGGTAATTTATGAGCTCCACTTTTGTGGGGCTCTTTCTTGTATGGAGAATTAATGAAGTTGCTAACAGGTTGCATTTTATATATACTAAATTCGTAAAAATTTTCAGGAGAGAATTTAATGAACAAACGAATTATTGGCCTTGATATCCTTCGTGATATAGGTGTTATCTTCATATTCTTATATCATTTCTGCATTGAATATATTAATCTGGCTCATGGTACAGATCCAATTATGCCATCAATTAATTATTTCGCTAATATTTGGGCACGCCCGGCTAGTTTATTCTTATTCATTATCTCGGGCTATGCCCTTATGTATAATCATGAGAATGAGTTGAGTACAAAAGAATATTACATTAGAAGATTTAAGGGGTTGTTTATTCCGTTTTATATCGCATATACGATAATGTTCCTCGCGTATTTTGCTGTAAATAATGTTGCAGCAGGGAGCAACTCCCCATTATACTTGCTTTTCTTCACGATAATTGGTGTTGATGCCTTGGTGCAAGAAATAACTGGCGGACTCGGATTTTACCTAATAGGTGAATGGTTCATGTCATGTATCGTTATTTGCTATTTGTTCTTTCCTTTTTTTGTGAGACTAATCAAGAGATTCAAGTATTTGATTATGGCAATACTTTTGTTATGGAATACGATTCTACTGTTTGTATTTAATCCATTTGATGTTCAGGTGGAACATAACCCATTATTTGTACTTATGTATTTTTATATTGGTATGCTTTTATATGAATTGATAGGCGAAAAGCAAATTTCAAATAGAATAAGAATTATATGTATGATAATGGCTGTGACAATATTTGCATATCTACTAGTTGCAGGGTACACAGCAGTTTTTTCTGTGGTTGTAGATCAACCCTTTGAAATAATTTGCGTAATATGGTCGTTGGCAATGTTTATTGCAATTCGAGATGTTAGAATTAATCCTGAAAAAAAAATATACAAAGTGATTACATACATTTCTGGGATTAGCTGGTATGTTATTTTGACACACCATCTCATTATCACATTATTATTTAGACATTATGACATTTCGTTGTATAGTCGACGTGAGACATTTACAATGCTTCTGTTGTCGGTTGCGTTGACATGGTTTGCGTCAATTGGTGTAAAATCGCTTTCGGCGAAAGTTAAGAAATATATATAGGAGTACAACATGGATATTACTAAAAAAATTGCAGAAGAGCTTAATGTACGTTCAGCTCAGGTTGATGCCGCAATCAAGTTGCTAGATGAGGGGAATACAGTGCCTTTTATTTCAAGATATCGTAAAGAAGCAACTGGCGGCCTTAATGATGAGCAGCTGCGTGCACTTTCTGAGAGATTAACGTATTTACGAAACTTAGAGGAAAAAAAGGCTACATGCCTTGCATCAATTGAAGAACAGGGGCTTCTAACTGAAGAGTTAAAGAAAGCAATTCTTGAGGCGACAACACAGGTGGCGGTTGATGATTTATATCGTCCATACAGACCTAAGCGTCGCACTCGTGCAACAATTGCAAAGGAAAAAGGTCTAGAGCCTCTTGCAAATATCATTATTCTCCAAATGACTGATAAATCACTTGAAGAAGAAGCAAAGGCTTTTATCAATGAGGAAAAAGATGTTAAAACATCTGAGGAAGCAATTGCAGGAGCTTGTGATATCATTGCAGAGAGTATTTCTGATGATGCTGATTATCGTACGTGGATCCGCGAGAAGACATTTAAAAATGGTCGTATTATTTCAAAAGCAAAAGATGCAGAGGCAGAATCTGTATATGAGAATTATTATGATTACGACGAAGCTATTGCAAAACTTCCAGGACATAGAATACTTGCGTTAAATCGTGGAGAAAAAGAAAAAATCCTAAAAGTTAGCATAGAAGCCCCAGTAGAGGATATTCTCATGTATTTAGAAAAGAAAATCATTAGTCGCGACAATAAGAATACTAATGATGTGCTGATTGCTACAATAGAGGATGCATACACACGTTTAATAGCACCTTCGATTGAAAATGAAATAAGAAATAACCTTACGGAAATGGCAGAGGATGGGGCGATAAAAGTCTTTGGTAAGAATCTAACTCAGCTTCTTATGCAACCACCTATTGCAAGACGTAATGTTCTAGGTTGGGATCCGGCCTTTAGAACAGGATGTAAAATTGCTGTTGTGGATGCCACAGGAAAGGTTCTTGATACTACTGTTGTATACCCAACAGCACCACAAAATAAGGTAGAGGAAACTAAAAAAGTAATCAAGACTCTTATAAAAAAACACAATGTATCTCTTATTTCTCTTGGAAATGGTACAGCAAGCCGTGAATCTGAGCAGATTATTGTTGATATGTTAAAAGAGATTCCTGAAAAGGTTGAGTACATTATTGTAAATGAGGCAGGGGCTTCAGTTTATTCGGCAAGTAAGTTGGCCACAGAGGAGTTTCCTAACTTTGATGTGGGACAGCGCTCCGCAATATCAATGGCGCGTCGCCTTCAGGACCCTCTTGCAGAGCTTGTAAAAATCGATCCAAAGTCTGTAGGTGTTGGTCAGTATCAGCATGACATGAATCAAAAGAAACTAGATGAGACTCTTGCGGGTGTTGTAGAGACTTGTGTTAATGCAGTAGGTGTAGACTTGAATACAGCATCGGCATCTCTTCTTGAGTATGTTTCTGGTATTAACAAAACTCTCGCCAAAAATATAGTCGCATATCGAGAGGAGAATGGCAGATTTAATTCTCGCGCAGAGCTAAAAAAGGTTCCAAAGCTTGGACCAAAGGCCTTTGAACAGTGCGCTGGTTTCATGAGAATTATAGACGGAAAAAATCCACTAGATTCCACAGCAGTTCATCCTGAAAGCTACGATGCAGCGAAGGCTCTTCTTGAAAAACTTGGTTTTGATGTAAAAGATATTGCAGCAGGGACATTAAAAGAAATCCACAAGAGCATCAAAGATATTAAGGCGTTATCCACAGAATTGGGAGTTGGTGAAATGACTTTAGAGGATATCGTAAAGGAACTTGAGAAGCCCGGCCGTGACCCTCGTGAGGATATGCCAAAACCAATTTTGAAAAGTGATGTCCTTGAGATGAAAGATTTAAAGCCTGGAATGCAATTAAAAGGCACGGTCAGAAATGTAATTGATTTTGGTGCATTTATAGATATTGGCGTGCACCAGGACGGTTTGGTACACATTTCACAAATGACTGAAAAGTATATTAAACATCCTCTCGAGGTAGTATCTGTCGGAGATATTGTTGATGTGGAAGTTCTTTCGGTTGACGAGAAAAAAAGGCGAATCGCACTTACGATGAAGCTAGGAAAAAGGTAACTTAAAGGTTTTCGCATTATCGACATATAATACACACACAAATTGTTACAAATAGACGAAATAATACCCTAACAAGCGCAATCTGTTGACATTGTTGTATAAAATACCTATACTTCAATAAGTAAAGAAAAGTAACAGTGAGTTTGCTTTTTAGGAGAAATGGTTATGAGTGAGTCGTTAGGGGTTTCGGCTCACTCTTTTTTTATGTAAAAATTCGTAAATATAGATTACTTATGATAGAATAGAGCTAAATATAGGGAGATTGAAAGATGGCGAATATCAAATTTAGTACACAAATAAAAGAAGAAGACTTATACAAGTATAATTTGCATCATGCGTATACGTCTAACCAAGGAATTCTTTCTATCATATTATTTGTTCTTTTGATAGCAGTGTGGATAATGCGTTTTCCTCAATTATCTTTAATTTATAGAGTGATGTATCCTGCAGTTGCGATTGTGTTTTTGGTATATATACCGATGAGCCTTAAGCTTCGTGTAAAAAATCAAATGCAACAAGATGTGTTTAGGTTTCCTCTGACATATGAATTCACTGAAACTGGAGTCGTTATTAGCTCTCCAACTACAGAGGAACCAGCAGAGCTTCCATGGGAGTATGTTTACAAGATTTCCAACTGGAAGGGATATCTTTTGATTTACAGCAATAGGGTAAATGCATATATAATACCGATGAATGATATTTCTGAGGATTATATATATATAAAAGAGTTTATATTAAAACATGTAGAGGATTATAAATTACAACTAAAATGATTGAAATTATTGAAACAAATTCACCAGAAGAAACAGAAGCTTTGGGCTATAGACTGGCTTCGGAGGCTAAGGCGGGAGATGTATTCACGTTAATAGGTGACCTTGGTGTTGGTAAAACTGTATTTACCCAAGGATTTGCCTCAGGACTAGAGATTGATGAGGCAATCTGCAGTCCAACATTTACTATTGTACAGGTATATGATACGGGACGATTGCCATTTTATCATTTTGATGTATATCGCATTGGCGATGTTGAAGAAATGGATGAAATTGGATATGAAGACTATATCTATGGTGATGGTGTATCTCTAATTGAATGGGCCAATCTTATAGAAGAGATTCTACCAGAGAGATATATTCAGGTCACGATCGAGAAAAATTTAGAAAAAGGATTTGATTATCGTAGGATTACGATAGAGGAAATAAAAGATTAGGTATGAAAATTTTAGGAATAGATGGTTCTGGATTGGTTGCGTCAGTTGCCATTGTTGAAGATGATAATTTGATTGGAGAGTACACGACAGGGTACAAAAAGACTCACTCTCAGACATTGCTTCCGATGCTTGATGAATTACAAAAGATGGTTGAATTAGATTTGAATTCGTTGGATGCAATCGCCGTGGCAGCTGGTCCGGGTTCGTTTACAGGATTACGTATCGCTTCTGCAACTGCTAAGGGATTGGGTTTAGCATTGAGTTGCCCTATTATATCTGTCCCTACAGTTGATGCCCTTGCGTTTAATTTATGGGGACAATCAGGTATTGTTTGCCCTATCCTTGATGCTAGGCGAGGTCAAGTTTACACTGGACTATATGAATTTGATCAAGATGGTAAATTTAATGTTATCAAATCGCAGTGTGCTGTTGATTTCAAAGAGATAGCTGAAGAAATCAATAAATTAGGCAAACCTGTAACTTTTTTAGGTGATGGGGTACCTGTGTTTAAAGAAATGATTTCTTCTATAATTGCTGTTCCATTTAAATTTGCACCAGCGCATATTAATCGTCAACATGCGTCGACCGTTGCTACACTTGGTTTAATCTACTACGAAAATGGTGAGTGTGAGCCGGCTGCGGATCATCGCCCAGAATATCTGAGACTTTCACAGGCCGAGCGAGAACGTATGGAAAAGGAAGGAAAAGCTTGATGGCTTTGGAATATGGTTATGCTACGGAGATGGATATTTCTGAAATTGCTTCAATTGAAGCAGATTCCATGAGCAATCCTTGGAAAGAAGCAGATTATTTTGAAGCAATTAATTCTGACCACGCTTTTGTGACTGTAGCAAAATATGAAAAAGTAATTATTGGATATGCTGTTTTTTATCTCACGACGCCAGAGTCTGAGCTTCCGGATATTGTAATTGAGAAGAACCATCGAGGTATGGGGGTTGGAATGAGCTTATTGACATTTTCGATTTCTAAATAGAAAAAAAGTGGAATAGAAACGGTTTTTCTTGAAGTAAGAGAATCAAATTTACCCGCGCGAAAGTTATATGAGAATATTGGTTTTGAGATAATTGGAAAGCGGAAATATTTTTACAGTAATCCTATAGAGGATGCTATATGCATGTCATTGCAAATATAATATTATGAGGATTTTATGTTAGATGTTTGTTTGCTAGGAACAGCTGGAATGATGCCATTGCCAAATCGATGGTTGACAAGCTGTTTGTTTAGATTTAATGGTGAGGGGCTTTTGATTGATTGTGGCGAAGGCACTCAGGTAGCATTACGAGAAGCAGGCTTTTCACCAAACCCAATATCGATAATCTGCCTGACGCATTATCATGCTGATCATGTGAGCGGTTTGCCAGGCTTTCTTCTTTCTATGGGTAATTCAGATAGAACGGAGCCTGTTACAATAGTTGGGCCAAAGGGACTTGAACGAGTTGTTAATTCATTAAGGGTAATAGCTCCAGAATTGCCTTTTGAAATAAACTTTCATGAATTGACTGAGCCAGAAGAAAATATTGAAATTCTCGGTTACCACATTCATGCCTTTAAAGTTAATCATAATGTTCTTTGTTATGGATATACAATTGATATTCCGCGAAAAGGGCGTTTTGATGTCGATGCGGCAAAGCGTATGAACATACCAATCCACTTGTGGAATCCTTTGCAGAAAGGGCAAACTGTTGAGTTTGAGGGAACTACTTATATTCCAGAGATGGTAATGGGGGCCGCTAGAAAAGGAATAAAAGTTACTTATTGCACGGATACTAGGCCAACAAAGTCGTTGGTTGAAGCAGCGAAAGGTTCTGATTTGTTAATCTGTGAGGGAATGTATGCGGAAGAAGATAAGTTAGAAAAGGCAAGACATAATAAGCATATGACTTTTTATGAAGCTGCAAAAGTCGCTAGGGATGCAGGGGTAAATGAGTTGTGGCTTACACATTTTTCACCTTCTATGACAGGTCACAAGCGTTATATGAAGGCTGTCTGTGAGATATTTCCACAGGCAAAGTTGGGAGAAGATGGCAAGTTCTTAGAACTAGATTTTGCGGAGGAGTAATATGAAAAGGGTGCTGCGTATTGGTATAGCGGTTATCTGTATGGTATCGTTAGTTGTGGGGTACTATGCCTATTTAGCACGTCGAAATGACAACACTAAGGCAGAACAAACTGTTAATTTATCTGAGGTACAAGCAATTATTAGCAAGGATTTTACCTCTGATTACCCATCAACACCACGCGCAGTAATTAAATGGTATAATCGAATAATTACAGCCTTCTATAATGAAGAGTTTGATCAGCAAGATTTAGAGAAGATGGCTGATCAGGCAAGAATGCTTATGGATGACGAGTTGTTACAATACAATCCTAGAGATACATATTTAGCATCTCTTTCAATGGAAATTGAGGACTATCACAATAGGTCTAGGACAATAGTTTCGAGCACGGTCAGCGATTCAAAGGAAGTCCAATACAAAACGGTAAACGGATATGAGTGTGCATTTGTTTCGACTTACTATTTCATTCGCGAAGGAAGTTCATATACTAGAACATATGAGGATTTTTGTTTACGCAAGGATTCAAAAGGTCATTGGAAAATTCTTACATGGAGGCTGTCTACAGAGGATGAAGTAAATGGATACTAAAGAAATAAAAATACTTGCTATAGAAAGCTCGTGTGATGAAACAGCGGCAGCTGTTGTTGTGAATGGTAGGGATGTCAGGAGTAATGTGATTTCCACACAGATACCTCTTCATACATTATACGGAGGTGTTGTTCCGGAGATTGCGTCTCGAAAACATATAGAGAGGATTAATCAAGTTATAGAGCAGGCTTTAGAAGAAGCTGATATGGGCCTAGATGAAATAGATGCGATTGCAGTGACTTATGGCCCAGGACTTGTGGGAGCTCTACTGGTTGGCGTAGCAGAAGCAAAAGCTCTTGCGTTTGCAACAGGTAAGCCGTTAGTTGGCGTACATCATATAGAAGGGCATATTAGTGCGAATTATATCGAAAATAAAGAACTAAAGCCTCCTTTTTTATGTTTGGTGGTTTCGGGCGGACATACTCACTTGGTGAAAGTTGCAGATTATGGAAAATATGAGATATTAGGACGTACAAGAGATGATGCAGCAGGAGAGGCGTTCGATAAAGTCGCTAGATCAATAGGTTTAGGTTACCCAGGTGGTCCTAAAATTGAGAAGGCTGCACATGAAGGCAATCCGGGTGCAATACAGTTTACCAGACCAAAGGTTTCTGGTGGCGTCTATGATTTTTCTTTCAGCGGACTCAAGTCTCAAGTTTTAAATTATATTAATGGTGCTCAGATGAAAGGTGAGACTGTAAATGAGCAGGATGTGGCGGCGTCTTTCCAACAGACTGTTATTGATACATTATGTGAACATGCGGCTATGGCTATAGATGAATTTGGAATGGACAAATTTGCAATAGCTGGTGGAGTGGCGTCTAATCAGACGCTTAGGTCTGCAATGGAAAAGATGTGCAAGGAAAAAGGCGTTGAATTTTACCATCCTTCACCGATTTTGTGTACTGATAATGCGGCAATGATTGGTGCGGCAGCTTACTATGAGTTCATGGCCGGAAAAAGAGATGGTTGGGACCTTAATGCAATACCAAATCTTAAATTGGGAGAAAGGTAAAAATGAACAAGTTTACGGCGATTGTTCTTGCTGCTGGTAGCGGCAAGAGGATGGAACAAGATATACCGAAGCAATATATGAATATAGGTGGTGCGCCTTTAATGGTGCACTGTTTGCGTACTTTTCAAGAGAGTAAGGTGACGCAAATTGTTTTAGTTGTAGCTCCTGGTGATATCGAAAAATGCCGTAGTGAAATAATAGAAAAATATCATATTGATAAATGTGTTGCCATTGTTGAAGGCGGTGATGAAAGATATGATTCTGTCTATGCTGGATTAAAAGCTATTAATGATGGCTATGTATTAATACATGATTGTGCTAGAGCATTTGTTTCGATTGATATTATACATAGATGTATGTCAGCGGTGGCACTTTATGAATCCTGCGTTGTTGGAATGCCAACAAAGGATACTGTTAAAATTACAGATTCTCATAGAAAAGTTTTGGATACGCCAGATAGAAGCAACGTTTGGATAGTGCAAACGCCTCAGTGTTTTGAATACAATTTGATTAGGGGGGCATACGATAAGATAATTTCTAATGCTGATACATCTATTACAGATGATGCGATGATTGTTGAGCAAGCAACTGATCATGATGTTCATATGATTGAAGGTTCATATATGAACATAAAAGTCACCACACCTGAGGATGCGGCTTTTGGAGAAGCTATACTTAGGGGAAGGGGCTAGAATAAGGTGAGAAAAAACGTGAAATGAGTGTTAGAAGAGTGAGGAAAAAAGCGAACTTGTCACAATTTTCTGAATTCAAGAGTTTTATAAAAAACTTACATATTTCTGTTGACATATAGGAGGACCGATGGTATTATACTATTCGTGTCCGAGAGATACATGCAGAGGTATCGAAGTGGTCATAACGAGGCGGTCTTGAAAACCGTTTGTCCGCAAGGGCGCGTGGGTTCGAATCCCACCCTCTGCGTTAAATAATAAAGCAGTCACATAAGTGACTGCTTTTCTTGTATAAGAGAGTATATTTAGTAAGCATGGAGGTGGAGTGGATATGTTGTATTTTTCTTGCGATTATGCTGAGGGATGTCATCCAAAGGTATTAGAGGCAATATCTAAGACTAACATGATTTCGACACCAGGTTATGGGATGGATGAATTCTGCGAAAGTGCAAAGGATAAAATTAGGAAATATATAAATTGTCCTCAGGCAGACATATATTTTCTGGTTGGAGGAACTCAAACAAATCAAGTTGTTATAGATTCCATGCTTTCTAATTATGATGGTGTGGTTGCTGCCGCAACAGGTCATGTGGCTGTCCACGAAGCCGGGGCAATTGAATATAGTGGACACAAAGTGATTACAATTCCTGCTCATAAAGGTAAAATCGATTCTGTAGAATTGAGTCAAATGTTAAAAGATCATTATGATGATGAAAGTGCAGAACACATGGTTAATCCCGGGATGGTGTACATTTCATATCCAACCGAGTATGGCACTTTGTATAGTCGAGAAGAATTAGAGGGTATATCTTCGGTGTGTAAGGATTATGGTATTCCATTATTCATCGATGGTGCGAGGTTGGCATATGGATTGGCTGCTCAAGACGATATATCCATGGCTGATTTGGCGAAATTTGCCGATGTTTTTTATATCGGAGGAACAAAGGTTGGCGCTTTGTTTGGTGAGGCTGTTGTTTTCACAAAGAATAACACCCCAAAACATATGATTACGCAAATTAAACAACATGGTGCGTTGTTGGCTAAGGGGAGATTATTGGGAGTGCAATTTGATGCATTATTTACAGATGATCTTTATCTTGAAATGGGGAAGAATGCATTGGAATGTGCGGCGGTAATTAGAAGTGCGTTGGTTGAAAAAGGCTATTCATTGTTTATGGAAAATCCTACCAACCAAATCTTTGTAGTTATGGAAAATGACATGCTTGAAAGCTTTGGCACACAGGTATCTTATGGATTCTGGGAAAAGTATGATGATAAACATACTGTGATTAGAATTGCTACGAGTTGGGCGACAAAAAAGGACGACGTTGATGAGCTAATAAAAATATTATAATTTGCGCAAAAATATTCGAAAAAATGTTGACACGTATAGGGTTGGATGCTATTATAAACAAGCTGTCGCGTGGACAGGTATATCTGCAGAAATGTGGTTGGAAAGTTCATGGACAACAAAATAATAAATAGTAAAAAATGCTTGACAAATAACAACGCAGATGATACTATTTACAAGCTAACTCGAAAGAGCGGCAAGCCTTGGTTTTAAAAAGAAAATCAAGAAAATAAATCAAAAAAGTTGTTGACAAAAACAGTCACTCATGATAGTATAAACGAGTTGCTGCTAAGGGCAACAACAATGTGTAGATTGATAACTGAACAGTGAAACAAACCTTGAATTAATACAGTTTTTATTTAAACATGTATCCTTGAAATTCATTTAGTTTCTAAGACGAAACAAAACCTTTATTAGT